>OLNH01000674.1_pt1 | contig 25407 bp, 21 predicted proteins | sample 1643101 | NCBI WGS metagenome assembly OLNH01 (sample SAMEA3136758, study PRJEB25190) | human gut metagenome | biome: human gut; feature: human-associated habitat; material: faeces | place: Austria | collected 2013
AGGCAAGACTTGGATATGCAGAACTTCATTCCGAGAGAAACATTGCGAAGCTTTCCATCGTTGGAGCTGGTATGATGAGTAATCCTGGTGTTGCTGCGAAGATGTTCGAGAGTCTTTATAATGAGGGAGTAAATATTAATATGATCTCAACATCCGAGATCCGTGTGACAGTTCTGATCAACGAGAAAGACGGTGTGCGTGCAATGAATGCGGTACACGATGCATTTAATCTGGCAGACTGATCATAGAGACAAGTAATATTATGAGTTGTTCATGGAAAATACTATCTGTATTTTGCGTAGCACAGAGTAAGCTGAAATATTATATGTAAGTAATAAATGGAAAAGGTGTGTGTTATGAAATAGCATAATGCGCACCTTGTAATAAGTATGCTTAAGCATACTTGAATTATAGGAGAATTTCATGACACCAAGACGCGAACTAAAAAGATATGCAAAACAGGCAATGTCCGGAAAGTATGGTACGATCATTCTGGCATTTGTAGCAGTACAGGCACTGTCGCTGATCGGCGGGATGGTTTCATCTTCCCTGTTTCCGGGAACAGAAACAATTGATATAGTGATGGGATATGCATTCTCATTTATTTTAACTCTGCTGATCAATGTAATTTCAGCAGGATTAAATTATATGTATCTGAACATTGCCAGAGGAAGATCATATTCCCTGAATGACCTGATCTACTTTTACAAAAATCATCCGGACAGAGTACTCATTGCCACATTTTTCCTGGCAGTACTGAATTTCCTGACTATGCTGCCGTATACGATTTATGGCAACACTGCTGAGATCGGAGATACCATAGAATCTCAGATTGCATGGCTTTATACGAGTATTCTGCTGATGCTTGTGGGCGTACTCGTTTTTCAGGTTCTGGTGATTCCGCTGGAAATGACATATTTCATTCTGGCAGATAAGCCGGATATCAAAGGAACAGAGGCGCTGAAAGAGAGCATCGAAATGATGCATGGAAACTTCGGAAAATATCTGATGCTTAAACTGAGCTTTGTACCGTTGATGTTTCTTTCTGTTTTTACGTTCTATATTGCACTTTTGTGGATCCTGCCATATATGGAAATGACGGAAGTAATGTTTTATCGTGATCTGCTGGGAGAACTTACTGCACAGAAAGAGGAAGAAGAACGTGCAGCACAGGATTATGTAAATCCTATGTTTGGCGGACAGCCGCAGGAAAACCAGCAGAATCAGCAGCAGTTCTGGAGTGCACCGCAGGAGGCGGCGTTCAATTCTTACGAAAACGGAGAAGAACAGAATACTGCAGACAATGAAGAAATGCAGAGTAACGTGTACAGTACAGATAGTAAATCATCGTCTGATAGTTCGTATGATTCAGATTCTGTAAAAGTACAGACACAAACTGCTTCAGACAGAGCTGAAAATCAGAATGATCAGGCAGATACCGTAAATAAAAAAGAGCAGAACACTCCGCCGGCCCAGGAAGAGGAAGAAGACAATGAACCGAAACCATGGGATGAATATTTCAATAGTCTGAAATAAAGCGGGTATATTAAGAAAGATCTTTATCCGATATGATAAATGTTATTGTCGGGAAAGGTCTTTTTTTAATTATTTATGGCAAAATGAGAGGAACAGATGTTATAATAGAAACACTGCGATTAAGAAAGAACGTAACTGTTCAGTAGCTTCACAGTTACGAGTCAAAATCCATTGAAAATCGCCTGCGGCGATGGGATTTTGACTTGTATGTCTCGGGATAGTAGACTGCTGAATAGTTATGAAAGAACATAAAATAGGGAAGTTTTTTGATGATTATGAATACAAATGAGATTAGCGGAAAACGCCAGATGGAATTTCTGGCAGGGTTTGATTATATCAGAGAGGCTGGTACTGCAGGCGAAGAAAAAGCGGCGGCACTGATTCAGGAAACATTAAGCAGCTTTGGGGTCGAAAGCCGTTTGGAAGAGTTTAGTTTCGATACTTTTCAGATCAAGAAAGCAAAGCTGACAATTACAGAACCATACACAAAAGAATACACAGTAACCGGATATGGCAGATGCGCCAATACTGCGGAGGATGGATTGAAAGCACCATTTGTGTATGCGGAGAACGGTGATGATATCAGCCTTGCACAGGTCAAGGGAAAGATCGTTATGGTAAACGATCCGGTAAGAAAAGACATGTACCAGAAGCTGGTGAAAGCAGGAGCAGTGGGATTTATCAGTATTGCAGGTTCTCCATTAGATGAGGGTGTGGATCTGATCCCACGTGCGTACGGTCTGCCGAAGAATCTTCCGGGAGAAGAGAAGAAAGCGGCAGGAAAAGAGGCACAGAATTATGATAACAGAATTCCTGGCGTAAGCATTCATTATAAAGATGCCATCGAACTGGTGACAAAAGGTGCATCTCAGGCATGCTTAGTTGTGGAACAGGAAACTGTAACACGTACATCCCGCAATGTAGTGGCACGGATCGAGGGAACAGATAAGGCAGAGGAAATCCTGACTCTGACTGCACATTATGATTCTGTTCAAGAGGGACCGGGAGCGTATGATAATATGTCTGGCGGCGCGATTATTATGGAACTCTGCAGATATTTCCAAGCACACAGACCACGCAGAACAATGGAATTTATCTGGTTTGGCGCAGAGGAGAAAGGTCTGCTGGGAAGCCAGAGTTATATTAAAGTTCATGAGTCAGAGCTTTCTGCGCATCGCTTCAATATGAATGTAGACCTTGCAGGACAGCTTGTGGGTGGAACGGTAGTAGGTGTTACCGGTGATGCTTCTATCTGTAACATGATCACATACATAGCTCATGAGATTGGCATCGGAATGTCAACCAAGAACCAGATTTGGGGAAGTGACTCCAATACATTTGCATGGAAAGGAATTCCTGCGATGACTCTGAACAGAGATGGCTTCGGCATGCACACACGTCACGACACCATTGCACTGCTGTCAGACTGGTCTCTGGAGAGAAGTGCAATCCTGTTAGGATACATTGCAGACCGACTTGGAAATATTGACAGTTTTCCGTTTGAACGGAAAGTGCCGGAAGAATTTATTGCGCAGCTGGATGAATACTTCGGCTAAATCAGTTATGTTTTTTCCTGCAATGGTGAAAAGTGATGGATAATGCCAGAGAAAAACAATAGTGGAAAATCACACACTTGACAAATGAACTCTGGATTGATACCCTATCACAAGAGCGTTTTATTGATAAATGAAAGAATCCAACGCAAGAACAGAAGTTTTATACAGATGTGATGAAAGTTCAATCTGTATTCTGACAAGCAACAAGAGGAGATAAAGAAATAATGGATATTATTCAGGTAATCACACAGGAATTGAAGGTGGAGAAATGGCAGGTAGAAGCTGCAGTCAAATTAATTGATGAAGGCAACACCATTCCTTTCATTTCCCGATACAGAAAAGAAGCAACCGGTTCTCTTAATGATGAGCAGCTTCGTGCACTCTTTGAGAGACTGACTTACTTAAGAAATCTGGAAGATAAGAAGAATCAGGTATTAAAGAGTATCGAAGACCAGGGCAAGCTGACAGAGGAACTGAAGAAACAGATCCTGGATGCGCAGACTCTGGTAGTAGTAGAGGACTTATACAGACCATACCGTCCGAAACGCCGCACCCGTGCGACAATCGCCAAAGAAAAAGGTCTGGAACCTCTGGCAGATATCATTCTTTTGCAGATGACAGAGAAGCCGGTAGAAGAGGAAGCCAAAGCATACGTTTCTGAAGAAAAAGGCGTTAAGAATGTCACAGAGGCATTAAACGGAGCAAAGGACATCATCGCAGAGCGTATTTCCGATGAAGCAGACTACCGTATCTACATCCGTAACCTGACAACAAAGAACGGAAGCATTTCTTCCACAGCAAAGAATGCTGACACACAGTCTGTATACGAGATGTACTATGAGTTCGAAGAGCCGATCAAGAAACTGGCTGGACATCGTGTCCTTGCATTAAACCGTGGTGAGAAAGAGAAATTTATCACTGTTAAAGTAAATGCACCGGAAGAAGACATCCTCCGTTATTTAAATAAGAGAGTCATCAAGAAAGACAACCCGAACACAACTCCAATCCTAAAGGCAGTTGTAGAAGACAGCTACAAACGTCTCATCGGACCTGCTATTGAGAGAGAAATCCGCAGTGACCTTACTGACAAAGCAGAAGACGGCGCAATCCGTGTATTCGGCAAGAACCTGGAGCAGCTTCTGATGCAGCCTCCAATCGCCGGTAAAGTTGTACTTGGATGGGACCCTGCGTTCCGTACAGGATGTAAGCTTGCAGTTGTAGATGCTACAGGTAAAGTACTGGATACTACAGTTGTTTACCCGACAGCACCGACTACAGAGAAGAAGATCCGTGCAGCCAAAGATACCGTAGAAGCAATGATCGAGAAATACGGCGTATCCCTGATCTCTGTAGGAAACGGTACTGCATGCCGTGAATCCGAGCAGGTTATCGTAGACATGCTCAAAGAGATCCCGGAGAAGAAAGTACAGTATCTGATCACAAATGAGGCAGGTGCATCTGTTTACTCCGCAAGTAAACTGGCTACCGAAGAGTTCCCGAACTTCGATGTAGGACAGAGAAGTGCAGCTTCTATCGCAAGACGTGTGCAGGACCCGCTTGCAGAGCTGGTTAAGATCGATCCGAAATCTATCGGTGTAGGTCAGTATCAGCACGATATGAACCAGAAGAAACTGGATGAAGCATTAAGCGGTGTTGTAGAAGACAGCGTAAATAAAGTCGGTGTAGATTTAAATACAGCATCTGCATCTCTGTTAGAATACATTTCCGGTATCAGTAAAGCAATCGCCAAGAATATCGTAGCTTACAGAGAAGAGAACGGTCAGTTCACAGACAGAAAAGAACTTCTCAAAGTAGCAAAATTAGGACCGAAAGCATTTGAGCAGTGTGCAGGTTTCATGCGTATTTCCGGCGGAAAGAACCCTCTGGATGCAACAAGTGTACATCCTGAGAGCTATGAGGCAGCATCTGCACTTCTTTCCAGACTTGGATATAAGCCAAATGATGTTGTAGCAGGAAATCTTCTTGGACTTTCCCTGCAGGTAAAAGACTACAAGAAGATGGCAGCAGAACTGGGAATCGGTGAGATCACACTTCGTGATATCGTAAAAGAACTGGAGAAACCGGCCCGTGACCCTCGTGACGACATGCCGAAACCAATTCTTCGTTCCGATGTTCTTGAAATGAAAGACTTAAAAGAGGGAATGGTTCTCAAGGGAACTGTCCGCAATGTCATTGACTTTGGTGCATTCGTAGATATCGGAGTACACCAGGACGGTCTGGTACATGTTTCTGAGATGACAGAGAGATTTATCAAACATCCTCTGGAAGCTGTAAGCGTAGGGGATATCGTAGATGTAAGAGTCATTGGAGTTGATATGAAGAAGAAACGTATCAGCTTATCCATGAAAGGATTAAATAAATAATAGAAAGTGTCAGACTTTCTTTGAAAACAATCACAGGGATTACTCATGACGGAAATATGTTCAGCCAGGGTGATCCCTGTTTTATTGAATCATTTGAATTCCACAGCATGTTTCCGCTTCCATATCGGAAACAGATTTCTCTGGCAGACGTAATTCTCACGCTGTTTGATACTGATGGCATGGAAAAATGTCTTCCACATATCTGTGAATTCATCTTCATATTCTTCGGTTTTGCGCAGTGTCTGAAATTCTTCATCTGCGAGATAGCGAAGATAATTCTCGCCATCTTTTGGATGGACACAGGCTGTTTTGCGGTTGTCGTCGATGATCATCCAGTGTTCCGAAAGCATCCGGTCAGCAAAATGCGTGCCCACCAGCATGATCACATCACTTCGCGGTTCCAGATGGCGCAGCGCCCAGTCACATTTCGGATCCAGCAGCAAGGAGTTCGTCAGAGACTCCGGGGATTGTTTTCACATGAATGTATCCGTTGAAATGATATTTGGTGCGGAGGAGCAGCAAAGTTTCACACATTCGTTCCATTGTATAGGTAGGATTTTTCAAAACTCCGGAGCTCAGAAATAATCCTTCAATATAATTACGTTTATAAAATTCGACAGTCAGTTGACAGATTTCTTCTGGTGTAAAAGTTGCTCTTTTCACATCATTGCTGACACGGTTGATGCAATATTTGCAGTCATAAGTGCAATGGTTGGTCATCAGGATCTTAAGCACGGAAATACATCTTCCATCTGCTGCAAAACTGTGGCAGATACCGCATGCCTCAGCATTGCCGAGTTCTCCTTTCTTTCCCCGACGACTGGAACCACTGGAGGTACATGTGACATCATATTTCGCGGCATCTGCAAGAATCTGCAGTTTCTCCTGAAGTGTATAGTTATTGTCGGTGATGCTTGAATGAAAAAGTAAATTCTACATTCTAATATACCTTGATTTTATGCGGGATTTAATTCTATTTTCGGAGATATACAACTTGATTTTTTTAGTATATAATGCTTTTATACGGCATAAACAGCATAGTTTTTTGCATGATAAAAGGACATCTGGAAATAGTGTGCAGGACTAAATTCCACATGTCTGTTGGAAAGACTAAATTCTATGCAATGAAACTTGCCTGTGCCTGTATTGTTATTATTATTTTATTAATGCTGGTATCAATGTGACTTCATCGGCTGGTATCTCTGCTAATCCTAATGCTTTATGAAGTCTGTTATCCAGCAGGAGACGGGATACTTCATATGGACTGTGTCCATTGAGGCTGTCCCGTTTTTCGCTATTGATATGATTTAATAACAGCAGCGTTGTTTTGGCTGTCATTTTTTCAAAGCTTGTTCCTTTTGGCAGGACATACCTTATATATTCATGATTCTTTTCAAGAGCACCTTTTTGATCAGAACGGTTGGGATCACAATAATAAATGCGTGTGCGTACTTCATCATTTTTGCTATATTCCAGACTCTGCCGGTCCTGAAATTCATGCCCGTTGTCTGTAAGTATTACTTCGAAAAGTTTCTGAAACAGTTCAATTCCAAGTAACTCTGTTAAATGATCAAAAATCCTAGTTACTTCTTTCTGGGTCTGTTCTTCTAAAAGAAACATAAGCATAAGGCTACAGTTTCGAAAGAACATAGTCAGAAAGCAGGGACTGGTACCTTTTGCTCCTTCAACAGTATCCATTTCGACTACATAAACAGATTTGTTCGCTGCGATATATTCCAGGAATTCTTTATAGCCCCGGCCTTTTCGAAAACTTCTGTCTTTAAGGCTGGTAGTGGTTTTTCTTTTTCTCTGCTTGTATACCACTTTACGGCGCAGATCTATGTTTCTGGCTTGAAAAACGCCACGGTCTATATAAGAGTATATGGTTCTTCTGGAACAGGCGATCTCATCAGCATGAGATGCGTAGATGTGGGCAATGGACTGTCCTTTTTTGAGAAGCGGTGACAACAGGTTGTCCAGTTTCTGTATACTTTCCGGTGTCTGGTTTATCCCTTCTCTGCTGGTAGTCCTAAGGGTTTCATAGGAGTCCTGGGCGTATTTTGAAGAATAGATCTTTTTGTCCATCATGCAATTCGTTCTCTTGCTGCATCCATTGCACACATAAGGAGGTTTATTTAATTTTTCACATTCTCTTGGTTTATAAAATTTACAGACATCGCTGCATCTGAATTTTCTGCAGAGGACACATTTGCGCCGGCATTCATTATCACCGCACATATGCATGACATTGCATATATTTGTCCGCGGCTTTGAACTATCATAATTGTTTGCACAGGGAATAGGGGCAAATGCATCTGCGCTTCTTTCCCTGATAATGGAATGACGTCTGATTTCTTTGGATATGGTACTTGGATCCTTGCTTAATTCTATTGCAATACTTCTAAATGAATCACCGTTATTTAAATGCTGTTCGATTATAATACGTGCAGATAAGTCAAGATGTTTTTGGTTGCCTTTTGGTCTTCCTGTATTCATTTTATCCTCCTTCTGCACAGGCAGGGGATCATCTGCAGTAGTATTTTATAAAAAGAAGAAGGAAAAATCCATGCAGAAGTAATTTCTACAGGTATAGAATTTACTCTTGCAAGGTAGAATTAAAAAATACATTTAACCCCTTTCACATTTATGATTATACTATCAGAACATATGTTCGTCAATCCCTATTTTTCTTTTTCATGAAAATATTTGTAAAAAGGCAGCCAATCATACAGCCCAGTCCATTGTGAATCATATCGTCCCATTCAAATAAACCACGCATAAAAATCAACTGACTGAACTCTATTATTGCGGATATCAATATTCCTACTGCCAGAGCCTGATACCACTTTATCTTATGATTTGCAATTATGGGAAGCAGGACACCAGCTGGCAATAACAATATACAATTTAGCAAATTTTCTTTTAGTAACGTCCAATCATGGTAGCGAATAATATCTCTCCATGACCAGAATGGTACTAATTCATACTGGCGAATAGTTACCGTCCTGGTAAATACAGTTGAGCCAAATACAATTCCCAGGAACACCACCAACGCCAATACTGCTGCCGCCTGAATTATATTCAACCTCTTTCTATGTACATACACTGCCATCGTTGTACATACCAATATCAACACTCCCACAAAAGCCAATATTTCATATCTTGACCACTGCTTATTATATGTTGTCCATATCTGGTAAATATCCATTCAATTTCCTTTCTGTATCAATCAACCCAAATCTCAAGAACATCGAATATAAATAACTGGCACCAAATACTTCTAATTTTTTCGGTCCGCTTATATTTCCTTTCTTCTCCAACGTCACTTTTAGAGCAACTTTCACACTACTTCTCGTTATAGATTTTTTCTTTCGATTAATCTGTATTTCATTTCCGTTTACGGCATATCGAAATCGTAATCCTTTTACCGTTGTAAAGGAATATCCTGAAAAAATTTCAATCGTACTCCACAAATAGTTTTCCACACATTCCAAGGAAGCCCCCTTACATATCTGTAATTGCTCAACGGCTTGCCTTCTTTTTCTATACATTCTACAACGCTCTGCGTAAAGACTAAGTTCATTTACATTGTAGATCATTTTGGTATATGGCAGATAGGAATGTACAGATGACTTGCTCAAACCAGTTGCCTTCATTATTTCCGGAATACTCATTCCCTGCTCTCGCATTAAGCTAATCTGCTCACTGTTCTCAGTATGATATACACCTGCAGTAATCAATATTTTTCGTGTTTTCATCAATGTAATGCCAAACTCTTCTGATACTTGCCTTAACGAAGTACTTGATCCATCAGTCATTCCCGAAGTATATGCTTCTACAATACAATTTTGGAACTGCTCCATTATTCTGTTCTGATCATACTCTGGTTTCTTTTTTGTTCTTCCCATTTTTCTTTACACCACTGCCATGATTGCTTTTATTTCTATTTTTCTCTCTTTTATATTCATCCCATGCATCCACTGCCTCAATCCCTGCCATCCATAGCACCAGGGTATCTGCCCGAAGCGTTACCCCTAAATGCTTCAGCATAAACGGTTCCGGCAAGAGCGAAAGCAAGAAAATCATAAATAGCATATATGCTTTAAATAATTTGACTATATCCCTCCGCATACGTTTTCTCAAAAAACAATATCCCAAAACATAAAATATAATCACACCTGCCTTAAGCCATACTTTCATACTCGCTCCTTTTTTTCGTGTCAATCCAATCACATTGTACTGATGCTCCGGCACCTACCAGTGCCAGAGCATTCATTTCTTATTCTACAGTAACGCTTTTTGCCAGATTTCTAGGTTTGTCCACATCTAACCCTTTAGCCACGCTGACATAATATCCCATTAACTGCAACGGAACAACTGCCAGACTTCCTACGAAGTGTTCATCTATCTTCGGAACGTAAACTGCAAAATTTACCTGATCTTCAATCTCATATTTTCCATATGTTGTCAGTCCCATCAAATACGCACCACGACTCTTACACTCCAGCATATTACTGATGGTTTTCTCGTAAAGATCACTCTGTGTCAATACACCAATTACTAATGTTCCTGGCTCGATCAGACTGATCGTACCATGCTTTAATTCACCGGCTGCGTATGCTTCAGAATGAATATAAGAAATTTCTTTCAGCTTTAAACTGCCTTCCAGAGAAATTGCATAATCAATTCCTCTGCCTACAAAGAACACATCATGAGCATTCGCATATTTCGCAGCAAACCATTGAAGTCTTTCTTTATCCTGCAAGATTTTCTGAATCTTATCCGGAATTGTCAATAACTCCGTAATGTAATTTCCATACTGCTCTTCTGTAATGGTATTTCTAACTCTGGCAAATTGAACAGCAAGACAATACATTGCTACAAGCTGGGCGCTGTAAGCCTTTGTCGTTGCCACTGATATTTCCGGGCCAGCAAGAGTATAGAATACTTTATCTGCCTCACGAGCAATACTACTGCCAACAACATTTACGATTGCCAGAGTCGTTATACCTTTTTCCTTTGCCAAACGCAAAGCTGCTAAAGTATCCGCTGTTTCCCCCGACTGGCTGATAACAATAACCAACGAATTTTTATTTGTTGGCATTTTTCTATATCTAAATTCAGATGCAAGCTCCACTCTTACCGGAACATCCGCCAAGTCCTCGATCACATACTGCGCTGCCATTCCAACATGCCAGGCTGAACCACATGCAACAATATATATCTGTTCAAACTGCTGGATTTCTTCTTCTGTAATCTCAACAGATGATAAATCAATGCAATTATTTTTTATAACAGAACCCAAAGTATCCTGAACTGCTTTCGGCTGTTCATGGATCTCTTTCATCATAAAGTGTTCAAATCCTGCTTTTTCTGCTGCCTCAGCATCCCACTTAATTTCTATTGTCTGCTTTTCAATCTCATCCCCATCAAGGTTAAAGAAATGAGCTTCTCCAGGTGTCAATCTGGCAAATTCCAGATTACCAATATAATATACATTTCTGGTATATTGCAGAATAGCCGGAACATCAGAAGCTACATAGGTTTCGCCGTCTGTCACTCCAATAATCATTGGACTGTCTTTTCTTGCTACCCAAATTTCTCCCGGATAATCTTTGAACATAAGTTCCAGAGCATAGGAACCACGCACACGAACCATCGTTTTGGCAATCGCATCAATCGGTCCGAGATTATACTTCTTATAATAGTAGTCCACTAATTTGATTACTACCTCTGTATCAGTCTGACTGTAAAAAGTATATCCATGCTTTAATAACTTTTCTTTAAGTTCCGTATAATTTTCAATAATACCATTATGTACTCCAACTACTTCTGATTCTACTTCTCCAGAACCTGATCTTGTACAATTTCCAGATACATGCGGGTGTGCATTAATCTGACTTGGCTCGCCATGTGTTGCCCAACGTGTATGTCCGATTCCACATGTTCCTATTAGTGCTTTTCCTTCATCTGTTTTTTCAATCAGATTACTTAATCTTCCCTTTGCTTTAACCACCTGTGCCAGATGCTCCCCATCTCGCACAGCGATTCCAGCCGAATCGTACCCTCGGTACTCTAATTTAGACAGACCATTTAATAAAATAGGTGCTGCCTGCTGTGTTCCAGTAAAACCAACTATTCCACACATTTTATTTTTATCTCCCCGTAAATGCTATTGTTTATTTACATTTTCAAAAATATAATCTATTAATTTTCCATATTGTTCGCTTCTATTTTCTTCTGGCAACATTTCGATAATTTGCAAAGCAATTAAATATTTTTCGGTTGCCTCCAATCGTTTGTGGTACTTTCCAAGTTGTTTAGATGTTTCCTTATACATCCAAAAGTAAAGACCAGACACAATCTCTACTATTGCTCCAGATAGACCAGCCATAAATGATGCAGAATTATTTCCGCCCAATAAAAATGTAATGATTGCCAAAACAAAAAGCATAAATCCTGCAAAGCATGAGAACATAGCTGCTGAAAAAGATTTTCTAATTTGCTGTTTACAGATAACATAAAACTCTTTCAACTCTTTTAAATTTTCAAACATTAAAGTTCTAATATCCTGATTCTCTTCCTTGCTTTTTTCAGTTAGAATATCCAGATCCTTGATAGCTTCTGAAACCTCTTTTGCTTCCTTTTCAGCAACCAACTCATCTGTTTTTACTTTCATTTTGTACAGAGCATGTATTGATTTTATTATCCAAATAATCCCCAAACACCATGTTATCGGAGATGAAACCGGTGATTCACAATACTGCACTATCAACTTATGTATAAATTGCAATGCATTACCAAACATCTTTTAATCTCTGCCATACAAATCTCTTGTATATACTTTGTCTTTCACATCATCCAAACAACTATCATATCTATTTGCGATAATTGCCTGGCTCTGTTCTTTAAATTTATCCAGATCATTCACAACCTTGCTTCCAAAGAAAGTGCTTCCATCTTCCAATGTTGGCTCATAAATAATAACCGATGCACCTTTAGCCTTAATTCTCTTCATAACTCCCTGTATAGAAGATTGGCGGAAATTATCTGAATTTGACTTCATAGTAAGACGATATACCCCAATTACAACCTCTTTTTCCATAGAAGCATCATATGTATTCTCATCTCCATAGGCATAATATCCAGCTTTCTGTAATACACGATCTGCTATGAAATCTTTCCTTGTTCTATTAGACTCAACGATTGCAGACATCATATTCTGAGGAACATCTGCATAATTTGCCAGAAGCTGTTTTGTGTCTTTCGGTAAGCAATATCCACCATACCCAAATGACGGATTGTTATAATGAGAACCAATTCTAGGATCAAGACACACCCCATTAATAATCTGCTGTGTGTTCAGTCCCTTCATTTCTGCATAAGTATCAAGCTCATTAAAATATGAAACTCTGAGAGCCAGATATGTATTAGCAAATAATTTCACTGCTTCTGCTTCTGTAAATCCCATTATCAATGTATCAATATTTTCTTTAATTGCACCCTCCTGTAACAATCCAGCAAACGTGTTCGCAGCTTTTACAAGTCTAGCATTTTCAACATCTGTTCCCACAATAATTCTGGATGGGTACAGATTATCATATAATGCTTTTGACTCTCGTAAAAATTCCGGACTGAAGATAATATTATCACAATGGAATTTCTCTCTAATACTTGCAGTATATCCTACCGGAATTGTAGATTTAATTACCATAATTGCATCTGGGTTATATTCAATAACCAGCTTAATTACAGCTTCTACCGCTGATGTATCAAAGAAATTTTTCTTACTGTCATAGTTCGTAGGTGCAGCAATAACTACAAAATCCGCATCCTTATATGCAGATTTCGCATCTAATGTAGCCGTCAGATTTAACTCTTTTTCCTTTAAATATTTTTCAATATACTCATCCTGAATCGGGCTAATTCTTTTATTAATCTTCTCTACCTTTTCCGGAATAATATCTACTGCCATTACCTCGTGGTTTTGAGATAATAATGTGGCAATAGAAAGTCCTACATATCCTGTTCCTGCTACTGCTATTTTCATTATATTTCCCCCATTTACTGATAATTTTCTTTGATTTGTAACTTATTAAAAAAATACATATTAACTTGATTGATTGGCGTTTCAGCGTCATGATAATAACCATCATTTAGCACATACAATACATCATCAACAATCGTAATCCCTTCAATTGCATACGAATCTTTCAATACATATAATGGTTTAACTTTACTTGTTTTTAAGTCAACTGTATAAATATAGCTATCTCCATGATAGTCTGCACCTGCTGAAAAATATATCAAATCATTTTTTCCGTCTAAAAACAATTGATCTTGTCCTTTTATATGTATTTTAATTGTTTTTTGTACTACGCCATCATATGAACAATTATATAAATAATTATTCGTCAAAATCCAAAGCGTATTACTCCTACTATCATTTGCAATGCCAGATGGTTCTTTTATATCAAAATTTCCTAATTCATTTCCTTTTTCGTCCATATGGCGAACTTTGTTTTCTCCATAAGAACATAACCAGATAGTTCCATCTGTTGACTTAGTAACTCCTTGTATATCTCTCATATTCTCAAATTTTAAATAACAAGGTATATCTCCTTTAATAGCCGAAAAATCCTTTTCAACTATTTCGATAGAAGCCTGGAAAGTTTTATCATTAGGCTTATATTTACCTGCATTCCCTATAAAAAAACACTCTTCTTCTTTATCCCAATAAAGCCCTGTACATGTAAATCCTACATTAGTTTTTTCTTTGTCCGGCAATTTTAATATTTTATTTGCATATATTTTGTCACATTTCTCTTGTTCAATTTTTACTCTAATACGTGGTAAAATTATATATCCTACTGTAAAAAATATTATGAGAAAAAATAACATAAAAATTAATCGTTTTTTCTTCTTCATACTTTCTTTCCTTTTCTCAGTTCTGGTATCCATTTTTTCCTTGTTGCAACCAACAATACAAACATCATTAAAGCCAACAAATATCTAGCAACTGCATTTTTATATACAGCAACCATAGACAATGCCACAATACTCGTACCTATAAGTATTGTCATTTGCAATTTTGTATTAAAATAATTTTTCATTTGTATCTCATTATCAATACATTCTTTTCTTGCTAATACAAAATATAAAATCATGACTATTAAATAGCTTACTAATGACGTATATCCACCAGCAACATATCCAAAAATCGGAATAAAAATAGCATTTAAAATTATATTACACACTGCTGCAAATACTGACGCAAACAAAATAAATTTCGTCTTTTTATAGTAGAACAAGATATTTACATATTGTTGATATATATACATAACAATAACACTAATTGCTAATGGTGGCATAACCCATATTGCCTCTAAATATTTTTTCCCTCCTAAAATCAAAATTATTTCTGGAGCCATCACAATTTCCGCAATAGCGCAAAGAGCAACTATAATTGTCCCGACTGTTATCAATTTACTTTTATCTTTCGACGAATCCTTTAACTTTAATTCCTTAAACAGCCATGCCTGTAAAGATAAATTCAACGCACCACTTATAACAAAGATGACCATAGCTGCACTATATGATACACTATATAAAGCAGCATCTTCATAACCATCAATTTTTTGTATCATTAAACGATCCGAATGATTTAATAATATCATTGATAAGTAATATGGCATCAATGGCAAATTATATTTCAATGCATCTATTGCATAGTCTTTTTTCCATAATGTGGATGTACCTTTATAATTTGATATAAAAAACGGAATTGCAACCCCTAACTGGATTACTGTCCTTGTAGCTATAACATAAAATATAGGATTATCTAAATTAAGGAAAACAGTTAATGCACCAACGATAGGTCCGATAAGACCATATACAATTATTGCAAATAACATTTTCTTATATTGGTTATCAACTCTTTGTCTTGATGACCACAATCCGAAACTGATAGTTCCTATAAAAGAACATATCATCAGTATACTTAACGGAGTACTTATTCCAGTTATATAATTAATACCCTTGTGAAATATTAAATACATTAATGTCCAAATCACAATCAATACAATACTCAATGATTGCATAGTTGCTGTATATGTTGTCCTGTTTTCATCGTCCCTTACTAATCCTGCAACATAACCATTGCTGTATATTCTCAATGTTATAATAATCTCAAATATTTCTAGCCAGGACATAAATATACTATATATTCCATATTCCTCAGTAGCTAAGTAATGCGTCAGTATAATCATTACCAACCAAGGCGCAATTTTTTGTATTATATTTCCCACTGCATACCAAGACGCAGCTTTCATTTCTACTGACATATCTCTATATTTTTTTATGATTTTTTTAAGAAAAAGTTTCATATCTAACTCACTTCTATTGACTGATAAATCTTGCTATTTCCAAAAAAGAAAATAGCAATAAAAATAGTTGATAAATAATGAATCCATATACTCGATCCTGTCATTCCGATGCCTATATAACATAGCAACATAAAATACATAAATTTTTTACACTTTAAAGGTGCAATATACTTTATCGTTCTTGCACGAATCAATGTAATTCCAAGAATAATGATAGTTCCCCAGATTCCGAAAAATGTCAAAAATTGCAAAACGACATTATGTGCATAATAATATTCACCCGACGTAATATATAGCGGAATTCCAAATCCTCCTGGCAAACCGACTCTACCTCTTATATACTCTACACATGCCGTATAAATATAATCTCTGTTGGTCAAGTATATCTCATTGCTTTTTATTTGATTTATCAACAAAGTAACACTTCGAGATTGCATTCCATATTGTGCTAGTTTTTGGCTTACCCAATATAAAATATCTATTAAATTGTTTAGCAAAATATATGCCGATACTACCAGTCCTACAATAATTATTAGTTTCTTCCATAACTTTATTTTACCTGAATATACATATGCAAATAAAATCATGCACGCTGATATTACTGCAGACATACGTCCACCCAAAACAGCAGTTACAAGAATATTAATGGCAACATTAATATATAACCATTTTCTTTTTTCAATTCCCTGAAGTACCATGTAAGAACCAATAAATACATTTGGTACACATATACTTGTAAATATTGAATAATGCACTAGCCCTTGTTTAAGTAAGACAACTGCAACTAATACCAACGGTAAATTTAATTTAGAAAATTTCCACCATTTTTCAACAAATATTCTTAAATCAAATATATTATTTGAAACACACAAACATGGAACTGCTATGCCAACCAACGCTTGTATACCTTCTATAAATACATAATACCGATAAGGCACTACTATATAATTAATGATTATCGCAGAACAAAAAACAAACAAAAATGTAAGCACACGTTTATTCATGCTCATTGTCGTTCCTATTGCTATTATCGCAAGCATCATATAAATTATATATTCATATAACGATGAAATTTTAAAAGTGTTTTCTAAAATATTCGCAAAGTATGGAACATAAATATATATCACCAATATAATTGCAAGTATTGTACTTTTCTGTTTTATATTTCTTTGTCCATTACTCATATCGCACCTTATTTCTTGCGTTTTCTTATAACTTTATTATATATTTCTTTCCAGTCATATAATGCCGTTTTGAAAAATATAAACGGATACTTTCTTTCATAACTATTCTTTTTCTTTTCATCCCATACTTCATTGTTATCAACTAATTTTTGTGAAAATGCATCTTTAACTTCTTTCGACAACCATTCTCTACCATCTTCACATACTCTGTTACGAATGTCAGCGTATGTTGGTGTTTCTAATTCTGGAACTACTCCCAAGGTTAAAAATGCATGACCATTATAACAATATGGCTGTCTGCAATGTTTTCCCACTGGATTAAAGATTATTGGTTGTTCAGGATTTTTAAATATATTTTGATTACTAAGCTGTCCATAACATGGCTTAGCAGCCCCAGTTCCTAAATCAACGTACAAAGTCCAAACTCCCGCATAACAAAAATCATCTATTTTTTTCTGAAAAATATCCAATTTGAAATCAAACATTGTAGAATCAAATTTTCTCCAAACAGACTCATACTCTTTTCTTGACATAGATGTCAAAAGATCTTTTTTCTCAGTCAAATCATTTCGTCCTACTGTAATTTGACATGCTGCTCCTAGTTCTGATTTACAAAGATTTATAATTTCATCAATATCATCAATCAATCCATCATAAGGCATTAACTCAACAGTAAACGAACATCCCTTTTCCCACATCTTTTTCACATTTGAAAAGTATCTATCTATCCATCCTTTTTTCTTTAACTCTGCATAGTGGAAAGAGAATTTGAACTCCAAATGCTCTAACAAATTTCTTGGAAACTCAGCAATTTCATCAAATCGACTTGTCAATGTTCCATTAGTTACAACCTCTAAAAAATGTCCTTGTAATAATAATTGGTAAATATATTGTGGCATTTCTTTCGGAATAAGAGTTTCTCCTCCTCCCGTTAGATTTATAATACAAGTGCCTCCTAACCTCTCTTTTGAAAGACATTTGCCAACATGCTCTGGAGTATATAAAAATTTAGCTGCTCCTTTTTCATTTTCTTTCAATGCTGAAATATAACAATATTCACATTTAAGATTACAATTCTTAATTGGTACATTGATAACTAACAATCTTTTAATTTCCATACTTAATCCTTTCGTATTACGTCTGCCATTTTTTCAAAATAGTTTAGCAATTTTTCTCTATCATATTTTTTATGTTTCCATATAGTTGTTCTCTTTAATTTTTCAAGCACTTCACTTAACGAATCAGCTCTTACAATCATATTTGTATCATCAAGCCAATCTGCCACTCCAAAAACTTTACCAGTTTTATTATTTAAAACAATACACGGAGTCCCATTTAATACAGAAAACAGCATTGCATGTAAACGGTCTGTTATAGTAATTTCCGCATTTTCAAAAGTTCCCCACGACTTTTGCAACTCGCTTATTCGCTTTCTTAAAACAACTGGCGATTTTATAACAGTACTAACTTTTCTAATATTATAATTTTGTTTTATTTTTTCATAAAAATCATCAATATTTTCTTGCTCAGATTCGCAATCCTCTCGAATACATACATTTATCACATTCTCATGTCCAGTACATTTTTCCTTTGTTATTATATTTTTCCCATACAAAACCATATCTGGCACTAAATATACATCTGAGTTTCCTGTAAATTCAAATTTTTGTTTTATAAAATTGTAAGACTTTCTTTCTCTTACAAATATATGTAAATTACTATGTTTTTTTAATATTTCATTTGTTATTCTGTATTCCTTCTCTCCCAGTTCGTCTGAAGTATAATATACTGTTTGTGGAAGAATAATGATCTTATTATTTGGGTAGTTCTGCACAATCTCACGTATAACACATTCATTATGTATCCATAAATTTCCCATCCATCCACCACCCGAAATTACAACTAAATCTTCAGGTGTTACTGCATTTTTTATTATTTTTTTTTGTGTATGATACATAGGCATCAATATTTCAAAATATTCATAGTCCGGGAAAAAATCTTCAAAAAAATATTGTTCTTGGATTGCGATTGCATGATCCCCCAAATTACCATGCATAGGTGTTCCAAACAAAAAAATCTTTTTATTTTTATTTGATTTTAATTTTTTTATTGCCGAACGCCATCCAGGATAAGCTACTGACAGTTTAATTTGTTCTTTTAAAATATTCATTATATCCCTCAAAAAAGTATTTAAAATTATTTTCTTTTTTTAACATCAAATCTCTAAGTAAAACTAATAAACAAATAAATATATTAAAATTCTTTCCATAAATTGCCCCTTTAGCAATAATTTGTTTGTTGCTACTACCATTCTCTTTCTTTTTATGATAAACCGTTACCTTTGGTATATAAAAGATTGTATTTTTTTCATAATTACTTAAAAGGAAATCAACTTCTTCTCCACATACAAATTCGCTCCCCAAACCTAAACGTTCATCAAATTTTTTATTCATCACTAAATCTTTCTTAAATGCAACTTCAATAGACGATTTTGACATGAGCTGTAATTTGTTTCTTACATACTCTTCGTTGGAAGTATAATTTTTATATGGAATATTTTTTTCCGGATCAAAAATCTGTGATAATACAACTTTAGCACATTGTCTTTTTTTAAATGCATTTACAATAATTTCAAATGCATTTGCAGGATACCAACAATCATCATCAGATAATACTACTATCTCGCCTGATGCCTGCTCTAATCCTCTATTTCTAGCTCGTGATAATCCTTTTACACTCATTTCAATTTGCTTTATATCCAAATTACTATATTTACAAATTATATCTTTTACAATTTCATGATTATCCTGCGTTACAAATATAATTTCAAAGTCTTTATATGACTGTTTTTCCAGTGTTTCTAATAATCGTCTAATTTCCTTTTCTCTTGTTCCTAACGTAGGAACTAATACTGATATTTTCATATTTATTTCCTTACTTAATTTTTAGCAATTTAATCACACACCAATATGCTATATGAAAAATACTTCTGGCTATGCTCAGATGTTCTATATCTCTATATAAAATCCAATGATATTTAATTACCTTAAATTTATTACTTGAAATAGAATTTTGTCTTATGCGGTATTTCATAAGTACCGATCTCATACCATAAATGTATTTTTCTTTTTTTAACATTTGAAGCCACAAAGCATCATCGTTTCGTTTTCTAATATTAGGGACTTCAAATTTCCCCATCTTTTCTACGTTGTACATAACCGTAGAATTTCCTACTGGGCAATCTAAAAGCACTCGATTATAATCAGCCTTTGGTACTGTTTTTATAATTTTATTTAACGATTTCCCATTTTCATCAATTTGTTCATACGCTGTACAAGAAAATGCAACATCATACTTTTTCATAAATGCTAATTGCTTTTTCAATTTTTCTTCTGGCCAAATATCATCAGAATCTAAAAAAGCCATATATTCCCCATTTGCCAACTCCATTGCTTTTGTTCTTGCAACGGCAGCTCCAGAGTTATTTTCTAAGCAAAAATATTTTATTCTACTATCTTCTTTTATATATTTATCGACAATTTCTTTTGTATTGTCTGTCGAGCAATCATCAACAATAATCATTTCCCATTGCTGATAAGTTTGTGCCTGAACAGATTCAATTGTTTCCCCTATAAACTTCGCACAATTATATGTTGGCGTAATAACTGATACTAATCCTTTTTCCATATACACTTCCTACCTAATCACTGCAAAAACTGTTTTTATCATTGTTCCTATATCATGTATAAAACTAAATTTCCTAATACTTTCAAGATTGTATTTCATCTTCTCCGGTAGCACTTTTTCTACATATACTTTGTCCACATCGTCTGCTTTATCCAATAACTCTGCTTCATCTTTATATTTTATACTCGCCTCAGATGTAACTCCCGCCGGTAATAACAACGTAGCAAACATTTCTGGTGTATACTTCTTTACATAATGCGTACTTTCCGGTCTAGTTCCTACAAGCGTCATATCGCCTAAAATAATATTTATTAACTGCGGCAATTCATCCAAACGATATTTACGAAGTTTTTCGCCTACCTTTGTAACTCTACTGTCATTGGATACGGTGACTTGGGTGCCAATTTTATCAGCATTAGCAACCATTGTTCGGAATTTAAATATCTTGAATTTTCTCCCATATTGTGTAACACGCTCCTGACGATAAAACACTCCTCCTTTAGAATCTCTTACAATCATAATTGAGATAGTAATTAATACAGGAGAAAATGTTACGAGCATAACAGATGCAGCAAATACATCAAATCCTCTTTTTAAAGCCAAACTAATTTTTTTCTTTTTTAAACTGTCATAATATGGACGAACTTCCTCCGTCTGCATAAATTTTGGTAATTTCTCCCATTCTCGTAACATCTGTATCTCCCATTTCTGCTATTACATTTAAATATATTCTTTCACAATTCTACTAAACTGCTTGATCACATAATCTACTTCTTCATCTGTAAGTTTTGTGTGAAGCGGTAAAGTAATCTCATTTTCAAATCTCTTATATGCATTAGGATAATCTTTAATATCAAATCCCATATTTTTGTATGCTGTCATCATTGGCAACGGCTTATAATGCACATTGCAGGCAACACCTGCTTCTGCCATTTTTACAATAATCTCATGCCTTTGCTCAAGCGTAATTCCTGGAACTCTTGTTATATACAAATGACCAGATGACTGATGGCTTTCCGTATAGTGATCTAATACCTCTATTCCGATTGGCTTAAATGCTGAATCATATTTTCCTATAATTTCTTTTCGACGTTCAAGCAAGCCTTTATATCTCTTCATCTGTGCCAGTCCGATTCCAGCTACAACATCAGTCATATTACATTTAAACCAAGGTCCAATGATGTCATACTCCCATGCTCCAAGCTGCGTTTTCGCAAGTGCATCTTTTGACTGACCATGAAGTGATAACAACTGATACTGATGATATATTTCTTCGTTATCAATTCCAGCAATATCTTTCCAAACAGCAGCACCACCTTCTGCAGTTGTAAAATTCTTAACTGCATGGAAGCTGAAATTTGAAAAATCTGCAATACTTCCAACTGGTTTTTCTTTCCAGGTTGCACCAAAAGCATGTGCTGCATCTGCCATAACAATCACTCTGCCGATGCTTTCCTGTATTTTATTTGCCGGATGGAATAAGTCTTTCTTACGTTCTACAATAGAAAAAATCCTGTCATAATCACATGGCACTCCACCGAGATCTACTGGAATAATTACTTTTGTTTTTTCAGTAATCGCATTTTCCAACTGCTCATAATCCATTTCAAGAGAATCTCTCTGAGTATCAATTAAAATGAGTTTTGCCCCTACATGACATACTACAGACGCACTTGCAGTATATGTATATGCACATGTAATGACTTCATCGCCTTCTTTAATTCCTAATAAACGCAAGGTCATTTCTGCACATGCTGTCTGTGAATTAAGACAAACAGCACGATTTACTCCACATAAATCTGCAACCTCTCGCTCTAATTCTTTTGTCTTAGGCCCAGTTGTAATCCATCCGGATCTTAATGCTTCTGAAACCTGTTCAATTTCTTTTTCTGTTATATCTGGCGGTGAAAATGGAATCTTCATAATATCGTTTCCTCCTTTTATCTGACTGATTATTTTAGAAAAAGCCTGGCTCAACACCCGTTCTTCCTACCTCTTCTTTTACCCAATCTGCATTCAGATCATTTTTGACTATTTCATTCTTTTTTAAATAAAGAACAATTTTGCTATCCCTTGCCTCAATAGCACTAACAGTCATTTCAGCATCCAATAGATTCTCTGGAATTGCATCAATATTTGCATATTCCTGTTCGCCCTCTTCTGTTGCCAAAATAATGGAACCTTTGATTTTGTCTTATATTGATTTTGTTTCGTAATGCATATGCGTCCTTCCCGTATTTTTATAAAAATACAATCTTGTTATATTTTATATAGCTACTGCTTCTTTCCTTTCAGGCTCGCTCTTTTTTTGATGTACAGCAAATTCAGCAGCTCGATTAACTTCTTCCGGCTTTTTAAATGTTGGTACAGCTTTTCTTAATACTTCTCTTGCCTGTGAATCGTCTCCTGTTTCACAAACTTCTCTAAGCATATTCAAACGAGTATTAATTTCTTCCGGACTTAATGCTGAATCACGCTCAATAAATATCATGCTGTTACTTGTTTTATCTAATTCTTCTGTTTTAACCAACAATTCTTCATACAACTTTTCCCCCGGTCTTAATCCGGTTTCCACAATTTCAATTCCCTGTACACCAGACAATCGAATCATATTCTCTGCCAAATCCATTATTTTTACAGGCTGTCCCATATCCAATACGAAAAGTTCTCCATTATTTGCCATAGCTCCACTTTGAAGTACAAGCTGTGATGCTTCTGGAATCGTCATAAAATATCGGATAATTCGCTTATCTGTAACTGTAACCGGTCCTCCATTAGCTATCTGACGTTTAAATAACGGAATAACTGAACCAGCACTACCTAATACATTTCCAAAACGTGTCGCACTGTACTTCACTTTTCCATGCGTACTTGCACTCTGTACAATCATTTCGCACATTCTCTTGGTAGCTCCCATAACATTCGTAGGATTAACCGCTTTGTCCGTTGATACCATCATGAAACGTTCCGCTTCATATTTTTCACAAAGTTCTACCAGATTCTGTGTTCCAAATACATTGTTATAGATGGCCTCGATACAGTTATGTTCCATTAAAGGCACATGCTTATGTGCTGCTGCATTAATTACAATCTGTGGATGGTACTTAGCAAATACACGTTCCAGTGCTTTCTTGTGTGTAATAGAACAAATTTCAATCTGAAGATTTAAAGTATTTCCATATGCAATTTTTAATTCCTGCTGAACATCGTATGCGCCATTTTCATAAATATCCAAAATAACAATCTGTTTCGGTTGCATCTTTGCCAACTGACGACACAGCTCCGATCCAATGGAACCGCCACCACCAGTAATCAAAACAACTTTGCCTTTGTAATATTCATTTGTATGCTCATCAGATACTACCAATGGCTTTCTGAACAATAATTCCTCAATATCAAATTCTCTTAAATGTCGCTTTCCTCCTGCCGCATAAACAGTCGGATAATCATAAACTTTTAATTTATATCCAGCATTTTTATAGTATTCATATAATGTTTTCTTCTTTTCTGCATCCATTGACGGTATAGCAAATACAATTTCCTGTACTTCATACTCATTCAATTTTCTAAATGTTGCTTCATCTTCTGACCATACCGGTAATCCCTGAATTTCACGACCTACTTTATTTTCATTAATATCAATAAAACATCTCGGAATGTATGCCGCTTCATCACTATTCAGAAGATCTTCCGCAAAACTTACTCCTACACGTCCAGCTCCAATTATTGCTATTTTGATTTTCTGGACTTCTTTATCATTTCCTTTCTTCACTCTACCGAATGTATATAATAAGGAAGCTAAAAATCTCCCCTGCTTCGTTTCCTGATTACTACATTTATATGCATATCTATACATCATCCTTAACGCCAATGCGCCTAAGAGATTTATACTGATCAAACACAGCATTCTCGCAAATGTAATTTTCTCAACTGGAAGAACCAGTTCTAAAATCAAATAGACAAAAAATGCTATTGCATCTGTATATAACAGTCGAATATAACACTGAATACCGCCATATCTCCAAATCTGTCCATATACATTTCCAATCAATCTAATTGAAAATACACATAACAGTGCAAGAACCATCTGCTGCAACATACCTGAAATGGAAAGTTTATCATTTCCACCATAAAGTCCTAAAAGCAACACCGCTGATAATTCATACACAAGCAAATCATATACAACCAGCATCCATCGAACATTACGCTTCTTATATTTCATTTGTATTTCTCCATCCGCAGGTTTTAATCTTACTTTTCCTGCATTTTCTTTTTTGTTAAAAACTCAAATTTTCATCGTTCAATGAAGATAATTTTTCTTACTTGCTTCTCATATTCATTCTTACAATTTTTCCTTTTCATATAGTCCATTACCCCCCCCCCAAAAAACAATTTTGGAGTCCTTAACACGACAACTAGCCTGTGAATGTTCTTTTCTGAAGAGCATCCGCAGGCTAGGTCAAACCTCCTTATCATAATTTTTCGGCTTATAGTGTGGGTCAAAATAAGCATCCAAGAAACCATTTATTTGTACATAATTTCCTAGCTTAACCGACACAACCATGCAGAAAAATCATCATAACCAGATTCGACTAAGCCAGCGAAACCCTTGTAAAATCACAATGTCATTAACTTAAAAGCAGAAGATATTTATTCCTAAAAGGATTAGATATCT
>OLNH01000681.1_pt1 | contig 25148 bp, 19 predicted proteins | sample 1643101 | NCBI WGS metagenome assembly OLNH01 (sample SAMEA3136758, study PRJEB25190) | human gut metagenome | biome: human gut; feature: human-associated habitat; material: faeces | place: Austria | collected 2013
TCTTTTTCTTTGTCAAGAACTTTTTTCAAGTTTTTTCAAAGTTTTTCGAACTCTTTCGGTTTTCCGAACTGTTCTCCAGATCAGTGATTGTCGGCTCTGTTCAAGCGACTTGATTACTTTAACACGTTTGCTTTAAGTTGTCAAGCACTTTTTTAAATTTCTTTTTTCTTTCAGAAATCTATTTGAATTGTCTCTTTTCAAGAAACAATTATTTCCGACAGCTCAACTAATATAACACCAGAGATGACTAATGTCAACAGTTAATTTCATAATTTGACAAACTTTTTCATTTCACCCAAAAATCTGTCGGTCGCATAACTCCCCTGCATTTGACAACAGATTTACATCATCCACTACATATATGTATAATCCCATACTTTCTCTGCTATATATAAGAAAAGACTACCACTCAAGCCACCAGTCCCAGCAAGCACAAATCATTCTCTTGGGCGACCTTTGCAGGGTCTTAAGAAAATGATTTGTGCTTGCGTCCCCTTTAGCATATCTTCCAAGCCTTATCTTTTCTTAAGCCCCGGCATCAAACTAAAGAGAATTGTTTAAGCTTACATTCCTCTTCTATCTGGCATAAAACCCACTCTCCACCTCAACCGGAATAATCCTATCCTCAACCCCCTCAATCCCAATAAAACTTTGCCTATACAGCATCTCCACCATCCTGGCAAGCTGCTCCCTGGTTCCCTGTGCTTCCATCTCCACACGCTCATCCCAGTTATTCCTCACCCATCCGGTCACCCCCAGAGAACTGGCAATATAACAAGCCCGATACCGAAATCCGACCCCCTGCACTCTCCCCGAAAACCAATAATGCTTCCTGATCAGATCCTCACTCATCTCAGACTTTCCCTCCTGTTCTATATTACCTTTATGTCCATCCCATATCCCTCTGGCATATTCCCCAGAATCCTCAGAAACTTCCGTTCCTTCGGAAGCCTCCAAAAAAGTCTGATACTTCTTCCTCTTAAAAATACTCACACTGTCATCCTCACATCAGTCACATCAACCAGATATCAAACCTTAATTACAAAACTATCTTTTCTTGCTTTAGCTTCCGGATATTCTCCAGAACGATATCCAAGCACACAATGACCAATTCCAATATAAGACTCCGGTACACCCCACTCAGCTTTCAGTGCTTTACCTTCTTCTGAATCAAACACCTCTCTCGCACGATGAATCCAGCAGGAATCCACTCCAACCGCATGAGCCGCATTCATCAGATTCCCCATAACAAGACTTCCATTTTCCACACAGGTACCCTGCTCACTGTCTGCAAAAACGATCACAACTGTCGGTGCACCATAAAATGGATCACTCTTGGCTCCCATCACATCTGCATTCATTTTAGAAAGTTTCGCAATAAGCTCCGGCTTCTGAGTTACAACCATAAGAGTTTTCTGCTGTCCCATTCCACTTGGTGCGTACTTACCTGCTTCCAAAATCTCATCCAGCACTTCTGCCTGGACCAAATCCTTTTTATATCCACGTACACTTCTTCGTTCCAAAAGATTCTTCATAGCTTCATTCATCGCCTATATCCTCCTGTGCTCATTTACTTCTGTTAAAGATACTTTAACGTTATCCCCTTCCGGGTAAAACGTAACAATATTTTCCTATATTATAGCATGGACATTGGTAAAATACACCTGTAAATTCTCGGTCACATAATTACGCATCCATCTGTTTCAGGCATCTAAAATGTGACCAGGTGCCGAAATCAACCTTGCCACAAAGCTATAACTGGGCTATAATAAAAGGTATATTATTACGAGGTGTACAGATTATATGAACAAAAAAGAAATTTCTGAAATCAAGAAACAGTTCACACCAGAGAACTGTTCCATCACCCGCATCTGCGGATGCTACGTTGACGGAGAAAAGAACAAGAAAACCGAATTAAAAGAAGCATTTCTCTCCCTTTCTGAAGAAGAAATGTTCAAATACTTTGATATATTCCGCAAATCCCTTTCCGGAACCATCGGAAAGAATCTCATGAACATGGAGTTTCCACTTGAGCAAGAGTCTGAGGGTGGCACACAGCACTTTCTTATGAAGCTCAGAGAGAGCAAACTTACAGATGCTGCCCTTGTAGAATCCTTCTACGATAAAATCATTGAAAACTACGATTATCCAGAAAATTACTACATCATCCTTATTCATGGCGTATATGATATTCCAGGAAAATCCTCCGATGGTGCCGAAATGTTTGACGCATCTGATGAGATTTATGAACATATCATGTGCTGTATCTGCCCTGTAAAACTTTCCAAGGCAGGTCTTTGCTACAATGCAGAAACCAACAGCATTCAGGATCGTATCCGCGACTGGATCGTAGAACTTCCTGATGTGGCATTCCTTTTCCCACAGTTTAATGACCGCAGCACAGACATCCACGGAGTCCTTTATTATAGTAAGAATGCAAATGAACTCCGCGACATCTTTATTGATGAACTGCTCGGTTGCAACGCTCCTCTTTCTGCCGGTGGACAGCGTGATTCCTTTAATGCTCTGGTCGAAGATACTCTGGGCGAAGACTGTAAATATGATACCGTATTAAATATTCATGAAAAATTAAATGATCTGATCGAATCTCAGAAAGATGAGCCGGATCCTGTTGTTCTGACCAAATCAGAAATAAAACGCCTCTTCGAAGAATGCGGCGTAGAAGATGAAAAGCTGCAAACTTTTGACGAGCAATATGAAATCACCGCAGGTGAAAAATCCTCTCTGGTGGCTTCTAATATCACAAACACAAGAAGGTTCGAAATCAAAACTCCGGATGTTGTCGTCCACGTAGATCCGGAACGCGCAGATCTTGTCGAAACCCGTGTGATCGACGGACGCAGATGTCTCGTGATCCCAATGGAAGGTGAAGTCGAGCTCAATGGCATTCGTGTACATACCGGAGACAGCACGTCTTCTGCCGGGGACTACAGTGGAGATTTAGATAATGAATCCACAACAGATACAGAAGGAGACATCTGATGGAAAACAATCGTAAACTTTTATTTTTTGACATTGACGGAACTTTACTTACCCCTTATCCGTGGGCTGTCCCGGACAGTGCAAGACAGGCATTAAAAGAAGCTCGCTCCAACGGACATCTGATTTTCATTAATTCCGGGCGCACTTATGCTATGACTCCCTCCATAATAAAAGATCTCGGATTTGATGGTTATGTATGCGGATGCGGAAGTCAGATTTACATGAACGGTGAACTGCTATTTTCCAGTATGATTCCCAATGAACTCTGTCGTGAGATTATAGAGAAATTACGCCAATGCAGAATCCCTGCTTTCTTTGAACATCCAGATAAACTTTTATACGATGGCAAAGCTCCAACGCTTCCCGAAGCTATCCGCAATCTGAAAGCAGAAGTTGAAGTTGAAGATCTGTCACTCTATACTCCGGAAATGTATCATACCTTTACTTTTGATAAATTTCTTGCTTTTCCGAACGTGGATTCTGACACAGAAACTTTCCGCAGATTTGTAGATGAACATTTTTCCTGTTTTATCCATGACGATGCGGCCTGGGAAATTACTCAGAAACACTGCAGCAAAGCAACCGGCATCCAATTTCTTGCTGATCGGCTTGACATACCTATTGAGAATACTTTTGCATTTGGAGACAGTACCAATGATCTTCCTATGCTTCAATTCGCCGGAATCAGTGTCGCAATGGGACAATGTAATCCTCTGATCCTTCCACATTGTACTTATCAGACAACTGATATCAGAGACAATGGAATTGCCAATGCTTTGAAATATTATCATCTCATTCCATAATACAGCCAGGATTGCATTTTGCAAAACGGATGCGATCCTCTGCTGATAGAGGAGAACCAATATGAGTATAGCCAATCACAAATTCGACGCAGAAACAACACCTGTGTATTTCTCTCTTGCATTAAAAAGATCCTATGATGTGTATATCGTATATTTTCTGCTATTTATGGTATGTATAGCATGCTTCGGATATCCGCTTAATGCACTGCCAGTCACAGTATGGCTGGCAGTTTCACTCCTGGCAAGACACTTCATGAACCGTATTTTTATACGATGGAACTTTTTATTTTATGTTGTGATTTCTGCAGGATGGATTTCTTATTTCATCTATTATTATGGATGGAATTGCGGTGGAACAAACTTTATTCTGCCACTGATGCTGATCTCTATGTTTTCTTTATATGATACAACATTTAACAAGATTGCTTTTGCAGTTTTTCTATTTATCCTGCGAATGGCCCTGTTTTTTCACTGCCAGCGTCATCCACCGGTATATATTCTGACGGAGCCACATATGTTGATCCTTCAGATTGTAAATACGATTCTGTCTTTCGTGATCATGGGTATGATCTGTATGACATTCAGTGCTAATCTGCAAAAAGCAGAGAAGCACCTGCTTCTGTACAACATGGAACTTCGCCAACAGGCAGGAACCGACCCTCTCACTTCCCTTTATAACAGACGTCGTATGGAAGAAATCCTTGAAAATCATATCAAAGCAAACCCGAATGAGAATTTCAGTATTGCTATCGGAGATATTGACTTCTTCAAAAAAGTCAACGATACCTATGGTCACAATTGCGGCGACCAGGTATTAAAATCTCTCTCCGACCTGTTTAAAGAGAAAACACTTGGAATGGGGCATGTCTGCAGATGGGGTGGTGAAGAATTTCTGTTCTTCTTTCCGGGAATTAATCTGGATCATGCTTCTACAATTATGAGTGAAATTAATATTGCAATCAGCAAAAGTGTCATCACATACAAAGATCTCACCCTGCATGTGACCATGACTTTCGGAGTAGAGGAAAATGATTTCCACTCCAACATTTCCGAAATGGTTAAGCGTGCAGATGATAAGCTCTATTATGGCAAAACTCATGGACGTGATACAGTCATCTCCTGAAAATATTACAATAAAAGAATGCATTAGCTGAGCATAATAAAAAGCAACTATACGGAAACTATTACATTTCCAATATAGTTGCTTTTATTTTTCTCTATTTCTATATAAAGTTTCTGCTTATTTGGCAGCTTCTGTAGGTGTTGCTTCCGGAGTCTCAGTTGCTTCTTCCGCAGGTGTTGCAGTTGCTTCTGCTTCTTCTGCAGCTTCCGGTGTCTCAGTTACTTCTGCTTCCTCTGTAACCTCTGCCTCCGGTGTTGGTGTTGCCTCTTCTGTCACTTCAGGAGTAGGTGTTGCTTCCGGTGATGGTGTAGGTGTAGAAGTTGGAGCTGTAAATGTATGGTTATCAGTGATCTTGAGTGTCTTAAGCACTTTCTTCTCTACTTTTACATCTGCGTCATCTAACCACTGATTAGTTGTATCTGTATAATATGTGCTTTCTTTGGAGTTCTGAAGAGATTCTCTCTTGGATGCAGTTGCATCTTCATCATTGATCTTATCAAGTCTTACTACATAGTATCCAGTGTCAGTCTCAATAATATCATCTGCAACCTCTCCGTCCTTCAGTCCACGTAATACTGTCAGAACTTCATCCGGATATGCAGCTCCTGTAGAGTCTTCATCCTCATCTTCGCCTTCTTTTGTAGTAAAGTTACCCTGTACTGCAGAATAGCTTTCATCTACTGCACTTGCAACCTCACTCATATCTGCTGTCGGATCTTCTTTCATCTTATCCAGAATCTCCTGCGCCTGTTCTTTCTTTGTTTCTTTATCTTCGTCTGTTACATCATCGCCGCTTGTAGAAATACTTACATAAGTAAAGGTTGTCTGATTTGCTTCATCATCAGAAACAGTGATATTTCCCTCAGCTACAACCGGATCATACATCTTTTTCTGAATAGTCTGAAGTTCCAGTAAGGTCTTTACCTGATCTTCTGTGACAGCAAGCTCCTTGATCGTATCTTCACTGTTAGCAGCCATGAACTGTGATGCTGCATCTGCAATTGCTGCTTCATCATCCTCTGTAAGTTCTACATTGTAGTCAGCAGCTTTCTCTTTCAGGACATACATCTTCTCAATGGATTCCAGGCTTGTAGTTACTGCCTGATCACCATAAGTCTCTCCGGAATCTTCATCTGCTGTCTGATCCCAAATATTGTCTGCACTTCCCATATAGCTTAAGTACATGGAAGTTGTCTGCTGCTGCTGTTCACGGGCATAAAGGCTTACAACTCCAAGCGGAATCTCTGTTCCATCTACGGTAGCCACTGTTTTTGTTCCATCTAATGTTTTACTTCCACAGCCTGTGAGCATACCAACTGACATCACGCCTGCCAGTGCTGCTACGGCTGTTCTCTTTGCCATTTCTTTCATTTCTTCCTCCATATTATCAATCCGGCGCTTTCATAATTTTATACTCCCATTTTCCGGATCGTGCTATTACTAGTATACTAGAGTATAAACTTTTTTCCCGCCGAGGGCAAGGTAAATTAAAAAATATATAATACAATTCACACATTTATCACTATTTACCATATTCTTCAGCTCTCTGCCATATCCTTCAGCTCTTCCGCAAATTCCGTTAATGCCAGAATTAGATTTCCCTGGAGTTCCAGAATAAATTTCGGTTCCTGCTCATTTTTAAACTGCAGGCCTCTCCTGTATTTCTGCATTAAAAGCGGAATTCCTTCAGGATCCAATCGTGCCTTTTCATAAAGGGTAATTCGAACTGTTTTTCCAATTTGCTTAATTTCCGTCACATAACCCTGATGCGCAATCGCCTTTAGCTTCGCAACGGCAAGAAGATTCAGAACTGCTTTTCCCGGCTCACCAAAGCGATCCAGAAGTTCCTCCAGCATATCATCATAATCCTGCTGATTCTCAATTCCTGCAATCCTTTTATAAATATCAAGCTTCTGAAATTCATTGCTGATGTAAGAATCAGGAATATATGCATCTATATTCAGATCGATCGTTGTCTCAAAGTCTTCCATAGTATGAATTCCTTTTGCTTCCTTGACTGCTTCGCTGAGCATTTTACAGTAAAGATCATATCCCACAGCATTCATATGACCATGTTGCTGCGCTCCAAGCAGATTTCCGGCACCACGAAGTTCCAGATCACGCATGGCGATCTTAAATCCACTTCCAAGATCCGTATACTCACGAATCGCTGCCAGACGCTTCTCTGCAGTCTCCTTCAACATCATATTCTGTCTGTACATCAGAAACGCATAAGCAGTTCTGTTGGAACGTCCGATCCTTCCACGAAGCTGATAGAGCTGGGAAAGCCCGTATCTATCCGAATCATGGATAATCATTGTATTAACATTGGAAATATCCAGTCCCGTTTCAATAATAGTGGTAGACACCAGCACATCAATGTCTCCGTTTACAAAAGAATACATCACGTTCTCAAGTTCTCTCTCACTCATCTGCCCATGGGCAAAATCCACTCTCGCATCCGGCACCAGTTTTGCAATCCTCAACGCAACATCCGCAATATCTGTCACACGATTATAAACATAATAAACCTGTCCGCCGCGCCGCAATTCCCTGTTAATCGCTTCACGGACAGTCTCCTCATCATATTCCATTACATATGTCTGGATTGGCATTCTGTCCATAGGCGGCTCCTCCAGAACACTCATATCTCTGATTCCAATCAGACTCATATGCAGCGTACGTGGGATAGGCGTTGCTGTGAGCGTCAATACATCCACATCTTTCTTCAGTTGTTTAATCTTCTCTTTATGCGCAACTCCAAAGCGCTGCTCTTCATCAATGATCAGAAGACCAAGATTCTTAAACTGGACATCTTTCGACAGGACTCTGTGAGTTCCGATAATCACATCTACCTGTCCCTTTTTCAGATCTTCAATTGCTTTCTTCTGCTGCGCAGGCGTACGGAACCTGCACAACAATTCCACTCGTACAGGAAACTCTTTCATTCTCTGGACAAAGGTGTTGTAAATCTGCTGTGCCAGAATTGTCGTCGGTGCAAGGTATGCCACCTGTCGGCTCTCCTGAACTTCTTTAAATGCTGCACGCAACGCAACCTCTGTCTTTCCATAACCCACATCACCGCACACAAGTCGATCCATGATCTTTGTACTTTCCATATCCCGTTTTGCGTCTTCAATCGCACTCAGCTGATCCTCTGTTTCCTCATACGGGAACATCTCCTCGAATTCCTTCTGCCATACTGTATCAGGGCCACAGACATAACCTTCTTTTTCCTGGCGCACTGCATAAAGTTCTACCAGTTCTTTTGCTATATTTTTTACTGCGCCCCGGACTTTACTTTTGGTCTTATTCCATTCCTGAGTGCCAAGCTTATTCAGTTTCGGTGCTTTCGCCGTATCTCCGCCAGAATATTTCTGTAAACAGTCAAGCTGCGTTGCCAGAATATAAAGATTACTGCCGCCGCGGTATTCAATCTTAATATAATCTTTGACGATCCTATCCACTTCCACTTTCTCGATTCCACGGTAAATACCAAGCCCATGCTTCTCATGTACCACAAAATCGCCAATAGAAAGCTCTGCAAAATCCTGGATACGCTTTCCGTTGTAGTTCTTTTTCTTCTTTCGTTTCTTCTGTTCCTGACCAAAGATATCAGACTCTGTCATCACTGCAAACTTAATCAACGGATATTCAAACCCTTTTTTCGCATGGCCATAAACCACCATAATCTCACCTGGCTTGATTTCTCTGTCATAATCCTGTCCGTAAAAAGCAGTTAGTTCTTCTGCCTGGAGATCTTTTGCCAGTCGTTCTGCTCTGGTACGGGAACCGGAGAGTAATGCAATCCTGTATCCTCGTTTCTTATACTGATGAAGATCTTTTACCAGAAGTTCGAAACTGCTGTTATAAGCACTGACAGACTTCACTTCCAGATAAAACTTCTCTCTGACTTTCCATCCCGCCTGCTTCGGTTCCAATGCACAGACAGACACACAGTTACGCTTATTCAGTTCTTTCTGAAGCTGTTCAAATGAACACAACCAGTTCTCAGGCAGATTCTGGCTTCCTTTTTCCTCTCTGTGCATACGACTCTGGCGATATTCATCTTCCACCGCTTCCCCCTTCTCAGTTAAACGGTTCGGCTCATCCAGAAAAATGATAGACTTGTCTTCAGGAAAATAATCCAGAAAAGAAACCCTATTCTCTTTCCCTACATGTTCAACTGCCGGATAAATTGTAATCTCATCCAGATTCTCAAGGGAACGCTGACTCTCCGCATCAAAACTCCGGATCGAATCAATTTCGTCACCCCAGAGCTCAATTCTCCAGGGGTTATCCTCTGTAAGACAATAAATATCTACAATGCCGCCCCTCACAGAGAACTGACCCGGCATCTCTACCTGACCCACACGCTCATAACCCAGTTCCACCAGTTTATTTTTCAGCTCATCCATATCTATGGCACTGTCGCTTTCATAATGAATCAGCTGGCTCTTTATTTTCTCCAGATCCTCCAGAAAATCCATACATCCGTCAATGCTGGTAATCACTGTAAGCTCTTTCTCTTCCAACAATGCACGGATTACTTTCATCCTCTGTCTGATCAACAGATTCCCATGAATATCTGCCTGAAAAAACAGAAGGTCCTTCGCAGGATAAGAGTAAATTTTCTTATCATAAAAACGATAATCTTCATAGATCTCTCTGGCTCTCCGTTCATCCTCCGCCAGAATCAGACGGTACGGTGCAATCTCAGAAAGGCCGTACATCAGATGAGATTTCTGCGATTCCATACATCCTGAAACCTGCAGAATCCCTTTATTTGTTTTGCTCTGTTCTTTTATCTGTTCAAACTCTGCAAGTCCCTGCAGAGGTGTCAAAAATGCCTTCATGTTCACCTCTTATTTCCTGTCATAAATCTGCTGAAAAACAGCAGTTACATTTGCATCCACATATTCCATTCAAAGTTCCTGCATGACAAAAGCGGCATCTGTTTCTGGGTATCTCATCATTAACAGCCACCGCTTTTCTTCATCGTCCTTTTCATTCAAAACAGCCAGTCACCAATCACTGACCTTCTGTTTCTTACTTCTGTACAGGTACTTTTCTGTTATATTCGTTCATTGCCGCATCTGCGCCCTGTGAAATCATGATATCCACAGCTTTCGCAGCTTTTTCAATTGCCTCATCCACAAGTTTGCGATCCTCTGTGGAAAATCTGCCAAGTACATGATCTGCCAGATCCCATCCCTTCGGTTTCGCTCCTACGCCAACTTTAATGCGGAGAAATTTCTCTGTACCAAGCTGACGGATAATATCTTTAATTCCATTATGACCACCTGCACTTCCCTGCTTACGGATGCGCAGCTGTCCCGGTTCCAGATCAATATCATCGTAAATAACGATCAGTTCTGTCTCCGGATCTATCTTGAAATAATTCGCCATTTCGCGGACAGGTCCACCACTCAGATTCATAAAAGAGAGCGGCTTCATAAGGATTACTTTCTCTCCGCCAATCATGGTCTTGCCATACATAGCGTTGAACTTCACACCGCCCTGAGGTACATTGTAATCCTCTATCAGCTGGTCAATGGTGTCAAAACCCATGTTGTGGCGTGTTGCTTCATACTGCTTCCCGGGATTTCCCAGGCCAACTACTAAATACATATGTGTTTCTCCCGTTAGTTGAAGTATACCATCTCATCTTTCAGCGGTTCGCATTCTTTTGCTTCACTTGCATAAAGCACAATTCCCTCGTCCTGATATTCTGTACGGTACTCGAAAGCAACCTTTGCAGTCACTTCTACCCAGCTTCCTTCTTTGATATGAGATGCATTATCGCTTCTGCAGATATACCCCAGGAATGTAGTATCATCTGCGCAGCAGGTCATTGCCACACGACCCGGAACAAAGAATTTACTTCCCATTCCGCGCGGTTTCATGACACGTCCTTTGAAATTGACAGTCTTGCCCGCATATTTATCCGGGTGATCCATGGCATCAACAAACCAGATACCGTAATCTTCCGGTGGAATCTGAATAACCGGCGCATCAATATCGAATGGCATCTCATCCTGGAAAATATCGTCCATCTCTCCCTCTTCATCTTCGAAGATGACCTCTGCACTCTGGTTTGCAACTTTAATCCCACGTCTGTATGCAGGAAGCGGATCTCCCTCTTTACAGCGGTTAAATACAACCATATCTGTATTTCTGATCATGTCCATGAACAAAGACTTCATGTTTGCCATATAAACCTGATAAGTTGTAGCATCTACGCAGGTAATTTCCTGCTCGATACCCCATCCTTCCGGAAGTTCCATCTGTTCAAATTTGCTTACAAGCCACATTCCGTTGTACTCAATAACAACACGCTCCGGCTGATGGATGATATCCATAGCAGCCAGACGCTGAGGTGTGAGGTCTTCTTCATCCTCGATCACTTCCACAACTGTGTTTGCAAGTTTCAGTTTATCCATATCATATTCTTCTTCGCCTTCTTCGCAAAGAATCAGCAGAGTTTTGCCATCAATGGCAAAGTAATCCTGCTGTAATGTAAAGTCCAGGAAAGTTGTCTTTCCACTCTCCAGGAATCCCGTAACTAAATAAATGGGAACTCTGATATCATCCATAATCGTTTATTCCTTTATCTGAATTCTATAGTTGTCTGCCTGCTGTCATGTAAAGAATGAGCAGTAGCATCTGTTCTGCATCAAAGTAATTTTATCTGCAATGATTATTCTGCGAGGCCAAATAATTCTGCAAGTTTATCCTCTTTCAGCTTAGAACCGATCACGCACAGGCGGCCTGTATATTCCGGTGCACCCTCGCGGATCTCTGTTTCTTCCGGAACCATATCAAAGTAGATCCATGTTCCGTCCTCTGCTGGAAGCATTCCTTTTGCACGGAGAATAATACCGTAATCTTCGGAAGCAGAAAGTGCTTCAAGCATCTTCTCAAGACCTTCTCTTGTGTACTTCTTGATTGTCTCACGGCCCCAGCTTGTGAATACTTCATCTGCATGATGATGGTGATGATCATGGTGATCGTGTCCGCAGCCACATTCATGGTCGTGGTCATCATGGTCATGTCCGCAGCCGCATTCATCATCGTGATCATGGTGATGATGCTCATGGTCTTCATGGTCATGATGGTGGTCATGGTCTTCATGGTCATGCTCGCAGCCACACTCGTGGTCATGATGATGCTCATGGTCTTCGTGATCGTGATGATGTTCGTGCTCGTCATGATCGTGTCCGCAACCGCATTCATCTTCGTGATCATGATGATGGTGCTCGCCATGTTCATGTACATGTCCACACTCAGGGCAAACTTCTTCCTCTGCCATCAGCTCTTCTTCCAGAGATACCGGTTTTTCCATAACCTCAAGGATCTTCTTTCCGTCAAGCTTCTCGATTGGAGTTGTGATGATCGCTGCTTTTGCATTGATTCCACGGAGAAGTTCCATCGCCTGCTGTGCTTTCTTCTCATCAATGATATCTGTACGGCTCATAATGATCGCACCTGCATATTCAACCTGATTGTTGAAGAACTCACCGAAGTTTCTCATGTACATCTTGCATTTCTTAGCATCAACTACAGTTGTATAGCTGTTCAGTACGATATCTACATCACCCTGTACACCCTGTACTGCTTTGATAACATCTGACAGTTTACCAACACCTGAAGGCTCGATCAGGATTCTGTCCGGATGATATTTATCAACAACTTCTTTCAGGGAAGTTCCGAAATCACCAACCAGAGAGCAGCAGATACATCCGGAATTCATTTCACGGATTTCGATTCCAGCTTCTTTCAGAAATCCACCGTCAATACCAATCTCACCGAATTCGTTCTCGATCAGTACAACCTGCTCATCTGCATAAGCCTCTTTCAGAAGCTTCTTGATCAATGTAGTTTTACCAGCTCCCAGGAAACCTGAGATAATATCAATCTTAGTTGCCATCGTTTTGTTTCTCCTTTTCTATTTTTATGTTTATCATGCGTAATAATGTCAGAGGAAAACTTTTCTCTGATGTCTTATTATTCTGTAAGAGAATGTCTGAAACTATTCAACAATCCGTCCACTTATTATTTTACCTGTAGCACATTACTGTTCATTTCGTTTCCAGAAACACGCTTCGCGGAATGTTACCAGTGAACGGTAGCCATAACGCCTTTATTATACACAAGCTTTCAGACAGTTTCAAGCCCGTCACACGCAAAGAAGGGGACATGACCAAAATCATGTCCCCACCTGTATTTCTATGATCAACCGTTGATCATAAAGCTCATTAATTTATCAATATCTTCTTTCTCATAAGCAACGATCTCAAGTTCCGGGATCTCTCCACCTGAGAAAATGTTTGCCAGAGATACATACTGGGATAATTTGGATTTAAGGTTCAGTCTGTCACCTTCGCCTGTTACTAATTCTACTCTTCCTTCGCAGCTGTCAACTACGTCAAAAAACTTCTCGATATCTTTGATGTTAGATACTTTCATGTTCATTCTCCTTTCAACATGTAACTGTTTATTCTCTCTATTCCTTGTTTTCGCGCTAATTATAGCGCAATTATAACTAAAAAGCAATTATTGAATTTGCACGAATTTTTCAGGTATCGTTTGACTTTAACCATAATATTGTCAAATAAATAACAATTTCTTCTGTTCATCTATTTCTTATGTGTATTCAGCATATGATTAACGTCATAAACAGCCAATAATTGTATCTGATGTCAAGCGGATATTCTTGCTTTTCGCAATTGAAGCAAAGAACTTACCTCATTCGGTTAATATACAAAAATAGCTACTCCATAAGCAGGAAGCGGATATGCAAATGAAAATGGTCTGTTATCGCATTCCTGTTTCACTGCCTTGAATGTCTTCGGCTCTGTCAGGCCATTTTCATCCATGATCAGCTTGTACTGTTTCCTCTTCGGCACCCCAACTCTGTAATCCGGACGATCCACTGGTGTAAAGTTAGCCACATACAGGATGTTATTTCTCTTTGTCGGAGATTTTCTTACAAAGCTGAAAATACTTCTGTCTCCGTCATTGGCATTGATCCACTCAAAATCTTCCGGAACATTATCCGATGCATAGAGTGCAGGGTATTTCTTATAAATAGTAAGAAGATCCTTAACATAATTCTGCAGATCTTTATGAGGCTGTTCCTGCAGAAGGAACCAGTCAAGTTCTCTCTCTTCACTCCACTCACGAAGCTGTCCGAACTCCTGTCCCATAAACAGAAGCTTCTTACCAGGATGACATGTCATAAAGGAATATGCTGCTTTTAAGTTCTTAAATTTATCCGGATACTCTCCAGGCATCTTCTCAAGCATAGAGCATTTCAGATGAACTACTTCATCATGAGAAAGAACCAGTACATATCTCTCGCTGTATGCATAAGACATAGAGAATGTCATCTTATTATGGTTGAATTTACGGAAATATGGATCCAGCTTCATGTATTCCAGGAAGTCATTCATCCATCCCATATTCCACTTCAGGCTAAATCCAAGCCCATCATTCTCAGCATCGCCGGTAACCATCGGCCATGCTGTGGACTCCTCAGCGATCATTACAGTTCCGTGGTTTCTGCCAAGAACTACTGTATTCAGATGTTTGAAGAATTCAATTGCCTCAAGGTTCTTATTTCCGCCATATTTATTGGCAACCCATTCGCCGTCTTTCTTGCCATAATCAAGATAAAGCATAGAAGCAACTGCATCTACACGAAGACCATCTACATGACACTCCTCAACCCAGTACAGAGCATTTGCGATCAGGAAGTTCTTAACCTCCGGGCGACCATAATTATAAATCTTGGTTCCCCAGTCCGGATGCTCCCCCTGTCTCGGATCAGCATGTTCATAAACTGCAGTTCCGTCAAAATTAGCAAGACCATGCGCATCTTTCGGGAAATGTGCAGGTACCCAGTCAAGGATAACTCCGATCTTATTCTGATGGAAATAATCGATCATGTACTTAAAATCCTGCGGAGTTCCATATCTGGATGTCGGTGCATAGTATCCTGTAACCTGATAACCCCAGGAACCATCAAACGGATGCTCTGCAATTCCCATGAGTTCCACATGCGTATATCCCATTTTCTTAATATAATCAGTCAGAGAATGCGCAAGTTCACGATAATTATAAAATCCCTCTTCATTCTCCTCTGTCCACGGATGCTTCATCCAGGAACCCGGATGTACCTCATAGATTGCCATCGGCTCTACTTTCTCATCGAACTTCTCTCTGTTCTTAATCCATGTGGCATCTTTCCATTTATAATCCGTGATATCAGTGATCCTCGACGCTGTGCCTGGACGCAGCTCTGCCTCATTGGCATATGGATCCGCCTTATAAAGCTTCTCTCCATGTGCACCTAAGATAAAGAATTTATATAACTGTCCTATCTTCGCTCCCGGAACAAATACTTCATAAACACCAATCGGTCCTACTTTCTTCATAGGATTGGCTTCTTCATCCCATCCGTTAAACTCACCGATCACAGATACAGACTGTGCATTCGGTGCCCAGACTGCAAAATATACACCTTTCTTACGCCGGTATGTAGTTGGATGAGCACCCATTTTCTTATATATCTCGTAATTGGTTCCCTGTCCAAATAAATACTGGTCTAAATCCGTAAATTTCATACTCTTACCCATCAGGAGTCCTCCCTTAACATTCAGATTCTATCTTTTCACGGATATGAATAGTTACCGTTTTTATCTCCCGGAAAAAATTTCCGTCCATCTGTAAAATCATATCTCTGACAATAAATATGAACTGACTTTTAGTCATTCTATAAGCCCTATTATACCAACCGCTATTCTGTACGTCAATTAAAATTCTGTATATATTCAACAATTTTCTCATACTTTTTGTGTGATTTTTGTAAAAAACAGAAAAGAGCAAAGAAACACATTTTTGCGCATTTCTCTGCTCTTTTGTAAATTCACATATTAGTTTAATATTCCGATCCGTCTCCATAATCTACAGAATCATCACTGTAATCATCCGACTCATCATAACTGTCATCGTAACTTCCATCGTCATAACTACTGTCATCCGAACTTCCGTCACTATAGTTGCTGTCATCACTACTACCATCACTTCCGTCAGATACATCAGAACCATCACCTGAAGAACTGTTGTCAGAAGAATCTGTTGAATCTGTAGTGGCAGCATCTGCTCCGCCATTATATCCAGGCACACCGCCATTGCTGAGTGTACTAGGCCAGAAATCTACATAGCATGCATTCTGCAGTGTTACATTCTTCGCTTCTGCCATCTCACTTACTGTTACAAGCTTATATCCCTGTGCAATAAGATCCGGAATCAATCTCAAGGCCGCCTTTACAGATGGTTCGTGAATATCATGCATAAGAATGATAGATCCATCCGTAAGATCTCCATTCATTACAGCATTATAATCTCCATCTGCATCCATAAGTTTCCAGTCCTCTGTGTCCAATGACCACATAAAGAACGGTTTGTTTACTGTATTATAAATATCTGTATTTCCATCACCATACGGTGCACGTGCTACACTTGCTGTCTGTCCACATGCCTGCATCAGAGCATCGTCCGTATCAGAGAACTGCTTGGCAACTGCATCAATGTCAATTGTTGTCAACTGTGTGTGATCCCAGGAATGGCTTCCGATCTCACATCCAATCTCCAGCATACGCTTCGGTGCATCCGGATATGCACTTACATTCTGACCAAGCATGAAGAATGTTGCATGAGCATTGTTCTCCTCCAGGCAGTCCAGAAGTTCATCTGTATACTGTCCAGGACCATCATCAAATGTCAATGCCAGCATCGGCCGCACCTGCGACGGGTCATAAGAACCATCATCATTGAAATAGTAATCCTTTACTCCCTTAGTTACCCATCCGGTCTGAATATATCCATTCTCATCAAAAGAATACGTTACACCGTCAATATCCTGAAATCCATTTGCAAAATATGTACCATCTGCATTCTGATACCACTTTCCATTGGCATCCTCATGCCATCCCGCTGTCATGGTTGTAATCTTATCCGTATCTGATTTACCCTTCAAAGGCTGTCTCACCGCAGCATCGGAATTGGTCTGTACTTCCTCCTCCGTCTCTGCCTGAGCCTGCACAGTAGACTTACTGCCACCTCCGGCTATACGATGAGCGATCGGAACGATAATTCCTCTCACCACAAACACAATTGCCAGAATCAGTCCAACTACAGAAAGTCCGATCTTCGTATAATGGCGAATCATCATCTGGCGTTTTTTTCTGCGCATCCTCTCGCGCAAAACCCGCTTATCCATTGTTTCCTTTCCCCGCTTCTGTTACTTTATATTTTACCAAAAAGTCTGTATCTTTTCGCTGACTTTAATCATAACGCATTTATCTGACAAATACAATGCCATTTATTCGCCTTATTCTACCTTTTCTGCAAATCCGATTGCACAGATGAAAAAGCCTCAGCGTAGCCCGGTTACTGTTCGTTCCACTCCCAGCAACACATTTCGAGGAATATCATCAGTTATCGCTAATATCCTCTGTACCTAATTCATCCTCCAGATTTTTATCAACATCTGAAGTATCCTGGTCAGAATCAGATACCTCTTCGTCTGTATCATTCGTCTCGGCATCCGCATTGTCCACCTCTGTGGAGTCCTGCTCAGTATCCCCTGCGGCATCTGCATCATCTGCGATTACATCACCATTTGCAACTTTCTCACTGACACTTGCATTCTTTACAATGAAATCCTCTACTCTGAGAAGGCCGATGGACTCATCCACATAACTCTGTCCGTATGTGTCAACCAGTTCTGCAATATCACTGGCTCCCATCTGCTCAACCAGCTCATTCTGCAGTTGAAGACTCTCTTTGTCATCCAGTGACAAGCCCTCTGCATCCATAATTCCCTGTACGATCAGATTCTGCTTTACTTTTCCCTCTGCATACTGCTGACACTGCTCGTCAAAATCATCCTTGGAGATTCCCTGACTGTCAATAAACTCCTCCAAAGTCATATCAGCAGGTTCTGCATAAAGCTGTTCCATACTGTTCTTAAACTCTGTAATCTGAGTATCCAGATCCTCCTGTGGATACTCTTTCACTTCAGAATTCTCAAGAACTGTTGTCCATGCTGTATTCTTAAGGACTTCTTCTGCGGACTTCTTTGCATCATCTTCCAGCTGACTACGCACACCATCCCAGTATTCATCTACTGTAGTATAGTCTGTATTTTTTGCCACCCACTCATCATTGAGTTCTCCTGCACGGCGAACATTCTGCACGGTAACTTTATAAACGACTTTCTGGCCTGCTAGTGTGTCATCCCCATAGTCTGATGGAAAATCAATCTCTATTTCCTTTGTATCGCCTTTCTTCATTCCGATCACACCGTTCTCGAAATCCTCGAACATCTGGCCATCACCAACTATAAAATCATAATTGTTTGCTGTGCCGCCATCAAAAGTCTGACCATCTTTTGTCCCTACATAATTTACAGTTACCAGATCTCCCTCCTGAGCTCCATCAGATACAGGTTCTGCCTTATCCTGCAGATCCTCATTAATCTGTGCCTGTACATCATCGTCTGTGATCGCATCTACGGTATTGTCCAGAGTCAGTCCCTTATACTCTCCAATTGTAATATACTTATCTACATTCTCAACAGATACAAGACGGTTTGTCCCCACTTCTGCCTTCTTATCATCCACTGAACTCGTTTCTGTCTTTGTGTTATCTGTAATAACTGCGCTGCTGTCACCACATGCAGATGCTGTCAGCGCAAAACACGCCACAAGCATAGCAAGATATATTCTTTTCTTCATAATGATACTCCCTTCTACATTTCCGGTACCGGAGTAGGTCTTGAGGAATCCCATACTTCTGATACATCAAAAAGATCACTGAGCATTTCCGGATTATAGTACATTCTGTATCCATCCAGATTTCTTCTTCCCTGGCGGAAATAATCGTCTGTGATCTGTACAAAGTACTGACTGGAATCTACATTACAGTAGTAACGATATCCCTGACTCTTATAAAATTCATATTTCGCATTATCCGCAGTATAGCCTTCCCAGCTTCCGATGTCTGCGCCAAATGCAAAGATGATCATATCCGTCTTTCCTAAAATCGGAGCTACATAGCTCTGCCATTCTGCATCATCTGTCTGCAGATCCTCAAGCGATCTCTCTGCAACATTCTTATGTCCCCAGGTATGACTTGCAAATTCCCATCCTTCTGCTTTCATGGCATCTGCTACAGCAGTTGCTTCCTTCACTTCCTGATCAAAGTCAAAATCCGGATGTTCTTCCAGGAATTTCTTCTGGTCATCCTGAAGGTTCTCGCCTGTCTTATACGCACCATCTGTACGATATCCCAGCACACCGTTATATCCGGTCATCGCCAGAATTCCTTTTCTTCCATGGTAAGAGAAATCTGGATGTTCTTTTACAAAAGTATCGATCAGCGGAACCATATCATAGTCCCCGGTCGAAACGCTTCCGTCATCCTCGATATATTCATTCTTCACTTCACCATTCTCGTCCACAACAAGCTTCGAAGCAAATCCATCTCCATCCATATAGTGATAATAACTCACATCGTCCTGAGAAAGTACAAACGGGATCTTACCCGGCGGAAGCATAATGCTGCCTCTGGACATTGTTCCATCCTCATTTACAATCGCCATATCGTGAGGGCTGACCATTACATAGCCCTTATCATACATACTCTGTATGATCTTGTTAAATTCATCAATCGTTGTCATATACTGATTATATCCGTCGGAATCAGACTCCCCGTCAAATGCCTTCGACGGATCTTTGATCAGTGTATGGAAAAAAACATGGGTGATCTGTTCCAGCGGATATTCTGTACAGGTTGCCCTGATATTCTCATATTCAGAAACTGCATTCTGCATATCTGTATTACTGTCGTAATCCGACTGGCTCTTAAGCAGTTCTATCGCCCCATCGTAATCATACTGCGCTGCCATAAGGGAAGCCTGTTCCAGAGGAGATTCATCCTGTGTATCCTCCTCAGCATCTGTCCGCTCTTCACTCTCATCTGTATCCTGCTGTGTATCTTCTGCTGTATCTGTATCCTGTGTTGTATCAGCATCCGCTTCTTCATCTGGCTGCTGCTCTGTTTTCTCCGTATTCTTCGTCTCTGTATCCTTAGACTCAGATTTCTGAAACGGAACATCCTGTTGAAAAGGAAGTAATCCACATCCGCTTAATGCTAATGATGCAGACAAAATCGCTGCCACTACACCTGCTGTCCTTTTTCTCATGTTTTCCCCTTTCGTTTCTATATCAATACTCACCCCATGGTCGGAACCGGCACTGGTCTGGAAGAATCAAAAACTTCCTGCGCATCAAACAGATCTGACAGAAGTTCAGGATTATAATACATTCTGTATCCGTCCAGATTCCTTCTTCCCTGGCGGAAATAATTACTGCGGATCTGCACAAAATACTGACTGGAATCCACATTACAATAATAGTTATATCCCTGACTCTTAAGATATTCAAATTTCTCCCCTGAATAATCCTCTACACTTGTAAGATCTGCACCAAATGCAAAGATAATAATATCTGTTCCACCGATCAACGGGTCTACATTCTCTTTAAATCGCTGAGTATCTGCCTGCAATTTCTCCAGACTGATCTGGCTTACATTCTGGTGTCCCCAGGTATGACTTGCAAACAGCCATCCTTCATCCTTCATTACCTGTGCAACTTTCATTGCACCTTCTCTCTCTGTATTCAGGTCAAAGTCCGGATGTTCATCCAGCCACTTCACCTTATCAGCATCCAGGTCATCCGGTCTGGTCTCATAACTGCTATCTGTACGATAACCAAGGATTCCATTATACCCTGTAAGTGCCACGATTCCCTTCGCACCTCTATATGAGAAATCAGGATGTTCTTCTACAAAACGGTCGATTAATGGAACCATATCATAATCACCTACAGAAATGCTTCCATCATCTTCTACATATTCATTGCGCACTTTACCCTCATCATCCACGATAAGCTTCGTCGCAAATCCGTCTCCGTCCATGTAATGATAATAACATACATCATCCTGAGAAAGTACAAACGGCACTTTACCCGGAGGGAGCAGAATCTCGCCGGCATTCATATTGCCATTCTCATCTGCAGTCGCCATATCATAGATGCTGACCATAACATACCCTTTATCATACATACTCTGTGTGATCTGATTAAATTCATCAATCGTTGTCATTACCTGGTCGTAATCCCCGGATTTATAATCTCCGTCAAATGCCTTGCTGGTGTCTTTGATCAGTGTATGGTAAAAAACATGTGTCACCTGATCAAGCGGCCAGGAAACACAGGAGTCCTTCTTCTTCTGATAAACTTTAACTGCATGCTGGAATTTCTCACTTGTCTGATATGTGTCGCTGGCCTGAAGCATCTCTATCGCTTTATCATAATCATACTGATTCGCCGCATGTTTGGCACGTCTGTAAAGAGCCTTATCCTCTTTGCTTAATCCATCTGCATCTGTTTCAGGTTCCGGAGTTACTGTGTTCTCCACTTCTGTCTCAGAATCTGTCTCCGCGGATGCAGTCTGTGCAGGTTCTTCCTTCTTTGTACCAATGGACTTCGCCATTTCCGTAATCTTCGTCTGCTGCTCCCTGAAAAAAGTCTGCAATTCTTCTCCATAAAATCCAACACCGATTCCAATCGCCGCTGCTGCCGCAACGATCACTCCACCCGCAATCCGAATTCTCTTCTTTCTGCGGCGACTCTTGTTCCTGCGTTCCTGTCTCGCAGCTCTTCGGGCTTCATATGCGTCATTATCATCGTAAAAAAAATCTTCATCCTCACTTGCAGCCGGAGGCTCTTCCTCTTCCACCTGTGCAGACCTTGTCTCTGTTTTTGACGTTTCTGACTCAGACTTCTGCTCAGATTCTTCTGATACATCCGCCTCTGCTTCCTGTTCATTTTCTACTGCGGCTGCTTCCATTTGCATCTCTGCCGGCGCTGCTATATCTGTTTCCCCTGTTGTATCCGTTTCCTCTGCTGCATCTGTATTCTCTGCAGTGCTTGTCTGTGTCTCTGTTTTTTCCTCTTCTGGAATATCTGAAAGTCTCTCCTCTGTATTCTCAGAGTCAGGCTTCAATTCACTCATACTTTTCTCCTCTTTATCATCCGAATAATGTTACTGTCCTAGTACATCGAAAATTAAGTAACCGCCATATTGACTTGTCTGATTTTTCATCTGCCGCGTTGTCGTCAATCGCCGTAGCCACCGCTACGCCTCATTCCTCCGCCTTGCATATGAGAAAATCATCCTGCGTCAATATAGCAGATACTTAATTTTCGATGTACTAGCAAGCAATTTCTGAATTATTTTCTGCAGGAATCAGCATGTAATAGAATTTCTCAAGTTCAGAAGCATCCATCAGTTTCGGCACTGGATACAATGGATTTGCTTCTTTATCTGCATAATGTGCCAGTTTCGGAATATCAGTTTCCTGAATTTCTTTTACAGTATTTCCAATTCCAAATTTCTCTTTCATTTCTTCAATTGCCTGGATAAAAAGTTCTGCTGCCTCATGATCCGGAATGCTTTTATCAGCAACTCCGGCAGAAACAGCCAGGTTGTGGAGCTTTTTGTCAATACAGCTTCCATATTCACGAAGCACCATCGGCAGCAGAACTGCATTGGCAAGTCCATGAGGAATATTATATTCTCCTCCAAGTGAATGTGCAACTGCATGTACGTATCCTACATAAGATTTGGTAAAAGCACAGCCGGCATAGAAAGAAGCATGGAGCATATTTCGTCTGGCATGAATATTATCGCCCTGGTCATGAACAGTATAAATGTTCTCAAAAATCAGCTTTACAGCCTTTAAAGCGTCTTTACGTGTATCAATGGTTGTGGAATTTCCGATATATGCTTCCACTGCGTGAGTCAGTGCATCCATACCTGTAGTGGCGGTGATAAAAGGCGGAAGGCTTAAGGTAACTTTCGGGTCCAGGACTGCATAGCGCGGGATCAGCGGAAAGTCATTGATCGCATATTTATATCTGGTATCTGCATCGGTAATGACAGCGGCGAGAGTGGTTTCACTTCCTGTACCAGCAGTGGTCGGAACTGCGATGAGAAGCGGCAGTTTTTTGTATACTTTCAGGATTCCTTTCATCTGAGCCAGAGATTGTTTTGGTTTTACTGCACGTGCACCGACAGCTTTGGCACAGTCCATACTGGAACCGCCGCCAAAACCGATGATCACGTCACATCCGTTCTCATGATAGAGATCCAGTGCTTCCTGGACATTTACAGTAGTAGGGTTGGCAACTGTTTTGTCATACATGGTATATGGGATACCTGCCTCTTTCAGGGCTTTTTCCAGACGTCTGGTAAGTCCGAGTCTGGCAATTCCTGCATCTGTAATGATCAGTACGTGTGTACATTTGTGACGTATAATGATCTCCGGAAGTTCTTTGACACTTCCTGCGATTTTCGGTTTGCGGTAAGGCAAAAATGGAATAGCAATGTGAAAAGCTTTCTGAAAAGCCCTGCAATATATTTTTCTGACTGGATTCATAATAAGTTTTCCCCTCTAAAATTAATGAATAAATGACTGGTACATCGTCCAGAACAAAAGAACTTCGCCCGAATCAATAGATAACTAAGAAAAATATAGCAAGGTGAAAAAGAAAAGTCAATATATTTTGAATATCAAAAAATATGAATGGCATAATATTTGTAATAAAAAAGAATCCTGCATACCGGAGTCTCTGTCTGAGGTGTGTTGGCTCAGCGATATAATTTCCTTTTGTTGCAGTGAAATCCTGCCCGGGGGAATTTTATGTCATAGTAAGAATATTATAAAACAATTTCTTATGACATAAAAAATACTGTACATCTCATGAATATCATAAAACATGGGAGATACAGTATTTGACGAAAATTCTATTTTGTAGTTTACAGACAGGACAGTGCATACTGCAGGGAATCTTCCAGATGCTGTTTCATCAGATCTCCGGCTTTGGTGATTTCTCCATTTTTATACGCTTCAAAGATCTGCTTATGCATCTGCCCGATATTATGCTGAGATTCCGCCTGCGTTTCATATAAATTAGAAAAGATCGTAAGCTGACTGCGAAGCTTTTCAGCTGCCAGTGTCAGGCGGCTGTTTGCACAATAATCGTAGAAGATTAAATGAAAATGGTCAGAATAGTTAATCCATTTCTCAGTTTCTTCTTTGGAAAGAGGCGACTGCTGGGCTTTTTCTTCCAGTTTCAGGGTATGGCAGATATTATCTTCTAATATCTTACAGATCTGTTCATGCTCAGGAGAATTTCCACTGTAAAGAATCGCAAGCCGGTCCAGATCGCCCATGAACTGATAAAGCTCTGTCAGATCCTGCTTCGATAATTCAATTACATTTACTCCGATATTAGAATAATAGCGAACCAGACCATCTTCTGTAAGGCGGGTAAGTGCCTCGCGAATAGGAGTGGAGCTGACTTCAAACTGCGCCTGGAGATTTTTAAGCGTTAATTTTTCACCCAGAGGGATTCTCTGATGCAGGATATCAGAGCGGAGAATCTGGTAAATTTGCTCGGATAAGGTTGATTTATTTAATGCCATGGTAGACTCCTTATAATTATAATATAGTAGATTTTCGTTTTTAAGTAGAGATAAGTTATTTATTCACATGCTACTATCCCGTAAGGTGATTTGGCATGAATATGCCAAAATCCCGACGAATTTGAATTTATGATTGAGACATAAATTAGGTTTGCGAAGCAAACAATACTCCTTGAGTTTATCACGAAATGATTCACATTTTTTTGCCCTGTAAAGTATGTTATTGAACACAGAGCAGACAGTAACAAGAATAACTTTACCTGATGAACAGGAGAAGTAAGAACCGACTTATTCTTATATATTATTTGTAATGATATAGTTCAAAAGCATAAAAGTCAAGGATTTTACATTTTGCAAAATGCAAAATGCATATTGCAAAAATTTATCGAAAGTGGTACACTAATTACAATTTAAAACTTTAATGGGACAACGCGTTAAGGCGATTAAAAACAAGCTTAGAAAAATAAGAGTTACTGCGAACGATGGGAAAGTGAACAGTGACAAATAAGACAACCGGGGTGATCAGATGAGAGATGAAAAACTGTTAAAAGAGCTTACACAGCTCTGGGGCGTATCCGGTTATGAGAAAGAGGTACGCA
>OLNH01000682.1_pt1 | contig 25130 bp, 26 predicted proteins | sample 1643101 | NCBI WGS metagenome assembly OLNH01 (sample SAMEA3136758, study PRJEB25190) | human gut metagenome | biome: human gut; feature: human-associated habitat; material: faeces | place: Austria | collected 2013
CGTAGCCAAAATTCATTCCAGATTGCCTGCGGCAATGGAATTTTGGCTTGTATGTATATTATCGCGTTATTCATTACACTTCTGTCAGGGCTTTGAAAAAACAGGTTCTGTTTCCGGTATGGCAGGCTGCACCGATCTGCTCTACTTTAGCAAGGATCGTATCATTGTCACAATCCAGTGTAAGGGATTTTACAAACTGGAGATGTCCGGATGTGAGTCCCTTCGTCCAGAGTTCATTGCGGCTTCTGCTCCAGTAAGTCATTTTACCTGTTTCAAGAGTGGTATTAAATGCTTCTTCATTCATATACGCCAGCATCAGCACTTCGTTTGTCTGATAATCCTGGGCTATAACAGGTACCATTCCATCACTGTTTAATTTAAAATCAGACCATGCGATGCTGCTTTTTAAATTCACTGTATTTTCCATTTTCTGTCTCCATCTAATTTATTGATTGCCATAAATCATTTCGTAAATTTTCAAATTTTACAAACTGCCCTTGGTAGACAGAACATCTGTGATCCTTGGATCATAGGATGTGGCTGCGTCCAGTGCTTTGGCAAAACTTTTGAACATTGCTTCTGCTACATGGTGATTATTCCCACCTGCCAGAACCCTGATATGAAGATTCATGCCACAGGCATAGGAAATGGCATAGAAGAACTCTTTTACCATTTCCGTAGACATGTCACCGATCCTGTCTGTGGTAAACTCTGCATCCCATACAAAGTAAGGTCTTCCGGACAGATCGATCGCACAGAGCACCAGGGATTCATCCATGGGAAGGATGCAGCTTCCATAGCGCTTAATCCCCTTTTTGTCACCAATTGCTTCTTTTAATGCAGTTCCCAGAACAATTCCTGTATCCTCGATGGTGTGGTGGTCATCCACCTGAAGATCACCATGGACTCTGACACTGAGATCAAAGAGCCCATGACGGGTAAATCCATCCAGCATATGGTCAAAAAATCCCACACCTGTCTCAATGTCAGAATATCCGGTTCCATCCAGATTTATTTTTAATTTGATTTCTGTTTCTTTTGTATTTCTTTCTGCTGAGGCTTCTCTTGCCATGGTTAAGTCCTCTCTGTCTTACTTATTTTCAAACACTCTGAATCCATTGTTTTAATGCGCAAACTACAGTTTACATTATAGCAGATTTCAGATTCAAAGCCTTACCATTATTCTTCATCTTCATCCTCAAAACGAACTGCAATAGAATTTGCATGTGCAGTAAGCTGCTCAGAAGTTGCAAACTGGATGATATCTTTGTGTATATTATGCAGTGCGGATTTTGAGTAATATACAATACTTGATTTCTTGATGAAATCATCTACGGAAAGGGCCGAGAAAAATTTGGCTGTTCCGTTTGTAGGAAGTACATGGTTCGGACCTGCAAAATAATCTCCCAGTGGCTCGGAACTATACTCTCCGATAAAGATCGCACCTGCATTCTTCACTTTCATCATATCTTCAAAGGGATTGGCTGTCACGATCTCCATATGTTCCGGAGCGATTTCATTGGCCGCCTCAATCGCTTCGTCCATATCCTCTGCGATCAGAATGTAGCCAAAGTTATCAAGAGATTTCTGAATGATTTCTTTTCTGGAAAGAACCTCCACGAAACCTTTTACTTCTTCATCTACTTTCTTCGCAAATTCCTCACTTGTAGTGATCAGGATAGCACATGCCAGTTCGTCATGCTCTGCCTGAGAAAGAAGGTCTGCTGCCACAAAATGCGGATTAGCTGTCTCATCTGCAAGAACAAGAATCTCACTCGGTCCTGCAATAGAGTCAATGCTCACATAGCCATATACTGCTTTTTTTGCAAGAGCTACGAAAATGTTTCCGGGACCTACGATCTTGTCTACCTTCGGAATACTCTCTGTTCCGAAAGCAAGGGCACCGATCGCCTGTGCACCACCCACCTTATAAATCTCATCTGCTCCTGCTTCTTTGGCTGCTACCAGTGTGGAAGCGCATACTTTGCCATCCTTTCCGGGCGGTGTTGTCATAACAATATGCGGGACTCCTGCCACTTTCGCAGGTACAATATTCATCAGTACAGAAGACGGATAAACTGCTTTTCCACCGGGTACATAGACACCCACACGATTTAACGGTGTTACTTTCTGTCCAAGCATAGTTCCATCTGTTGTGCTTGTAAACCAGCTGTTCTGGATTTGTTTTTCATGATACTGACGGATATTGACCAGAGCTTTGCGGATCACTCCAAGAAGTGCAGGATCAATCTGCGCATAAGCCTCTTCAATTTCTGCATCTGTGACGCGGATAGTCTCTTTTGTCACATTAGCTTTGTCAAATTCTTTTGTATAGGCAAAAAGGGCTGCGTCCCCTTCATTTTTTACTTTATCAAGGATCTGAGCTACTGTGGATTCAAATTTCCCATAGTTATTCGGGCTTCTTTTCAGCAGATTCTCAAGAATATCCTTTGTTGATTCTTTTGTTAATTTTACTGTACGCATCTTTACATCTCCTCCTGAAGAACTCTTCTTAAGTCTTCAATAAGTTTACGGATTCTCTCATTCTCCATCTTCATGCTTACCTGATTGACTACCATTCTGGCAGACAGCGGGCAGACCTCTTCCAGCACCTTCAGTCCGTTTTCCTTCAGTGTACTTCCGGTCTCCACAATATCTACGATCACTTCAGACAGACCAACGATGGGTGCCAGTTCAATGGAACCGTTTAATTTGATCAAATCTACTGTCTGGTGTTTTCTGTTAAAGAAGTAATCCTTGGCAATATTTGGATATTTAGTCGCCACACGGATCAGCTGGTTGTTCTCCAGAACTTCTCTGGCACTCTCCGGTCCACAGACACACATCTTACATTTTCCAAATCCAAGATCCATCACTTCATAAAGCTTACGGCCTTCCTCCAGGATCGTATCCTTTCCCACAATTCCGATATCTGCCGCACCATACTCTACATAGGTAGGAACATCCGGCCCTTTTGCAAGGAAGAATTTCATCTTCAGTTCTTCATTGGTAAAGATCAGTTTACGGGAATCTTTATCTTTCATCTCTTCGCAGGTGATTCCTGCTTTCTCAAACATCTCCATTGTTTTGTTGGCAAGTCTGCCTTTTGTCAGGGCAACTGTCAGGTATCTCATGGCTTATCTGGCCTCCTTTTTCAAACGTAATGCCACACATCTGCCCTCTGCACGAAGTTTCTGTGCCTCTTTAATGGCTTCTGTACGGTTCTGTGGCTCGTATTCGATTACTTCCGGCTTCTCCTCTTTCTCAGAGATCAGTTTCTGGCTGGAAAGTGCAAGAAGAAGGTTATCTACTTCAAGGGCAAATCCGATAGATGCCGCAGGTTTGCCAAAGTGTTTCATCAGGCCATTGTAACGACCTCCCTTGATCATAGGTTCACCGGTTCCGTAAGTATATGCCTGGAAAATGATACCTGTATAGTACTGATATTTACTAAGCATTCCAAAATCGAAAGAGATATACTTTTCATATCCGTAATTTTTCATAATCTCATAGATTTCTTCCAGTCTGGAAACCGCCTCCAGTGCGCAGGCGTTATTTGTCAGACTTCTGGCTTTCTTTAAGACTTCTTCCGAACCGAACATCTGTGGGATTTCAATAAATGCTTTCTGCATACTGTCTTTGAGTTTCTGTTCCTCTACAAACTCTTCTACTCCGAAAGAATTTTTCTGTGAGATCAAAACACGAAGGCGTTCCTCTGCTTCCGGACCGAGTTCGGCTTCTTTTAACAGAGATTTGAAGTAATCTACCTGTCCGACACTGACCTGAAATTCAGTAAGACCTGCTGCCAGAAGGCATTCCACCGTCATGGCAAGAAGTTCTGCATCTGCATCTGCGGATTCATCACCGATCCGTTCTACTCCCATCTGTGTGGTTTCTTTGAGATGTCCTCTGTAGCTGGTGTTGTTGATAAAGGTGTTTCCTGTGTAGCAGAGGCTTACAGGTTCTTTGTCCGGGGAAAAGTAGGTTGCACAGGCTCTGGATACAGACGGGGTGAAGTCAGGTCTGAGTACCAGGGTATTGCCTTCTCTGTCAAAGAATTTGTAAAGTTCTTTAGATGGGATGGTTCCTACTTCACGGCTGAATACTTCGAAGTATTCGAATGTCGGGGTTTCTATGTCTTCATAGCCATACTGGTGGAAGACGCGATGGATTTTCTCCTGTACCTTTCTTTTCTGGCTGCATTCGCCGTTGTAGATGTCTCTTACACCTTCAGGGGTGTGGAAAATACGCTGCATGGGTGGTCCTCCTCTTGGTTATGTTGTGATTCTTTTTGTTATTATTTTATATTTTGCTTTAGTGTGGTAACGTGCTACCAAAGCAATGTGCAACTAGATAGAATTATAATAGGTTTTCAAATAAATGTCAAGTACAGTTAATGTTATTATATTGTTGTTTTTGTCTGTTCGTTATGTGTGTTTAGAGGGACGCTCAGAAACATATTGTATTTGAGGTGCGGTTTCGGTGCCTAAGAGCTTCTAAGTCTTCAGAAAATCTGCTAAAACCATGAGAAGAAAAGCCCGGAATTACTCGCTGTCGCTCAGACAAGGGGCTTTTCTTCTCATAACGCAGATTTCCTGAAAACTAAGAATCTCTAAGACACCTGCAAATGCACCTCAAATACAATATGTTTCCGAGCTGGTTTTCGCAATACGGAAGATTATGATGGCTATAGCAAGTCTATTAACTAATACAGCGAATATTAAGTAACTGCTATATTGACTTGTCTGATTTAGCAGAAACTTAATTTTCGCTGTACTAATGCATTTGAGGCAATTCAGCAGAGTGCGAAAAACAAGAAAGATACCTACAGGCGTGCTGACGCAGGATTTTACGCTCTGATGAACTGAATCAATATACATTATAAGAGGCTTGCTATAGTATGCCAACAAGTTGATTTCTACATGGTTACTGCCAATACACAGCGCAGAAATTTATTTTATTTCCGGTGCATTTGCAGGTATCTTAGAGTTTCTTAGGCAAAAAAAATCTGCGTTATGAGCCGGCTGTTTCACTGTCTGAGCGAAGTCTGCGACGGAGCGAGTTTGAGAAGACGGCTCATGCTTTTAGCAGATTTTTTTTGCCTTAGAAACTCTTAGATGCCGAAACCGCACCGGAAATAAAATAAATTTCTGCGCGTCCCCTTTCCTATTCCCGTTCATTAAGATCAGTCTGAACTCCATCAAGAAAGGGCACAAGAAACCCGCTTTTTTTATTCAAATAGTACTGAGGCTCCAGCTCTTCGCGCCGGAAGCTCTTGCGGCCACCTTCCTGCATCCGGTTCCAGAAAGTAAGGAGACTGCGCAGTGTAAGGTAATAGAACTGGTTTTCATGGCTGTAGAATATAAGAAAAAAAGCCACCCCTCCCTGCTTTTCAAATGCCTGCATAAATTCCACCTGATGAGGATGGATATTCGCAAGCGGAAAAGTATCCGCCGCACATTCTTTGGCATCAAAGCAGACAGGGATGCCCTGTACTGCTCCGATATAGTCTACAGTGCTTCGTTGCTCGAAATATGCCAGCGTAATATGACGGTTTTCCTTATCCATACGGACAGGTGTGATCGGAGTGGGAATTTTCTGGATAAGTGCCAGTCCCTTTTCTCTGTATTGTTCATTTGTACGATTTACAAGATCCTCCAGAGTGGATCCCCGCAAACCTCTGCTGTTCCATGTTGCCACTTTATTTCTCCGTAAATTTTATTTTCTACTTCAATAATTTTACCGACGGATAATACCTGATAACTGCCTTTCCGACAATCTCATCAAAAGTCACAAAACTGGTGCTTTTCCAGCAACGGGAGTCTTTGGAATGATTGCGGTTATCACCCAGGACGAAATAGCTGTTTTCGGGAACTTCATACGGGCCAAAGCTGCCCCTTGGTTTTTCCGGAACGAAACTGTCATCCAGAGGAAGCTCTGAATCATTGATATAGACTTTGCCGTCCTTAATCTGTACTTTTTCTCCCGGAAGTCCGATGACTCGTTTGATGAAAAGCTTGCTTTCGTCATCCGGGTATTTGAAAATAACAATGTCAAAGCGTTCCGGATCTTTTATTTTTTTTGATATTTCATGTCCGAAGAAATCCAGATTGAGTCCATATGCAAGGCGGAATCCGAAAATACGGTCTCCTGTCATAATGGTTTTTTCCATTGATTCGGAAGGAATTTTGGCATTGATCAGTACTACGCTATTCACAAGCGTTACGATCACTACTACTATGATGATCATTTTTGCGTAATCCCATATTTCTTTCCAGATTCTCATGATAAGCCTCCTCAAGATTTTCCTCTTTGATGATTTTACAGAAAAGCTCCGGTGCCGGCGCCACAAAGGTCTGGTCTGTCTCCGGAATTACTAACCTGTATGCATGGAGAAGCTGATGCCTGACTCCATGGCGGATGTATTGCTTATTAAATTCAGAATCTCCGTATTTGGTGTCTCCAAGCAATGGATGTCCTGTTCCTGCAAGGTGAGCACGAATCTGGTGAGTACGGCCTGTGATCAGCTCAACTTCCAGAAGAGTTATTTTTCCGTTGCTGCCAAGAGGACGATATTTCGTTTCAATCGGCAGGGAATCTTTGAATTCCTGTCTGCTTACGATTACTTTGTTTGTTTTTTTATCTTTGTGCAGATAACCCCTGATATGATCCGGTTTTTCTATTTTGCCTTTTGTGAGGCAGATATAGTATTTGTGAAGTGTTCTGTCGTGGAATATCCTGGACAGAAACTGCAGACCGGCAAGACTTTTCCCTGCACAGACCATTCCGCTGGTATTACGGTCAAGTCGGTTACATACAGAAGGTCTGAAGGTTTTGAGCTGTTCTTCTGTAAGGTCACCTTTCTTTAAAAGGTAGCCGGTCAGATATTCTACAAGGGACGGTTCCCCGTCATCTGCCGGCTGTGAAAGCATCCCTGCCGGTTTATTGATGATAATGATATCAGGATCCTCGTAAACAATATCCAGTTCGCAGTATGCTCTTGCTGCCTGACTGCTTCCTGCAAATTTATCGAAAGTTTCATCACTCAGAAACAGTTTGATAGTGTCGCCTTTGAGAAGTTTTTCGTTTCCTGTGGCTTTCTTTCCATTTAGAGTGATGTTCTTTTTGCGGAGCATTTTGTAAAAAAAACTTTTAGGTGCTTCTCTGAGAAGCTTGGCCAGATATTTATCAAAGCGCTGGCCCGCTTCATTTTCTTCTATAATAAATTCTTTCATATTTAATGTTCCTGTATAATTATACCAAACTCCGAAATAACACATTGCTATAGATATATTTTGTAATTGAATTCCGGCGACTACAGACACAATGCCAGAATGGTCTGTCGGATCAGTTCGTTTCTGGAAAGATCCGGATATTTTTCGTCCGGGGTAAATTTGATTCCTTCTTCCAGACTTTCTCTGTGATCGTTCATGGAATCAAGACGTTCCAGGAACGGACGGAGATCTGTAAAAATTTTCACCGTCACTTTATAACCGTTTTTACGGATGATCTTCTGGGAATTGGTTTCCATGAAAGATGCATCGATTTTCGGATCACTGCTGTAAGCCACTACTGTATTTCCACATACTGCTGCTGCGTCAATATAGGCACTTTTTTCATAAAAGGTCATGTAAAGTTCATATGCCATATCCAGACTGCCCTGATGCTCATGGATTTTCTGATATAATCCGGCATCCATTGGTCTGCATTTCAAAATCATGATCAGATTCACCATGGATTTACATGCCGGAAGACAGCCAACTACAGTTACAACTGTCCAAACAGTCATTCTTGTCTTAAAATAGAACCAGGATGTAAAAAAGATGAATAAGGGTACTGCAAAAAGAATTGCAGTGATGATCAGGCGGCGTCTCTTTTCACTTCTGAAATATCCGAAGTTCCCTTTGGATACTTTTGAAGATGTTTTCGCTTTACTTTGTTTTTTATTTCTGTTTTTCTTTTCTGTCACTTACGTCCTCCTCCGGAATTTTTCTTATGTATATTTCTGATAGTGTTCTTCTTTGCAGATGCTGAACTGTTTTTGTTATTTTTGCTGTTTCTGCTGTTTTTCGCATTCCGACTGCTGCCCTGAGTATGCTGTTGACCTCCATGATTCTCTCGAAGCGGCCGGATCAGACATTTAGGGCCGTAACCTACCAGGTCCATTCTTCCGGTCATTTTGAGGCCTTCCAGCACCAGTTCTCTGTTTGCAGGATTCTTGTACTGCATCAAAGCTCTCTGTATTGCTTTTTCATGGGGGTTCTTCGGCACATATACCTTCTCACCTGTAAGAGGATGGATTCCCGTATAATACATACAGGTAGAAAGAGTAGACGGGGTTGGATAGAAATCCTGTACCTGTTCCGGGGTAAAGCCAAGATCCCGGACATATTCCGCAAGTTTTACTGCCTCTTTCATGGTACATCCCGGATGGGAGGACATGAAATACGGGACAGCATATTGCTGCTTTCCTGTTTGCCTGTTTGCCGCATCATATTCCTTAAGAAACTGCTGATAAACGCTGTGACTTGGTTTTCCCATATACTTCAAAACCTGATCAGACACATGTTCCGGTGCCACACGCAGCTGCCCGCTTACGTGATGTTCCACCAGTTCACGCAAAAAAGTCTTGTCCCTGTCTGCCACCACATAATCAAAGCGTACACCGGAGCGGATGAATACCTTCTTCACTCCCGGGATCTTCCGCAGCTTCCGAAGCAGAGAAACGTAATCCGAATGATCTACAGTCAGGTTTTTGCATGGCGTGGGAAACAGGCACTGCTTATTCTTGCAGACCCCTTTCGTGAGCTGTTTCTGACAAGATGGTTGTCTGAAATCTGCTGTGGGACCACCCACATCGTGAATATAACCCTTGAACTCAGGATCATTTGTCATTCTGGTAGCTTCTTCGACCAGAGACTCATGACTTCTGGTCTGAAGAATTCTTCCCTGATGAAAAGTCAGGGCGCAGAAATTACAGCCGCCAAAGCACCCTCTATTGCTTGTCAGGCTGAACTTGATTTCTTCCAGTGCCGGAATTCCGCCCAGCTTCTCATACATGGGATGAACTTTCTCCGTATAAGGCAGGGCATATACATCATCCATTTCCTCCTGCGTCAGGGGCAGAGCAGGAGGATTCTGTATAATATATCCCTTTGTCCCATAAGATTCTGCCATTGGTCTGGCGCTGAATGGATCTGTATTCTGATACTGAATGGCAAAGCTGTCTGCATAAACCTTCTTATTTACTTTTACTTCCTCATAAGAAGGAAGAATAATCGGATCATAAACTCTCGACAAATCCCTGCACTTAAATACAGTTCCTGCAATATAGGTAAGTTCCTCTACCGGCAGTCCACTCGCCAGCGCATCTGCAATCTCTATGATCGAATGCTCACCCATTCCATAGGAAATCATATCTGCCCCGGAATCAAGGAGTACACTGTGTTTTACTTTATTCTCCCAATAATCATAATGTGCCAGTCGTCTCAGGCTGGCTTCAATCCCACCCAGGATAATGGGTGTCTTTTTATAAGTCTGACGGATCAGATTGCTGTACACGATCACCGCGCGGTCAGGACGAAGTCCCATCTGGCCTCCCGGTGAATAGGAATCTTTCTGCCTGTGCTTTTTAGAGACTGTATAGTGATTTACCATAGAGTCCATATTTCCCGCAGACACCAGAAATCCCAGTCGAGGCTCTCCAAATACCTGAATACTCTCCTTCTTTCTCCAGTCAGGCTGAGGAATGATTCCCACTTTATACCCACGACTCTCCAACAGTCTGCTGATGATCGCAGTACCAAAGGAAGGATGGTCCACGTAGGCATCACCTGTAATATAGGCAAAATCTACCTGCTCCCACCCTCTCTGTTTCATTTCTTTCTTTGTTACCGGTAAAAAATCCTGCATTTATATTTTCCTCGTATGTATTATAGTCATGCGGATACGATCATCCGCCACACAGTTCTACATCTGCAGCAAACCTTTCAAATTATCATTTCCGGATAATAATCAGACATGATGATACACTGCCTGTGCCCGGTATCCTTCGGATATAATATCAAGCTGTCTGTGGAACCGCTTCAGCTGCTGAAGATCTTTTGTTTTAAATACTCTCAGGAACTCATCCTGAATCTTCATAATCTCCCGCTTATTTGCAATCTTGTACAGATTTTCAATGTTGATCAGAATATCCTTCACCAGATTAGACTGCATCTGTGACGAATTCTGTGCATCCATAATCTCATTCCGCACAGAAGACATCTCATGGTCAAGAGCATTAATGGCATCTGCTGCCTTGCTCAGACGTTCTGCCACATGCTCCGGCATATCCCCTTTATATTTATATTGCAGGGAATGCTCAATCGTCGCCCAGAAGTTCATAGCCATTGTACGGATCTGTATCTCCGCCTGCAGCTTCTTTGGCCCTTTGATCGTATCCACTGTATAATAAATAATCAGATGATAACTTCTGTAACCACTCTGTTTAATATGCTTCAGATAATTCTTCTCACTCTTTATAACCATATCGCTTCTCTTCTGGATCAGGGAAGCAACCGTCTCTATATCCTCCTCAAACTGGCAGATAATACGAACACCGGCAATATCCTCCAGTTCTTCTTCCATTCTCTCCATAGGAATATGCTTGCGCTGCATTTTCTCAAGAATACTGCTCACGCTCTTAACCCTGCCCTCCACCTGCTCAATCGGGCAGTAAACATCATTCTCTTTACATTCATCAATAATGTGATTGAATTTCACTTCCAGCTCTCTCACAGCCAGTTCATACGGGCACAAAATGCTTCTCCATAACTGTATTTCCATTTTCACTCGCTCCTTGCATTTCATACATTTTGTTATTATAGCATAGATTAAAAAAAATATCTCGCTAATATGAATAGTTTCTGATTTTTTTAGAAATGGCTTTCAGTACCCAGTAAGGGTTGACGCTCAGTTCTTCATAATGCGGTGTCCTGATGTAGATCCCCAGATGAAGATGGACCGGAAACATGCCCTGCGTGCCTTCGCCGCCATAGCCTGTATTTCCCATATATCCCAGGATATCTCCTGCAGATATTTCCTCACCTGTCCGGAATTCTTTCTCATATGCATCTAAATGGGCATAATAAAAATACCCGCCTTTCGGGGCACGTATTCCGATCCTGTAGCCGCCCAGGGGAAGCCAGCCTATATTCTCCACCACACCGTCTGTAATACTTAAAACCGGATAATACCCCGGTTCTTTCTCTGTGCCGAACAGATCACAGCCTTCGTGTGTGCGCGGACCTCCATAGTCTCTGGGTGCACCGTAAGAATTCTCGAAATAGATTTCTGTAGATGGAATGGGAAAATATTTCAGATCCGACCAGACGGACTGGTAAGCACCTTTGAGCTGTTCATATTCTGCCGGTTTGTATTTCTGATAGGGTGTTGCATCAGGCAGCACCTGTTCTGGATAAAAATCGGAGTTCAGCATAGTTGCTGTCAGAATATCTATAAAGCTATCTGTGCCTGTTTCTTTATCTGCTGCCATTTTCCATATCCTGCGATATAATCCCGACGTTATGTGCTGCTGTCTGAAATCAGTCCGCTCACAGGAATCTGCCTTTAAAACAGATGCCCGGCTGCGCAGTTTCAGTGTTGTCTCCAGCATACCGGTTATAAGCAAAAGTGCCAGTAATGACAAAATACAGCGAAACAGGGGAGTCCGTGGATCGTACGGATCAAACATTTAAGATACCTCCGCATTCTGATACAATATATGAAGAAAGTTAACAGCATAGAACAAAAAAATTCTATGCATTGCAAAGCATGTGACTGACCATGAATTGAATCGTAACGTTTTTTCTGTCGCAGAAACATCACAGAGTAATTTCGCAGGACAGAAAAACACCCCGCCATTATATGCAATGACAGGGTGCAGATATTATTTATCAGTCTTTCAGATTTTCCAGAACTTTTACAAGATATTTCCATACTCTCTCTGTAGAAGAAATGCTGAGGACTTCCTCAGATGTGTGGATATCCTTCATATCCGGTCCGAGAGATACGCAGTCGAGGCCTTCCATCTTCTTATAGAAAAGTCCGCACTCAAGTCCTGCGTGGATGGCTACTACATTTGGTTTCTGGCCGTACATCTCTTCGTATACTTCCACCATCTTGTCACGAAGCGGTGAATCCTTGCGGTATTCCCATGCAGGGTATACGCCCTGTCTCTCATATTCTCCTCCAAGGAACTCTGTCAGATACTGGATCTTATCAGAAAGTGCATCGCGTGCTGTTTCCACAGAACTTCTGATGCTGGAGCTTCCCAGCACTTCATCCTCAGATGTTTTCAGGATACCGATGTTTGTGGATGTTTCTACCAGACCTGCGATCGTTCCGCTCATTTTCTGAACACCGTATGGTACGTTTACAAGGAAGAATACTACTTTCTCCTTGCTTGTCGGATGAAGAACTTTCACTTCTTTCTCGCCGTCATCTGTAACAGTTACTGTGATTCCCTCATCAGTTCCTGCATACTCTTCTCTCCATGCATTCTGCATATAAGCGGCATATTCTTTCACTGCTTCCACATCTTCTTTAAGAATCAAAAGCTCTGCTGTAGATTCTCTTGTGATTGCATTGTCCTTCTGTCCGCCCTGCACACTGATCAGCTCATAATCTGCCGCCTTCTTAAGTCCATAGAGGAATTTTCCCAGAAGGGAGTTTGCATTTGCACGGTTCTTATCAATCTCAGCACCTGAATGACCGCCCATCAGTCCGCTGATCTTAACGGTCAGCTTCTCACCTTTTGCTTCCAGTCTTGTTACCGGGATATGGCTGATTCCGGAAAGTCCGCCTGCACAGCTGATCCAGAGGCTTCCTTCTGCTTCTGAATCCAGATTGATAAATCTTCTTCCTTTTAATACGCTGCAGTCAAAGCCAACCGCTCCGAGAAGTCCGATTTCCTCATCAACTGTGATAAATACTTCAAGCGGCGGATGTGCGATGGTATCACTCTCCAGAAGTGCAAGTCCGTAAGCGACTGCGATTCCGTCATCACCACCAAGGGTGGTTCCGTTTGCAGAAATATAGTCTCCTTCTACAGAAAGATTTAAGCCGTCTTTTGTAAAATCATGCTCTACATCCGGGCGTTTCTCACATACCATGTCCATATGTCCCTGAATGATCACAGTAGGTGCATTCTCGTATCCTGCTGTTCCTGGTTTGTAAATGACTACGTTGTTCATTTCATCCTGAATATATTTCAGACCATGATCTTTCGCAAACTGCACTAAATAATCACTGATCTGTTTTGTATTTCCTGATCCGTGAGGGATCTTGCAGATTTCCTCAAAATAATGGAATACTCTTTTTGGTTCGCAATTCTCTAAAACTGCCATAATTACATTACCTCCAAAAATCACATGTTTTAAAAAAGAATCCTGTAAACAGGACCTAATTATAAAAAATCTGATGACACCAGATATATTTTACCTGAATACTATAGCATTTATTTTTCTTCTGTGCCATATAAATTTTATAAAGAATTTATAAAATGACCGGTGTCTATGGAACATATTATAACCGATATCCACTTTCGATGTTCCGGTATCCAGAAAAAGCTGAAAAATCTGCTGTATATTCTTGGAATTCTGGGACTTCTGCTCTTTCTTCTGATGCATCCAGCAGAAAGTCTGACATGTGCCAGAGCAGGAATGACTCTGTGGCTGAATACTTTAATTCCTACACTGCTTCCTTTCATTATCCTTACAGGAGTGCTGACACATACAGATGGAATTCAAAAACTGCTTCCGCCGTTGGAAGCTTTCTTTCGCAGGATTCTCGGTGTCAGCAGCTGGGGCGGCTACATATTTGTACTTGGCATGCTGTGTGGGTACCCTCTAGGTGTCAAACTGGTTTCTGATCTGTATGCCTCCCGCAGGATCAGTAAAAAAGAAGCTTTATATCTTACCACATTCTGCAATAACCCAAGTCCGGCTTTTATCATCACATATCTGAGTAAATTCTGCCTTAAAGATGCTGTTCCTGCTTTGCTGATCTTTCTCAGCATTTTTTCTGCTGATCTGGTGTGTATGTTGTTCTTTCGATTTGTTGTATACAGAAATATTTTTTCTGACTGTCCGGTCCCTGTAACTGCAAGTTCAGCCAAAGAGCCTTCCGACATAACTTCAATCCAAAATCTTCTGGATGCTTCGATCATGAATGGGTTTGAAACGATCACACGACTTGGGGGATATATCCTGCTCTTTTCTATTCTTGCCGGATGTATCCGATATTATCACCCTTTTCCTGCTTTCTGGCAATATCTGTTATTGGGATTTACTGAAATTACTACCGGCCTTTCTCTTATTGCAGATTCCGGGCTGCCGGGTATCATACGTATCATCACTTCTGTTGCAGCAACTGCATCCGGAGGGTTATGTATCCTTGCTCAGACCAGAAGTGTTCTTCACCGCGATCTCAGTCTAGTGCCTTATATAATTTCCAAATGTATCAACGCAGTGCTTGCTTCCGGTATTCTCTACTATTTTATAATGTAAGAAAGAGTCTTGTCCTAATTTCTTATGATAACAAAAAAGAATCCTGCTTGCAGGATTCTCCGCTTGCGGCAGGTCGCTTCAGCAACATAATTCCTCTCCGACACAGTGCGATCCTGCCCGTAGGATTTTTTATGTCATAGGAACTCCTATGACATAAAAAAGGTCAGGAAAACTTCCTGACCCTGGTAATATACTTATTCTTAGTTCTCGCCCAGATCATCTAACAGGTCATCATCATCGTCTTTATCATCATCATGATAAGAACCTGTAATTGCTGCTGCCTGAGCTGTCTGTGGCGCAAGTTCCTGACGGTTGTGGTTAACAACATCAAGGCAACTCTGCAGGGAATCAATGAATACTTTATATTTAGCTCCTGCATCCTCTAATGTTGTATTAAGAACACTGCCGATATTTGCCATCATATCATCTGTATATGTGATAGCACTGAGACGAATGCTGTTGGCATCCTGTGTTGCAGAATCAAGAATCTCCTGAGCCTGCTTATTGGCTGCATTGATGGTATCATTTGCCTGTGCATATGCTTTCTGCATGATCTCATGCTGTGTTACCAGTTCCTGAGCTCTTGCCTGTGCATCTGCGACCAGAGCATCTGCTTTAGACTGTGCATCCTCAAGGATTGCATCTTTATTATTAATTATCTTCTGATAACGTTTGATCTCATCTGGAGTTTTCAGACGAAGTTCTCTCAGAAGTTCTTCGATCTCTTCTTTATTCACGACAATCTTGGTAGTTGACAGTGGCTGGAATTTACAGCTCTCTACATATTCCTCGATCTCACCGATAATCTGTTCAATTCTGCTGCTCATAGTATATACTCTCCTTATTTTCTCTATTGATATTACTGTTCACTTCATTCCCAGTAACGCGCTTTGCTATAGCGGAAAGCGGAATCATAGCGTATGAACGGTAACTTACTTGTCACTTACTGGACGATGAAGTTTCTCAATGACTGCATCTGTTATTTCCTTTGGTGCAAATTTACTCAGGTCACCGCCAAAATTAGCAATCTCTTTTAGTATTGTGGAACTTAAATATGCGTATTGAAGACTTGTGGTCAAAAATACAGTATCCACATCCGGCGCAAGTACCCTGTTTGTCTGTGCCATCTGAAGTTCATACTCAAAGTCTGTAACTGCACGAAGTCCACGTATGATTACCTGAGCGTGATTCTCTCTGGCAAAGTTCACTGACAATCCCTCAAATGGTTTTACCTCAACATTAGGGACATCCTGAACCGCCTTTTCTAATATATTAACACGTTCTTCTACAGAAAACAACGGACTTTTTGAAGAATTGTGTAAAACACCTACGATTACCTTATCAAAAGATACTGCCGCTCTGCGGATCACATCAAGATGACCATAAGTCGCCGGATCAAAACTGCCTGGATATACTGCTATTTTCATGTATTTCTTACTCTCTCTTTCCTCTGGCACATGTGCATGAAAATACGATCATCATCTGTATATAAATCTACATCTTTCTGAACGGCCGAAAATAAATGGCATTCAGTCAAATGGCATTTTTACAGATAACAATCTTCATACACGTTCTAAAAATACGTGCTTGTTAGTTTTATACTCTTTTGAACGAAGCTGCCTGTAACCGAGAGATTCCACATAGCTGAAATCCGTCTGAAGATCTGCTTCTACAATAATAAGTGTATTCTTGTCAACAACAGTACTATCTTTAAGATACTCCAGTACCTGACGTTCCAGTTCATTATTATACGGTGGATCCATGAAGATAATGTCAAAGACACCCTTTCCCTCAAGAGAACGGAGTGCCTGCAGCACGTCCATGTTCAGCAGTTTACCATCTTCTGCAAGTTTTGTAAATGCAAGATTTTCTCTGATACATGCTGCTGCTTTCGGATTCTTTTCTACAAATACTGCATAGGAAGCTCCTCTGCTTAATGCCTCGATACCAATTCCGCCGCTTCCTGCAAAAAGATCAAGGAAACGACACTCCAGAAGTTCTGGCTGGAGTATATTGAACAGAGTTTCTTTAATTCTGTCTGTGGTAGGTCTTGTATCCGTTCCCGGAATCGTTTTTAAGTTAAGTCTTCTGGCTTTTCCTGCGATTACTCTCATTTAAGGTTCAGTCTCCAATCCAGGTCTCCTCTTGCGAGTCCTAAAATAAGAAGTTCTGCAGTGGCAATGTTTGTCGCTACAGGAATATTGTACTGGTCACATCTTCTCACAATGCTTGTGATATCCGGTTCTTTTGGATCGATCATGACTGGATTGTAGAACAGAATGACCATATCAAGATCCTGTCGCTCTACCATCTCCATAAACTGCTTGTCTCCACCAATGCTGCCGGCAAGGAATTTATGCACATGAAGGCTTGTCGCTTCTTCAATTCTTCGTCCTGTTGTACCAGTTGCGTAGACCTCATGTTTAGCGAGTATATTCTTGTAAGCGATGCAGAAATCTTCTATCAGTACTTTTTTGCTGTTATGTGCGATTATACCTAAGTTCATAGTTTCTCCTCTCCGATTCTGTTACTGTGTACGGAGTGAACAGTAACCCGATTCTCCCGTTTATTTTGCGAATTCTTTCCATTCTTCACAATTCTAACTGTAATTATAACAAAGTACTAAATAAAACGCAATTAAAACTTGAAAAACATACACAATTCATAATTCGTTCTAAATTACCCGCGACAATGAAATTTAAGCAACATTCTATCTGGTTGTTCCCCAAAAGATTAATGCCAGCATTCCAGGGCCTGTATGAGCTCCGATCACAGGACCGATATCTGCAATGTGTACTTCTGCATCAGGATATTTGGAAAGAACTGTTTCCTTCAGCTCTAATGCGCTTTCTATACTGTCTCCATGTCCGATCACTACCAGTTTTCCAAGCTCTGGCATCCATCCCTGTTCCATCTTTGACATCTGCAGTTTAAATGCTTTCTTTCGTCCTCTTGGTTTATCCATAACTTTCAGAGTTCCATCCTCAGCTACATGTAGCAGCGGTTTGATATTCAGAACAGTTCCGATTGCTGCAGATGCTGCAGAAATACGTCCTCCATGGCGCAGATGATCCATCATATCTACCGTGAACCAATGACAAACCTGCCTTGTCCATAACCGAATAACTGGTCTGTTCCGCAGTTTATTACTTTTCGCAATTGAAGCAGCGGACCTGCTTGATTCAATTAAACTCAGTATATCATAAGAATCAATATTTCGGGATGTTTTTTTAATTTCTGGCATTCCAGTATTTCGTGGTCGTTCCCTGATGAGTACTGCTATTAACGTAGGAAACTGCATAATTTGTCTTAAGACCAGATACTATATTGTAAACCACATCCTCTTCTTTAACAGAGTTATATACTGGTTCATAGTTCACAAGTCCTGGTCTGGAAGCTATTGTATCATCGGAATATCTGCTGACAATAATCTTCATGAACGCATCGGAATTTGTTATAGTATTTCCTTTAACGATCACATTGCTGATTCCTCTTGCATCTATGGCAAGTGCAGAGTCATCAGATGCACTGATATTGGAAAATATGTTATTAAGAATGTAGGAATCCTCCCAGTTCTGAGCCCTTATAGCAAAAAGTTTGCATGTGCTGAAACTATTGTTTTCTATTCGGATGTTTTTGTGAGGATGTCCCGGAGTGTACATATGCGTTCCTACTCCCGCGGTAAGATTTTTAAATACGTTATCATGGATATATATGGTATCGTTTGCTGTCTTATCCATGCCACTTCCTTCCCAGGTAAACCCTCCGGTTGCAGCATCTGGAACATCCAGATTGATTGCTTCTTTTTTGCCTGAGGAGGTAGAATCCCGGAATGTGCAGTTGCGAATTTCTACATTATAGGAAGCGTCCATTTCAATGAAATGCGATGAAGTATCAGACATATGGGCAAAAGTGATTCCTTCTATCAGGATGTTTTTGGTGTGTCCCATAAGGATAGCAGCATTTCCACCATATTCCTTGTCAAAAATAACTGTTCCTTTTCCAATTAGCTTAATATCATGCACTCCATTATATCCGTAAAATTTTTTTCCTGTGTGCAGATCGTTATAACTACAAAGAGTAAAAAGTGCTGATTTGTCCATTCTTTTTATTGTAACTCCATCCTCAAATACAATTGTAGTGTTAGATGGAATGTACAGGCAGTATAGTAGATTATAGGTACCTTTCTTTAAATGCAGTTCCCCACCTCCTACATTGGCAAAGTATTCCAGATAAGAACGAAGAACATAATATGAACGGGTCTGTTCTGTAAATCCGGATGAGCCGACATACTTGTTCTGGTATGGATTTGACTTTGGAGAAACTGTAAATACTTTGGTTTCTGCTGTAGTTTTTTTCATAACAATCTTAACGGAGGAGGAATATTTTCCGTAAACTTTTTTACCTGAAGATTTCTTATATGCTCTTACACGAAAATAGTAAGTTTCTCCCAGCTCCAGTTCCTTGACAGTAAGGCTCTGTACTTTTCCTGTGGTTTTGATTTTTTTATATTTTTGCAAACCTGTTTTCTGATATATTTCGTATCCATTGACTGATACCTGAGCATTCCAGGTGAGCTTTATTTTTTCTTCGGACAACTGCTTAGCTTTGATCCCCGTTACCTTTCCAGGCGCTGCCGCACTGGCAGGAACCGCATATATGCATAAGATGAGCAAAAATATTATAGGTGTAATAAGCAATTTTTTCGTTTTCATTTGGTTTCTCCTCGTAATTTCTATCTTAAAAGAACTCTATAACCATTTCATCAGATAATATAAATGTTATCACGTTTTTAGACTAATTTTCAAGTTAAATTATATTGATAAAGTCTAAAACTGGCCGAATAGTTACTGTTCACTCCGTGCCCAGTAACACGCTTCGCGATGCACAGAATTTATGCTAATCGCATAAATTCGCGCGGTATGTCTCGGGTTTTCTGTGACCTTCGCTCACAAAAAACACCTCGCGGGATATTACCTGTGAACAGTAACGAAATTGTGTTACTGTTCATTCCAAATGAACAGTAACAATTGTCAAATGCTCATTTTCCTGTTATAATAGCGTGGGAAAAGATAATGGATATTCATGCTATAGAATATGCAAATACAGAAATTACAGGAGGAATCCAATAATGGAACAGATTAAAATTCCTGACGGATATCAGTCAGCTTTAAATCTCCATGATACTCAGATTGCCATTAAGACTGTGAAAGATTTCTTTCAGCAGACACTGGCTCAGAAGCTGAATCTGCTGCGTGTTTCCGCTCCGGTGTTCGTAAACCCGACATCCGGTCTGAACGATAACTTAAACGGTGTAGAGCGTCCGGTAAGCTTTGATATCAAAGGCCAGCCAGAGAATGCAGAGATCGTACATTCTCTCGCCAAATGGAAAAGATACGCATTAAAGAAATATGGCTTTGCTCACGGCGAAGGTCTTTATACAGATATGATTGCGATCAGACGTGACGAAGATCTCGATAACATCCACTCCGTATACGTAGACCAGTGGGACTGGGAGAAGATCATCAACAAAGAAGAACGTAACATGGATACACTGGTATCTACAGTACGTGCTATTTACAGCGTTCTCCGCAAGACTGAGAAATACATGGCAGTTCAGTACGATTACATCGAAGAAATCCTTCCAAGAGAGATTGCTTTCGTAAGCACACAGGAACTCGTTGACATGTATCCGGACCTCACTCCAAAGGAACGTGAATACAAAGTTGTCAAAGAAAAAGGTGCTGTTTTCCTTATGCAGGTTGGTAAGACCTTAAGCAACGGCGAACGTCACGACGGACGTGCTCCGGATTATGATGACTGGGAATTAAACGGTGATATCCTCGTTTACTATCCAGTTCTCGACATCGCACTTGAGCTCTCTTCCATGGGTATCCGTGTTGATGAAGATGCACTTGACAAACAGCTTACTATCGCAGGCTGTGATGACAGACGAGAACTCCCATTCCAGAAAGCTATCCTGAACAAAGAACTTCCATACACCATCGGCGGCGGTATCGGACAGTCCCGTATCTGTATGTTCTTCCTCAGAAAAGCTCATATCGGTGAAGTACATGCTTCCCTGTGGCCAGAAGAAGTAATGAAGGAAGCGGAAACAAAAGGCGTACAGCTTCTGTAGTCAGATAGTACTTAACACTAACCATATCAATGTAGTGGGGTAAATACGAAAGTGAATATTTTGTTTTTTTTAACACCCAAAAGTGATGTAGCATACATTTTTGAGAACGAAACTCTCCGTCAGACTCTGGAGAAAATGGAGCACAGGAAATTCTCCTGTATTCCTCTTCTGAGTCTGGACGGAAAATATAAAGGAACCATTTCTGAAGGTGATCTGCTCTGGGGAATGAAAACATTAAATGTTCCAAGTCTCAAAGCTTCTGAGAGCATTTCCATTATGGCAATTCCACGCAGAGCCACCTACAAAGCAGTTCACGCAGATTCCGATATGGAAGATCTGCTGGATAAGGCAATTAATCAGAATTACGTTCCTGTTGTCGATGATCAGGGATACTTTATCGGTATTATTACCCGTAAAGAGATTATCAAATACTGCTACAAAGAACTAAAAAAATATGCGGAAGCCTCGAATTCAGAGCCGTCTGATCCCGGTGGAAATTAAATATCAAATATAACAAATACAAAGAGCTGCATCCAAAACGATTTTCTGTCGTTTTTCGGACTACAGCTCTTTTTTTCATTTCTTCATGATTCTCTTTTCTGTGCCAATAATTTTCCAAACAGTGCTGCCAATACCTGCTGAAATAACGTTCCGATCATAACCGGAAACATCACTTCTCCCGGAAAATACGCTGCGGCGATCACCGCTCCTGCGCTGATATTCCGCATTCCAGTCCCATACATCATAGAAACCGCTGTGCTGTGATCCCGTTTGAAAATATAAGCAACCAGCCATCCCAACACGTATCCGGAAGCAGCCAGCACCAGAATTGCCAGTGCTACCTTTACTCTCTGCATATTCATGTCTCGAATATAAGGAGCCACCTTAGAAGAATTTGACGTTACCACAAACATTAACGCCAGTTTGGAAAAAGGCGCCAGTTTTCCCGGCCATGTCTTCATCGCTTTTCCATCCGTAACCTGATTCAGTGCCATCGCCGCAACCGCAGGCAGAGCCACCATAAATACCAGTTCTCTCATCATCTTCGTCGGATCCATAGTCACTGCGGAACCCAACAGTATCTGCAAAGTTGCTGGGATCAGAAACGGTGCGAGCACCGTATCAACTACCACCAGCGATAAAGACAGTGGACTGTTGCCCTCATAGATTGTCACCCACATCAGGCTTACCACGGCCGTCGGAACCGCAAATTCCAGCACCATTCCCGTGATCAGATCCATATTATCTCCAAAGAACAGATAGCCTGCACCACAGGCTGCAACCGGGATCACTACGTGAAGCAGAAGCATAATAATGATCAATGGACCCGGATGGCGAAATACATTCGCCACATCCTTAAATCTGGACTTCAGTGCCCCGGAAAATGTTATAAACGCAAACACGGCCGGCACATAAGGCAGACCGCGTTTGGCAATATCTGGAAAGCATACACCCAGTAACAGACAGGTCGGTGTTACCAGTGCCATCCACTTCTCTATAAAACTGTTAAATCTCTTCAGCATCTTATAAAACCTTTGAAAGGAAGTCTTTCAGTCTCTGGTTCTTTGGATTTGCAAAGAACTCTTTCGGCGTATTCTCCTCCTGGATCTTTCCATCATCAATGAAAAGAACTCTGGTTGCTACCTCTCTGGCAAATCCCATCTCATGAGTAACCACAACCATAGTCATACCAGACTGTGCAAGTTCCTTCATCAGTTCCAGAACTTCCCCGACCATCTCAGGGTCAAGTGCAGAAGTCGGCTCATCGAAAAGCATTACATCCGGGTTCATAGCCAAAGAACGTGCAATGGCAATACGCTGTTTCTGTCCTCCGGAAAGCATATCCGGATATGCATTGGCTTTGTCCGGAAGTCCGACACGCGCCAGAAGCTCATCTGCTTTCTTAGATGCTTCGTCCTTTGTCATCAGCTTCAGCTCTACAGGTGCCAGCATAATGTTCTGTTTTACTGTCTTATGCGGAAAAAGATTAAACTGCTGAAATACCATGCCGATTTTCTGACGATGTCTGTTAATGTCAACTTTTGGATCTGTAATATCCGTTCCCTCAAAAAGGATCTGTCCTCCTGTAGGAACTTCCAGAAGGTTTAAAGATCTCAGAAAAGTAGATTTACCGGAACCAGACGGACCGATGATTGCTACTACTTCTCCCTGACAGATATCTGTTGTAATTCCGTCAAGAACCTGATTACTGCCAAAAGCTTTCTTCAGATCTTTGACCTGGATCAGTACATTCTTATCGCTCACTGGTTCTTAATCTCCTTTCCAGTTTATTCATAGCCCAAGTAAGAATTCCAACGATCACAAGATAGATCGCTGCAGCTGCCATCAATGGCCAGAACGCATTGTAGGTACGGCTCTGGATCAGCATCGCACCCTTTGTCAGGTCCATCATACCAATGTAACCGATGATAGATGTCTCTTTGATCAGCACGATAAATTCATTTACCAGTGCAGGAAGTACATTCTTAAATGCCTGTGGGATAATGATCAGACGCATGGTCTGGCTGAAATTCAGTCCAAGGCTTCGTCCTGCTTCTGTCTGTCCCTGGTCAATAGACATGATACCGGAACGGACGATCTCAGCTACGTAAGCACCGGAGTTGATACCGAAAGCAAGACCGCCTACGATGATCTTATTAACGCTTACAGAACCAAAGATTACAAAGTTCATGATCAGCAGCTGGATCATGGTTGGTGTTCCACGGATCACGGTCAGGTAAACTCTGCAGATCGCATTGAGGATCTTAAAGGAGCCTGACTTATCATGAGCGGAACGGATGATCGCTACAAGGAAACCGATGATCAGACCTACAACTACCGCAAATAACGTGATAATAAGGGTTGTTTTCAGACCATCCAGAAGCCAGAGATAGCGGTCATCTTTAATAAAGTTCAGATAAAAATCTTCTTTTACACTCGCTAATATCATAGGATTATTCATAAAAACCTCTGTCTCGAAAAGAGAGCTGTTGGCAGATCGTCAACAGCTCTGTTGTATTGTTCTTTTTATTTTGGATATCACAGGTTTCAGTTACAAAGCTCTTGTCATACAAGCATAAGCAATCTTTGTTCTTTACACCCCTGGTATCAATTATTTCCTTACAATTATTTCTTTACAATGATAACCTGGCTTGCATCTGCATATGTATCTGTAAAGTCAACGCTTGATTTACGGTCTTCTGTTACAGTCATACCTGCTGCGCCGAAATCTGCTTTACCGGACTGTACTGCCGGAAGGATGGAGTCGAACTCCATATCTTCGATCTTCAATTCATATCCAAGTTTGTCACAGATCGCCTGGGCGATATCTGCGTCGATACCTACGATATCATCACCTTCATGATATTCGTACGGCTCGAATTCAGCGTTAGTAGCCATTACCAGTGTTCCGTTAGAACGGTCAACATCTTTCGGAGACTCATATGGAGTCTTGCCTGCATCTTCACCAATATAGTTGCTCATGATGCTGTCAACGGTTCCGTCATCTTTCAGTTCTTTCAGAGCTCCGTTGATCTTATCAAGAAGTTCGTCATTGCCTTTCTTTAAGCAGATTGCGTATTCTTCCTGCTCGAATGGCTCATCCAGGATCTTAAGGTCATCGTTGTTCTCAACGAATTTCTGCGCCGGCTGTGAATCGATGATCACGCAGTCGATCTGGCCTGCTTTTAATGCCTGAACAGCTTCGCTTCCTTTATTATAACGTTCTACTGTAGAGCCATCTTTCTCATAATCAGATGCATCAAGGTCACCTGTTGTACCAAGCTGAACACCGATCGTTGCTCCAGCAAGGTCATCTTTAGATTCAACTTTCTGAGCTGCGGATACGCTTCCTGCCATGGAAACTACCATAACTGCACTGATTGCAAGGGCTGCAAATCTTTTCTGATCTTTCATCTTTCTTCCTCCTCGCATCCGAAAGTATAGATACCGCTGCCATCTTTCCCTCTTGCAGGGACCGCAGCGTATAATTATGCGTTTCGGCTGTATATTTTTTGTTTTTAATTTTAACATACTTTCTATAAAATGCAAGGTAAAACTTGAATGACAGAAGTATTTTCCATATAATGTATAATATGATTTCGTTAAAAACACTAAGTTTTTCACTTTTTCATAACATTTTTCCTTTATAGTAACAGATATTGGAAAACTAAGAGGCGTATAAATATAATAACCAATAAGGAGGATTTGCTGATGAAATTCACGAAAATGCATGGTATCGGAAACGATTATGTATATGTAAACTGTTTTAAGGAGACTGTAGAGAACCCCTCTGCTGTGGCCAGATATGTCAGTGACCGTCACTTCGGGATCGGTTCTGATGGTCTGATTCTGATCAAGCCGTCTGATGTGGCAGACTGCGAGATGGATATGTACAATCTGGACGGTTCCCAGGGTGCCATGTGCGGAAACGGTATCCGCTG
>OLNH01000685.1_pt1 | contig 24974 bp, 24 predicted proteins | sample 1643101 | NCBI WGS metagenome assembly OLNH01 (sample SAMEA3136758, study PRJEB25190) | human gut metagenome | biome: human gut; feature: human-associated habitat; material: faeces | place: Austria | collected 2013
CCTCTTTAACCTAAAATTAAAATATCTAATAAAGAATTAAAAATATTAATTAAAATCATACTAGTTACTAATTGTATATTAATCATAAATAATTAATATATAATAGATTGGAGAAAATTATGAAAAAGATTTTAGTAGTATATACTATATTTATGGCTAGTATATTATTCTATTTCTCATATGATTCTTATAATTTTATTAATTATGCTAAAATTATGAATATGCAAAATAATCTTGGCAATGAAATTACTTCTTTTCAAATTGATATATTAAATAAAAATTATCATCAAGATATTTTAAAAACAATTGTCACATATGCAAATCAAAATAAAATTCAATATATTGTTGGTGATTTGATACCTAGTGAAGATGGCTCAATGCTTTATTATGAATACATAAATATTTATGATAATGATTTATTTTATGATAATGTTCGAATGGTTTCTGGTAAAAAAATTGATTTTACAGATTTGAACAATCAAGGCTATATCTCAAGTAATACCAACGATAAACAAGCTACGGGAACAATATCATCATATAATAATACTTACTTTATGCATGAATTTCAGATTTTTCAATTTAAAAATGCTAATATATATTTACCCGAGGCTTATAATACTCGTCTTAATTTTTTTGTCGAAGGTAATACCAAGGCTAAAAATTTAGCCTCGATGTTACAAGAAAAATATAACGATGACATAATTACAATTAATTTTCGCCAAGCACACGGTGGAAGCATTGAAGAAATTGAAAGTACTTATCGACAAAGTGATATTGAATATACCATAGTATGTAGTTTTATTGTAATGTTATTAATTATGCTATGTATTATTATTAAGGATAAAAAAGAAATTCTAATTAGAAAGATGCATGGTCAAAATTCATTGAGAATTGTATTAGAGCTTTATTTAAAAAAAGCTCTAATGATATGGTTAATTTATGTAATTACATTTTTGATCTTATGGCTTTTAGTAATTAGACAGTGGGATAATTTTTATATAGAATTATTTAATGATATTATTAAATACATTAGCATTGGTTTACTGCTTATTCCATTAATTTTATTATTATCACATCTATATATTAAAATGACAACTAATGTAATTGAACTAAAAAATCAACAAAAATCAAAAGCAATGATTTATATCAATGTTATCTTAAAAATCGCTATTAGTATCATTATTATGATGCCATTAGTCACATCACTTAATCAGGCATATTTCAATTTAGAAAAATACATTTATACTAAACAACATTATCAAGAATATACTGATTATTATACATTTGCATATTTTGAAGGTAATAAAGAAGAATTAGAAGAAGTTTTTCAACAAAATATTTACTTTGATATGAGTGATTATAATTATGCTAGTGATATAAACGCGTATGCGTATACCGGGATGCCAAATATTGAAAATACAGAAAACTTACCAATAATATATGTAAATAAAAAATATCTAGAAAATTATCATTTTGTAGACAATGATAATCATGATATAGACATTAATAAAATAAATGATCAAACAATCTTAGTTCCTAAAAAATATCAAAACAAACAAATTCATGAAACAGGTACAATCATAAATGTTAAAAATACTCATAAACACTATAATCTCAATTTACGTCAAAGTGCTTATTATGTTGATGAGCCAATTATTGTAATCTATGCACACAGTGATTGGATATCTGCTAATAGTCAAGGATTATTTTTAAAGAATAAAAATAGAAATGAACTAGAAAATGAAATTTCTAAAATTACTGATCAGGATTATCGTATTTTAAATGTTAAATCCGATATTAATAATTATAGCGTAAGAGCCCAAAATATCTTCATTAATACATTTAGTAAAATTGTAATGTGTTTAGCTTTGTATGCTTTATTTATTTTTCAGTTTGCTTCGTTATATATTCAAGATAATAAAAAAGAACTTTCGATTATGTATTTATCAGGTAAAACTAAGTTTAATCGCTATAGCAATATATTTATTAGTAATTTATGTATATATTTGTTAATTATCTTGATTGCTGTTTTATATAAGAAAATAATGTTTATATTATGTATGGAATTTGCAATTATATTTTTTGTTTTTGATATGATTTTCTTATTATTGTTTATTAGACATTTTGAACGAAAAAGCATCGTTGCTAATTTAAAAGGAGAGTAATAATATGACAGCAGTTATTAAAATGGAGAATGTGTCTAAATCCTTTCAAAAAAATATTGTTTTAGATAATTTAAATTTAGAAGTAGAACAAGGAGAACTAGTCGCTATAATTGGTAAATCAGGTTGTGGAAAATCAACCTTATTAAATATTTTAGGCTTGCTTGATAAAGCAAGCAAAGGAAAAGTAGAAATATTTGATCAACAGTCAATTCGTCCTTTTTCAAGAAAAGCTGAAAAACTATTGCATGATAAAATTGGTTATTTATTTCAAAATTATGCATTAATTGAAAACGAAACAATTGAGTATAACTTAAATATTGTATTTGATTATCGAATAAAAAAAGAAGAAAGAAAACAAAAAATTGCTGAAGCATTAGATCAAGTTGGATTAAAAGGAATGGAAAAGAAAAAAGTTTATCAATGTTCAGGTGGTGAACAACAACGTATCGCTCTAGCAAGACTATTAATTAAACCATGTCAATTAATTTTAGCTGATGAACCAACTGGAAATCTAGATTATGAAAATAAAGAAAAAGTATTTAATTTATTAAAAGCATTTAATCAAAATGGAAAAACTGTCATTATCGTAACCCATGATATTGAATTAGCTAAAAAGTGTCATAAAATATATCAAATGGATCAGGGGAAATTAAGCAATTATGCAAATTAATTATTTATAAGAAGATATTATGAAGAAGAAAAAATTTATTATTTTTATATTTTTAGTTTGATTATTCTAATGTTTCTTATCTTTGAAGTATATATGCAATAATAATAAAATGACCAAAAAAGATTAACTAATGATAATATTAATAAATTAGAAGATATGTTGAATAATCTAGAAACAAAAAAATTATCTACAAATAAAGCTAATGAGTAAAAGAAAATTAATGGGTATCAAGTTCATGTTGCATCATATGATCAAAATGATAAATATCTTTTTTCAACTACGATTCGTAATGAATACATAATTATTGATGATGATGTATATAAAAGTTCTATTGATCAAAATAAAAAGATAATTACTTATTTAAAACAAAAACTGAATATACAAAAAAGGCAATGAACCAAATCATTGCCTTCTATCATTAATCTAACTCTAAACCACCAGTATATAACTGATAATATGTTCCCTTTTGTCCAATTAGTTTATCATGATCACCACGTTCGATAATTCGTCCTTGATCTAAAACCATAATTGCATCAGAGTTTTTAATTGTTGATAAACGGTGAGCAATAACAAATACTGTTCTACCTTCCATCAATTTATCCATACCACTTTGAACAATACTTTCTGTTCTTGTATCAATACTTGAAGTAGCTTCATCTAAGATCAATACTGGAGGATTAGCAACTGCTGCTCTTGCAATTGCAAGTAACTGACATTGTCCTTGTGATAAACTTGAACCATCACCACTTAACACTGTTTGATAACCATGTTCTAAATGCATGATAAATTCATGAGCATTAGCCAATTTAGCTGCCGCAATACATTCTTCATCAGTTGCATCAAGTTTACCATAACGAATATTATCCATGATTGTTCCAGTAAATAAATGTGTATCTTGTAAAACGATACCTAATGATCTTCTTAAATCGGCTTTTTTAATTAATTTAATATCAATTCCATCATAAGTAATTGATCCTTTTTGAATATCATAAAAACGATTAATTAAGTTAGTGATTGTTGTTTTACCAGCTCCAGTAGCTCCAACGAAAGCTAACTTTTCACCAGGTTTAGCAAATAAATTCATATCATATAAAATCGTTTTATTTTCATTATAACCAAATGTAACATCGTGGAAACGAACATCACCAACTAAACGAACATATTCAATTGAACCATCAGGGCGACGATGTTCCCAAGCCCAAACACCTGTACGATAATCAACTGGTGATAATGTTCCATCTTCATTTTCTTTAGCATTTACTAAAGTAACATGTCCTTCATCTTTTTCAACTTCTTCATCAAGTAAAGCAAAGATACGACTTGCTCCAGCTAATGCCATTAAAACCATGTTAACTTGTTGAGAAATTTGCCCAATTGGGTTATTGAAAGAACGGTTTAATTGTAAGAAAGATGCAAGGGCTCCAATTGATAAATTAGTATAACCATTAATTGCAAGTACACCACCAATTAAAGCAACTAAAACATAACTAACATACCCTAAGTTACCAATTAATGGCATCAAGATATTAGCATATTTATTGGCTTCATAAGCACTTTCAAATAATTCTTCATTAACTTTATCAAAATCTTTTTTAGCTTCTTCTTCATGAGTAAAGACTTTAACTACTTTTTGTCCTTCCATCATTTCTTCGATAAAACCATTAACTTTACCTAAATTAATTTGTTGTTGATAAAAATATTTACCACTTCTACTAGTAACATGTTTAGATACAAACAACATTACTATTACCATAAATACACTTATACAAGTCAATGGTACACTAATAATGATCATTGAGACAAAAACACTTAAAATTGTTATACCTGATACAATAACTTGAGGTACACTTTGAGAAATCATTTGTCTTAAAGTATCAGCATCGTTTGTATAAATAGACATGATATCTCCATGATTATGAGTATCAAAATATCTAATTGGAAGCTTTTCCATGTGTTCAAACATAGAATCACGAATTTCTTTTAATGAACCTTGAGATACATTAATTAAAATACGGTTAAATCCATATGTTGCAAGTACCCCAATTGCATATATTGCAATCATTCTTATAATCGCATTTAATAATGGTGCAAAATTAGGGTTAGCAGAGTTTATATATGGAGTAATATAATCATCAATCAAACTCTTAATAAAGATAGACCCCGATACATTTGCAATTGTACTGACAATAATTAATAACAATACTACAATACAAGAATTGCGATGTCTTGTAAGAACAAAATTAAATAATCTTTTTAATGTTTTTACTTGATCCTTATTCACTTAAGCTTCCCCCTTTCTTTTGGGTTTCATAAATATCTTTATAAATTTCACTAGTTTGTAGTAATTCATCATTAGTTCCCATTGCTGAAATCTTACCATCATCTAAAACAATAATTAAATCAGCATCTTCTACTGAACTAATTCTTTGAGCAATAATAATTTTAGTTGTTCCTGGAATTACCTCTCTAAATGCTTTACGAATCAAAGCATCAGTTTTAGTATCAACTGCACTAGTAGAATCATCAAGAATCAAAATCTTTGGTTTTTTAAGCAATGCACGAGCAATACATAATCTTTGTTTTTGCCCACCTGAAACATTACTTCCACCTTGTTCAATATAAGTATCATATTTATCTGGGAAACGTTGAATAAATTCATCAGCTTGCGCTAATTTACAAGCATGGATCATTTCTTCATCAGTAGCATTTTTGTTACCCCAGCGAAGATTATCTTTGATTGTTCCTGAAAATAAGACATTTTTTTGAAGCACCATGGCTACTTCATTTCTAAGCGTATCAAGATCATAGCTACGTACATCTTTACCACCAACAAGTACTTCACCACGAGTAACGTCATATAATCTAGGAATCAATTGCACAAATGTTGATTTAGCACTACCAGTACCACCAATAATTCCAATCGTTTGTCCTGATTTGATATGAACGTTAATGTCTTTTAAATTAACTTCTTCTTGATCATCAAAATATGAAAAGCTAACATTATTGAAATCAATTGATCCATCTTTAATTTCATATTCAGGATTTGTAGGATTATGTAATGTTGATTTTTCATTAATTACTTCACTAATACGTTGTGCAGAAGCAATTGACATAACAACCATTACAAAAACCATTGATAACATCATTAAGCTCATCAAAATCATCATTACATAAGTAAACATACTTGTAAGTTCACCTGTAGTTAAACTTCCACCAACGATCATATGAGCCCCAAACCAAGAAATCGCAATAATACATCCATAAACAGTAAATTGCATAATTGGTTGGTTAAAAACTAAATAACTTTCTGCTTTTAAAAACAATTTATAAATTAAACCAGATGTCTTTTTAAATTTTTGGTCTTCATGTTCTTCACGAACATAAGCTTTTACAACTCTAATTCCGTTAACATTTTCTTGAACAGACGCATTTAAATCATCATACGTTCTAAATATTTTTCTAAATAACGGATGTGCTCTAGTCATGATAAACGCTAAAATAATCCCTAAAAAGATTATTGCAACAACAAAAATCATCGCTAATTCAGCATTAATCGTAAATGCCATAACCATTGCACCAATCATCATTAACGGCGCTCTAATACACATTCTAATAATCATTTGAAAAGCATTTTGAACATTAGTAACATCTGTCATTAAACGAGTTACTAAACCTGCTGTTGAATATTTATCAATATTTGCAAAAGAAAAATTTTGAATATTATAATACATTGCTTTTCTTAAATTCTTTGCAAAACCTGTTGATGCTTTAGCAGCATATTTCCCTGCTAAACCTCCAGCGCTCAAAGAAACAAATGAAGCAATCAACATCATAATACCAATCTTTATTACTGCATCCATATCATTATTATTAATTCCTTTATCAATAATCATGGACATTAAAAATGGAATTGCAACTTCTAAAATTACTTCTATAACAACTAACATTGGAGTTAAAATAGCTGCCTTTTTATATTCTTTTACTTGTGCTAAAAGTGTTTTTAACATCTCTCTACCTCCTTAAAAAATAAATAGCGTGCTATATATTGCCTGAAAATAAATATTAAGAATTACTTCTTAATATTTTTTCTAAATATTCATGCAATCGAGTAATTTCTTCATCACTCAATGAACCTAATAATTCTTTTTCCGATTCCTCAAATGCTTTACGAATTTCTTTATCTAAGCCTGATGCTTTGTCTGTAACTTCAATGTATTTACTACGTGCATCATGTTTACACGGCACCCGAACAATCAATCCTTTACTTTCGAGACGATTTAAAATACCTGTTAGTGTCGGATTTGAAATATCTAAAATTCTTTCAAGATCTCTTTGAGTTAACCTTTCTCCTTTTTCACGAGCTTTAAACAAATTGATAATGGTAAACATCTGTGCTCCAGTTAAATCAAAGCGATCAAATTTTTTATTTAACTTTTGTTCTTGAAGAATATGTACTTGCTTTATTAAAAATCCAACTTTTTTAGTAGGCATTGTCATTCCTCCTTAGATAGATAGCACGCTATATATTATAGTCATGTCATTAATATTGTCAATACCAAAATAAAAGAAAAAGAATCCTAAGATTCTTCGTCTTCTTTTCCCCATTGTTCAAACCATAACTTAGATGAACGTGTCATCTCTTCAATAAAAGGATTAGTCCATTTACGCTTATAAATATCATCAACATAACCCTTACCACCACTTGCCTTATTTGCTCTAGTTGCACGATCATCAAACATATCAACCAGTTTTTCATCACTAAATCTTTCATAGTGATTTTTACTTACAACATACTTACTATCAAAGCGCATTGGTTTAACACGATTTTTTTGTTGCAAAGTTGGATATCCCATTACTAACATCCCAACTGGTGCTGTATATTGTGGTAAATTCAATAGTTCTCGATGAAATTCATATTGTTCAATAATATCCCCAATAAAACAACTTCCAATCCCCATACTTTCAGCTGCTACTACAGCATTTTGAGCAGCAATCAATGCATCACTATACGCTAGTAAAAAATCACCATAAGAAGGACTTCTTACTTCTTTGTCACCATGATAATACTTAAAAGCATCATACCATTTTTGATAATCGGCAACAAAAATTAATACCAATGGTGCTTTAGCAATAAATGGTTGATTATCACAAGATTTTGCTAGTTTTTCTTTTATTTCTTGGTCTTCAACATCAATGATTGAATACAAAGTCATATTCCCCGCTGTTGGTGCTTGAATCGCAGCATCAATAATTAATTGCTTTTTATCTTCTTCAATCATCTTATCACTATAAACTCTTACTGACTTACGTTCAAATAACTCTTTAATTACTTCATTCATAATCTACCTCCAAAATAACTTAGCTACATTATACATTAAAAAATACAATAAGACACATTAAACAAGTCATAAATTTAAATACGACTTGTTTTTATTTAACGTATTTTATTAAATTTAGTAACTTAGAAATTTATAACAATTAATATTACATCCTTTATAAGAACAATAACTAATGCTATCAAGCAATGGGGAGATCGAAGCGATAATCAAGCGTTAATCCTTTATAAGAACAATAACTAATAAAAGCGAAGTAGCTGAAAAAGGCTGGGATAATGCTAAGCGTTAATCCTTTATAAGAACAATAACTAATGAAATAAAATGAATCAAACAAAGAAAGCTAAAGTATTAGGCGTTAATCCTTTATAAGAACAATAACTAATACACACACACAGCGTTAATCCTTTATAAGAACAATAACTAATGAATCCAGAATGCAGAATTCTAATGCTGATGAAGAGGTCAGCGTTAATCCTTTATAAGAACAATAACTAATAAAATATATTATGAAACAATATGATTTAAAATATGATATGAGCGTTAATCCTTTATAAGAACAATAACTAATGGAAGAATGACAAGTCTATACAACATGATAACGGCTAAGCGTTAATCCTTTATAAGAACAATAACTAATAGGAACTGTATTAGTTAGTTCTTTTACATATTTTAACGCGTTAATCCTTTATAAGAACAATAACTAATAAATTATTAGAAAAACTTAATCTAGAAGTTGACAAAGGGCGTTAATCCTTTATAAGAACAATAACTAATTAAAACAACGCTAGAAGCACGAAATTTAGCTATTAGCGTTAATCCTTTATAAGAACAATAACTAATGAATAACCTAAGTCTCGATAATGTTATTACATAAATTGCGTTAATCCTTTATAAGAACAATAACTAATGAATATGCGCGCAATCATAAGAAGTCTGGCAACTCTAAGGCGTTAATCCTTTATAAGAACAATAACTAATAAATTATCAAAGGTATCTACTGAAATGCAGGGAGAAAGCGTTAATCCTTTATAAGAACAATAACTAATGAGGAAAATTTTTTATGAAACAAACAAGAACACAAAGAGCGTTAATCCTTTATAAGAACAATAACTAATGAATATGTATGAAGCTATTGATATGCCTTTTATTGGCGTTAATCCTTTATAAGAACAATAACTAATATAGTATGCCTAGAAATCCATCGCATAGAAATGCTCTTAGCGTTAATCCTTTATAAGAACAATAACTAATACAAGTAGTAAATCAAGAAGCAGTAGAAGTAAAAGAGCGTTAATCCTTTATAAGAACAATAACTAATAAAAAAGAAAGATGAAAATGGTGAAAACGATCTAATTAGCGTTAATCCTTTATAAGAACAATAACTAATATTTATATGATTTGTTAGATGGATTAATCCACGAGCTTAGCGTTAATCCTTTATAAGAACAATAACTAATATTGATAATATAGGTATTGATAAAGAATATGGGGAACGCGTTAATCCTTTATAAGAACAATAACTAATGATATTTTAAATCAAGCTAGAGCGTGGCTAGGAAAGCGTTAATCCTTTATAAGAACAATAACTAATTCGAATGATATGATTAAAATGATTCGTAAATATAGCGTTAATCCTTTATAAGAACAATAACTAATGGTAGGAGCCACAACCCCAGAGCAATACTTAAATAAAGGCGTTAATCCTTTATAAGAACAATAACTAATGAGAATTTTTCCAAGTTTGGGACAGTAAGTTAAAAAAGCGTTAATCCTTTATAAGAACAATAACTAATTTATTAATGAGTGAAACTTTAACAGAAACTCAAGCAAAGCGTTAATCCTTTATAAGAACAATAACTAATTTAAATATATGAAAAGCGAAAAGGAAGTTTGTGGGCGTTAATCCTTTATAAGAACAATAACTAATAGAATGAATTTAGAATTAAACTAAATTCATTCTAATAATACTTTGTATTTATAATAAATTCAAGTATTAAAACATATAATTCTATCGACTATCTAACAAAAATTAATAATATATTAATTAATTTTTGCTTGATAAAATGGTGATAGTCGATAAACTAAATAATAATATTCGTGGGTTTTGGTTCTTTACCAAGAAAATCTTTTTTTATTTTTTTATTTTCATAAACAAAATAGAATAAAACACTATCATCTGATTCAATTATTTTATTTAATTTTATTTTAAGCTCATTAAATTTTGCGGGTGTTAATTCACCTTCAAAAACAGATTTTTGAACATGAAACATATATCTTCTTAATACTTTCATTACTTTAGGGCATCTTTTTCTGTTATATCATATGTGCAAATAACATACATTTTACCACTCCATTATATATGGTTTATATTCATCAGTTTTTCCTTCAATATAATTAGATAATTTATAAACTTCTCTTGTAATTATATTTCGATATGAGTAATATTTACCACCTATTTTTATTGATTTTTGCATCAATTTTTCATATTCGTATAAAAATACTTTAATCCCTTCTTTATTTAAATAACAGGCACCATTTTCTTTATATTCAAAGTAATTTGTTTTGATTTGATTTTTATTAATCATTCTTAAAATTAATCGATCTATAAATATTGGTTTTAGCATATCAGCTATATCAAATTGTAAAGAATCACTTTGTTTTGATAAACTGTGGATATAACTTATTTGGGGTAATAATGGACTTTTATCAATATCAGATAAAACATTAGCATATAGTATTGCATATCCATAACTTAGTAATGCGTTTACTTCATTTAATGGTGGATAAAAAGATCGATTTTTAAAGATAAAGTTAGGATTTTTTATAATATAATCAAATGATGAATAGTATTGTTTTTTTATAATTGCTTCTAATAACAGCAATTCTTCAATTGATTCAATAGTATCTAACTTATTCAATTCATTATCTACATTAATTATCATTTGTTCTAATAAATGATATTTTTATTATAGTATTTTAATAGCGATAAGATGTTTTTCACTTCAGTAAATATCATCTTTTTAGCAATATATAGTCTTTTATGATTATGATATGAATTAACCTGATTAATAATTATCTTTCCATCACTATACTTTTTAGGAGTAAAACGCCCTATATAATCACCATAGTAATTAAAAAATAATATACTAACAGAATAACTATTTAATAATCCTAAAACTCTTTTATTTAAATTTACATCTCCAAAACATACTATTAAATTAATTTGTTCTACTGGTATATATACGACATTACCATTCTTTTCTTGAAGCAGTAATGAAAAATCCTTTCTTTGTAGTTCACCACTTTTATAGAGATAAAATACCTTTTTCATATTTACACTCAATCATTCCAAATCCACACGAACCTTTTGCCGATAAACCTGTATCATAAATAATCTTTAATGTATCATAATTAGTTGTTATAACTAATTCACATTGATAAGCTTCATAAAATGTATTTTTAAAATGAACTAGTTTTTTCTTTTGATAGTTTATTTTATTTATTTCAAAAATACATGATTTAACTGGATAATTATATGCAATCATTTTATGGATAATATTATCTTTTAATAATTCTTCATACTTTTTGTCTTCTGGACTGTAATATTTAAAATATTTATCTTTACTTGTATAAGTTACTATTGGTGATAAAGTTTTAATTGTTACTATTTGATCACCACTAAAATGTGATAAATCCATAATACCAATTCCAACTAACCTAACCTTTTGATTATTAAAAAATAAATATTCATTATTTAATAAAAAATTATAAACAATTTTAAATAACTTTTTATCCAATACACTAATATATAACTTTATATCATCAAAAAAAGTAATCTGTTTATCTTCGACATTATATTTACCATATAAATCACTAAAAACAAACATTTTATAAGTCTTTTCACGATTTCTATAACCATGATCATGATAAAAACTTCCTTCACCTTGTTTATCCATCATGTTATAAATCACACCTTGAATTATTGATTTATAAGCTAGAGGTAGAACTAATTTATCAGCTTTCATTTTTATTTTTAATCGCAACTTTTCCACCTCCTATAAAATTAAATTTGCCTACACCAATCGTTAATAAATTCAATGATAGCTTTTCATCTAAACAAACTCGATATATGTATCCTTTTTTATTAACTTTCCTTGTATTTACACTTACATTTCCTTCATTAATATTTTTAATCATCGTTATACTAGAAACTACTTTTAAAAATTTATAATCACATTGATACTTATCATTATAATATTTTATCATATCATTATATACTTTGATAAAATCAATTGTTTCAACTACACTATAAACATCCAGCTCACTAATTTTCTTTTCTTCATCAAACAAATCTTCACACTCAATCTTTTTTATCAAAAAATCAAATCCTGCTAATTTATAATTCAAATATTCTTTAAAAAAGATATCAATATAATCTTTATACACATAGCAATCACCAATTATATAAATTTCAAATTCATATTCATCATTATTCCTAAAGATATTTTCAACAAACATATCTTTATTGAAAATAAAACCCGGATAACCACTAAAATTCTCACCTGTAATTTTATAATACTGACACGCACTTTTTAATAAACAATCATTACATTTAGAATCAATATTAATACAACTCATTCGCTTTAACATTTTTAAAAATTGTTTATATGTATAATCAACAATATTACTATGAAAATATGCTCCTAATGGAAATGTTACTGTTATTTTAATTTTCTTTATAGAATTCAATTTTAATAACTCCTGGATAATATGCATACAAATCATCTACATAGATTGTCCTTGTTGCGGGCATTTTATCTGGTAATGGATATGCTTTATTTTTACCTTTAGGTTCATCTTTAGGTTTATCTTTAGGAGAAAAAACTTTATAGAAATATTTATTATAAAGATTACTATCATTCTTTTTTATCAAATATGAAACAGTTTTAAAGAAATAATTAGTATTTGCTCCTATTCGCATATAAAAGCCATTTGATACAGTATCTTCATAAAATTCATTAAGTTTTTTATCTAAACCTTCTTGTACATAATAACTATTGTTTTTTTCCATTTCAATTTCTTCACTAATGTTATCTTTAAAATAATTTTGACATACCTCAATTATTTTTTTAATATCAATATATTTAACAAAATCCTTATAATATTGTTTATGTTTATACAAATGTTTCAAAGCCTCTTTTCGACTATCATTAATAATAATGATATTACTTTCACATTCTTGTTTTACATCAATACATTCATAATCGTTAATCGCCAGATTCTTTTCATCATCGTCATCAACTTTATTTCTTATAGCATGAACCAAGACCATCTTATCAAAAAATACATCTGTAAACATAAAACAATTTGCAAATAATTTTTGAAAATAGATCAAATCTTTTGGATAATGATAATAATATCGAAGAAAATTAAAAATATTGATATTATTTTTATTTTTTACACTTTTTTTGATATATTGACAAAAGCTTTTAAGATGTTCACTTATAAAATCATAATAAATTGCTGTCATTACAGCACCTTTTAGTGAACTACCTGGAATGAATGGTTTATTTAATGACTTCAGTTGTTCAGCAATATTTTTCTTTTGTATTTCAGTAAAATCAGCTCTTAATTGATACTGCGGACTTATTTTTTCATAATCTATGTCCATACGAAGGAAATTATTCATAGTATCACGAGTAGATATCCCATTTTTAAGATGGCATAAAGACTCTAAAAATTTTGAATCCAATAATTTTTTTTCAGGAATATAGGAAAATAATTTTTGAAGATCATAGTTATATATCACATTGCCATGCTTATTATATTCAAAACTTAATTTTACATTACCTGTTCCAATATGAACTGGTGATATAATTGATATTTTTGCTTTCATCTTGTTCACCTTTAAAAAGTAAAACCTATTCCATAATGATAGATTGGCTTACCATTATTACATTTAATTAATTTTCCATAATATTCCTTATCTTCAAATACCTTCATATAACTACCCTCAACAAACCGATTAAACCGTCCAATAACATTACTACAGTAAGCCTTAGAACCTGAATAAACAGTAGAATCTATCACATACGAAGATTCCTGTAAATTAAATTCGTTACTGATACATTTTGATAACAATATTTTTTTATTACAATTAGTTTTAATATTCGTTATTTCTGTAGTTTTTACCAATTTAAAACTATTTTTCCCTACAGATACTCGATTACCAAAACCAAAATATGGTGCATATTTAAAAATACTTTTTACAAACTCAATATTATCTGTTTTTACATAAATACAAAAATGACTATTTTTAGGATAAAATATCGTATTATCAAAATATAATTTCCTTTCATTATTTTTATCTTGATGATTATTGTGGACAACTAAACTTTCCACTTTAGAATACTCATTAGTTTGACTTGATAGAACATCACCTATAATATTAACTTCATTATTTAAAATGGCTTGTTTTAATCCTTTAAAATCGTCATTTACAATATATTTATTATAAATATCTAATGAGACAAAAGAAATTTTCTTAAATTTTTTTAACTGACTTAAATATGCTAATTGTTTATTTACTGGTAAATTATTAACTTGTTTATTTTTTTCATCAATTGAAATTAAACCAACTTTAACCATTGGCATAAATCCATCTAAAAACATTGAAGAATGGACAAATAACGGTTTTGATACAAATGATCTAAAATATTGTTCTAAAACATTCTCCCCTTCTGTATATTTAATAATATTACAAATTGCTCCAAATATCGTTTGAGCATCAGGCATTTTAGTCATGGAAGAAATACATTCGAAACTTAATTTATATAATTTCATCTTCTATATTCACTTTTTCAATTTCTTTTAATTTTACTTTTACTCGTCCATAACCCCTTGTACCATTACCACCTAAATAATTCATTTCTAATAATCTCAATGCTTTTTTTATAGTATTTTTCATTTTACTTTCATCATCACCTTCAAAGATATTTAAGACAATTTCACCTTCAAATATTGCTCCTGCAGGCACCCTTTCAATAAATCGTGGTGATTTAGCTATACCTGAAATGGCATTAATACTATTTTCTGCTTTTATTTCTGTAAAACGCCCAACTCCTAAAATATCTTCTAATTCCTTTTTACTATCTTTCGTTAATTTAAAATCTCTAAAAATAGCTCTACTAATTTTCACATCATCTGTATCATCTTCTAATCCGCCAAAGATATTAGTGATTGTATCATCAGTAAAAACAATATCTTTATCTACTGTTGTAATTTTTTTAATTTTAGTTTCTTTAGTAGTATACTTTAATAACGCCTTTAATTTTCCTTTAATTGAACTACCTGGTATATATGGTTCATTAGTTAATGGATTTCTAATTACATCATTATCTATACCACCTATATCAAAGCCACCATTATTACCACCAATAAATAAACCTGATAATAATTCAAAGCTTACTTTTAATATATAAATATTTTTCAACATATTATTCTTTCCCTCCTTCTATACGATGATATGCTACGATACTTGTAAATAACCTATCAAAAGTTTTAATATCCTCCTCTGTTTGAATTGAATTTTCATTAATCATACTTTTTAAAAATTCATATAAAATAGCTAGATCACCATTTCTTCCAGCGTCATAAGCTCCCATAGCTACTAAGATAAACATTTGTTTACGCGCCTTTTCAAAAGAGTCTCTGTTTAATCTTAATGCCAATTTAACATTATTTAAAACTTTTCTTAATTGACGATTAGAAATTTCACTAAATTTTTTAGCAAAATCATCTGCTTTTCCATTAGGTAAGTACAATTCTTTTGGATCAGCATATTCCTTACATAATTGTTGTTCAACAATAGTTATCTCTTCTTTTTCTTTTTTTGCCATATTGTGTTCCTCCTAGTTGTCTCTAGTAAATAACATTACTAATTTTAATTTTAGAATATATTCTTTAACTGCTTTATTATCACTAATTATATTTATTTGCATACGCATTTTTTTTAGAACTTCTTCATCACTTACTAGTCTAAATAGGGTATATTGTATCCTAGGAATTAGACTAATAAATTGTATATAATTATTATTATTTTTTATAAGGAGCAAAATATTATAAAGCATAGTTCGAGATATTTTTTGATCTTTTAACCAATCATACATCATAAATACTTCATCTAAAATATCTTCGTAGTCTTTGAATGATATAGTTGTATTTAATAATGTTATTGCATTTTTTTCACCTTCTTTAGACATTGAAAGTGCTTTTTCTGCTTCCTGAACACCAAAACGGATTGGCTTTTTGTCACTTTGAAAATTAATTCCTCCAGAAATAGTTATATATTCATTACCAGCAAATTTTTTAAATCGTTTATAGATTTCTAATGACAACATCACTATTGAATATGCTGAACCAATAATTACTAAATCATCCCCTCCAGCATAATTTATATAAAACATTGTTTCATTAGATACCTTACTATCTATATCTTTATTCACTTTTACTGAAACATCGCGACAAATATTTTTTATCTCATGTTCAAAGAAAAAATTTATTAATCTACTCATAGTAACATATTTAGAAATTGAGCGTTGTTTTCTATTTTTAGCGGCATTTCTTAAACCAAATGCAAAAATTGCTCCTAAATTATCAACATCCATCTTCAATATCGCAAGTTTTTTATCACCATATTCCTCTGGTGTTAATTTTAAAATCTTTTCAAAGGATAAAATTGTATTACTATCTTTATCTAAAGGTACATCATTAGCAGTCATTATTTCATTTCCAAAACCAAAACCATTAATACTATCAACATAAAATATTTTTCTATATTTTTGTTCAATAAATTTCTTATCCTTAACAAATAATAGTTGTACAAAGCCTAAATCTATTCTACCAATACTACCAATTATTTCTAACTCATTAGAAAAATCATAAACTATCCCAAACTTTTCGTTTTTAGTATAAATATCTGAGATATCTTCTATTACATTACAAATATCACATTGTTCATTTTCAGATATTCTACCGCAAAGATGACATCTATTATTGATACTTAAAGGTTCATAAAAAAAATTATCATCAATAACATCAATAAATTTTTTCATTTTATTTCTACCTAAATTCTCCTTCAATTTAATGGCTTTATCAGACTGAAATTCTTCTAATTCTTCTTTGTTTAAAACAACCATAGCATTTACAAAAGTTATATCCGTTTGAAATAATTCAAATAAATTTTTCCGAATTCTTTTAGTTACTTTTGCAATCCTTTCTTCAACTGTTTGATTATAAGGTAGTAATATCATTGAACCGCCACCAGTATTAAATAAAATATTACTAATAGTTAGTCCAAATTCATTTAAAAATGCATATGATATAGCATTGGTAATTAATCCAACTAAAATTGATCTTCCTCTCAACGCTTTAGATAATTTTGGTTTTGTTCCACTTCCTTCAACAATTTTATAAATAAAATTTTGTATCCCTGAAACATCAATTTCCAACATGCAAAATAATTCATTTCTAAAACAAGTTTCGTCATATAAACAGCTGGCAATAGCAGACGTTAATTTATGATGATCAAACAAACTAACAGTTGCTTTGACATTGCCATCTTTGGAATATGTAGACGCTGGAATTGTTACTAAATATTTATTCATCAAATTGTACATATAATTATAAGAAATAAAGCTACGGTTATTTTTCAAGAGTGGAATAGAAGATATTTCATTTTTAAATTGATGAAAAAGCTTTTCGTATTCTTTAGCACTATCAATAATCCCTTTAGATTTAAAATCACTTATTGGATCATTCATATCAGTTAATTTATTTAATAAAAATACTCGGTCTTCTTTATTTTCATCAAAAACTTCACATAAAACAGAATGTAATCGTGCCCTAATAAAATTACCTTTTTTATTATTTGTAGCCTCATCATATTGTTCATCCTTTCGATCTATTGCTGAAGCAAGATGATCAGCAGTTCTAATTATCTTAGAAAAATCATCAGGTTCATTTTGATGATGTCTACTAACCAAATCATCAAACCATTCACCTTTCATCCCCAAATATTTTTTTAAAAATCTTAACGTGTAGCCACTATGAAGATAACTGCTACGTTTTGTTTTTTTATCATATTTTGTTACTGCTAATTCATCATTAGTTAAATTTGATTTTTCAAAAGTACGTTGATAAAATTTCCCGATATCATGTAATAAAGCTCCATAAGCAACATCAATTAACTTATAGTCTTCCATATTTCCACCTACCTTAATTTATTGATTTCTTCAATTATTTTTTCATTCATTAGATTATAACTTTCCCAATATTTACTAGTATCAAAATTCAAACATGCTAACACAATCCTAATAATATTTACATAATCATCTACACTTTTTCCCAATTTTTTTATTATATCCTCTTCTCTTACACATGTAATTTGATGACTTGCAATATTACGAATTTCTTTTCTTAAGGAATTGAGCATTTTTAAAGATAATCGTAATTTTGAATCATCACCTAATTTTGCATATAATATAGTTAACATTTGTTTTTCTGATAAAAATGTATCGTTATATCTGCCAGATTTATTTTTAGAAAATTCAAAATCTAATATTTTTAACAATTCTTTACCTTGGCTGTCTTTATCCATTAATTGTCTTGTTAAATACATTACTCCTCTTCTATCTTTCGAACAATATTTTAAAATATTGATCTTGCAGATATTTTTTAAAGCATATTTACATATTTCATATAAAAACGGATTTATTCCACGAACAAAATCTAAGATTTCTCCTTTTTCAATTTTTACTTTTAACCATAAACCATATTCAAATATTTTTGCTTGTTCTTCATCTAAATATGGTAATAAAGATTTATTAGGACTTTTTAATATTTCTTTTGTATCAAGGTTATAGCGATCTAATGAAAATTTAATTAAATCTATAACATTTTTATCAATACGATATTTATAACTATTAACTAAATCATATGCTGCTTCATAATCGTATGATTTAATCAAATTAACTAATAACTCCTTTTGAATCTTAAAATTAAATTTATCGTTTTTTGAAAAATATGTTCTATCTTCATTAATATCATTATCACTGTTCAATTCCCAATAAAAATCTAAATCATAATTTTTCAAATCAACATCTCTTTGCCATTTCCCTTTAGTTGGATCATCAACCTGGATTGGTGTGAGTTTATATTTAGATAAAGCTGCTAAAATTTGCAGTGTAGCTTTCATTGCTGGAGTACCCGAAGAAACATTACATAATATTTCTACATCTTTACCATTTTCAATAATTATTTCATTGATAATGTTTTCAAAATCATCATAAAATTCATCAAATCTCTGTACATCTATTAATTCTGGTCTTTTAATTTTATGCGTTTCAATTTTAGTATTTAAATGCCGATTTAATAACATAATTGATTTTTCATATCTATTATCTATTTCATCAAATTCACAAATTTCTTTTGACATATAAAAATAAATTTTATCAGGGTAATGATATCTTGCAATTTGCATATATGCAGCATCATATATAACATTATTTTCAAAAATTGTTAGTGGGTCTGATTTGCCTACACAAGTAAACAATACTTTCATTATACTTTAACTCCTCTCCTAAACTTATAGCTATAATATAATTTTATCATTCAAAAACACACTAGTCTAACAATGTAATAATTTATCATTATTTTTTGTAATCGCTTTCTATATAAAAGTAAGTATTAGTGTTATATCAACACTATTAAATAAACTAATTAAAAAAGGACTGATTTTGTATCAATTAAATCAATCCTCAATTAATATATTTTTACTTGTTATTTTCTTTATATTCTAAATATTCATCATATGTAGATAAACGATCTAAAATACCTGTTTCATTAAATTCAATAATACGATTTGCAATCGTTTGAACAAATTGATGGTCATGACTAGTAAATAAAATATTTTCTTTAAAATTAATCAATCCTTGATTCAATGCTTGAATTGATTCAAGATCAAGATGGTTAGTTGGTTCATCTAAAACCAAAACATTAGCTTCTGCCATCATCATTTTTGCAAGCATACATCTAACTTTTTCTCCACCAGATAAAACCGATGCCTTTTTCAATGCTTCTTCACCTGAAAATAACATTCTTCCAAGCCATCCTCTTAAATCTTGTTCATATTCATCTTTAACCGAAAATTGACGTAACCAATCAACTAATGACAAATCACAATCATTAAAATATTTAGAATTATCTTTAGGGAAATATGATTGTGAAGTAGTTACACCCCATTGATATGTTCCTTCATCAGGTTCCATTTCTCCCATAATGATTTTAAAGAATACTTCTGTAGCTTTTACATCACCTACAAAAGCAACTTTATCCTTAGGATTAATTGAAAAACTTACATTATTCAACAATTTAACCCCTTCTACTGTCTTAGATAATCCTTCTACTTTTAAAACAATGTTTCCTACTTCACGTCCTGGTTTAAAAGAAATAAACGGATAACGACGAAGTGATGGTTTAATATCAACCATTTCCAAGTTATCTAATAATTTCTTTCTTGAAGTAGCTTGTTTAGCTTTAGAAGCATTGGCACTAAAGCGGGCAATAAATTCTTCTAATTCTTTTTTCTTTGCTTCAGCTTTTTTATTTTGATCCTTTGCTTGTTGTAACTGTAACTGACTATATTCATACCAAAAATCATAGTTACCTACGTATAATTGAATCTTTGAATAATCAATATCAGCAATATGTGTACAAACCTTATTTAAAAAATAACGGTCATGGCTTACTACAATCACAGTATTTTTAAAATTCATCAAAAAGTTTTCTAACCAACGAATACTTTCTAAATCCAAATGGTTAGTCGGCTCATCTAATAAAAGAACATCAGGATTACCAAATAAAGCTTGTGCTAATAACACCTTTACTTTTTGATTACCATCTAATTCCTTCATCTTTAAATCATGTAATTCACTGCTAATTCCTAAACCATTTAAAAGAATCTCTGCATCAACTTCAGCATTCCAACCATCCATCTCTGCAAATTCTCCTTCAAGTTCACCTAATCTAATTCCATCTTCATCATTAAAATCAGGTTTAGCATACAATTTTTCTTTTTCCTGCATAATTTCATAAAGTCTTTTATTACCCATTATTACAGTTTCTACAACACCTTTATCATCATAAGCAAAATGGTCTTGTTTTAAAACTGATAAACGTTTATTAGGTTCTAAAATTACTTCACCTTTATTTGGTTCAATTTCACCAGCTAAAATTTTCAAAAAAGTACTTTTACCAGCACCATTAGCACCGATAACACCATAACAATTTCCTTCAGTAAATTTAACTGTTACATTTTCAAATAAAGCTCTATCTCCATATCTTAAAGATACATTTTGTGTTGATATCATTAATCTATCTCCTTTTTATTAAAGTCATATTATTATGTCATAAAGTAACGATTAAATCAATACAATTTAACTTTCTTAACAACAATTGATCATTATAACATAAAAAGGTTAATTTTTCACTTAACCTTTTTAAACACTATTCACTTGGAATTATAACTGCAGCGATAATATAAGCAATAATTCCACTACCAGCCATGGCAAACAAAACAATCCAACCTAATCTAACTAATGATGGATCCAAATCAAAATATTCAGCAATTCCACCACATACACCACATATCATACGTTCACGTCTTGAACGATACAATTTTTTCATTACTGCACCTCCATTTTTATATCGATATCACCTGCATCACAGCTTACACTTATTTTTTTCATTCCCCCACTAAAACTATAATCATCACTTAAGCCTGCAGTTTTATAATTTCCAATATTAACACTACCTAAATCACAACTTACATCATAACTATAATCTACTTCACTACCTACCATCATTGCTTCAATATCACCCACATCGCAATCAAAATTACTATTTTGACAATCTAATAAGTCAATAGCTGCCTTTCCTGCATCAACTTCAACATTAAGATTTGTCGCAATAATTTTTTTAGTATCAAAATTACCCGCATCAATACTTACTTCAATATCTGTTGCATAAATATTTTCAGCTTCAAAATCACCAGCATCAATATTTATATCAACATTATTAAATTGATAATTAATCGGTATATAAACAGTTATCTTTTTATTTAAATTACTTAAATTAAAGATATTAAAATTATCTTCAATTATCAAAGTATTATTTTCATTAACTATCTTTGTAGACCAATTACTACTTACTTTAATCATACTACCATCGTATTCTTGAATCTTCACTTTACTAGCATCAACTTCAATTTCAAGATTGTTAATTCCTGCAAATTCATATTCATTATTATTAGATGTATTAACACTATTAAAATATGTACTCTTTAATTGTGAAAAACCACCAAGAATACTTCCACTGATCAATAGAATCACGGCCATTAATAAACATCCTAAAACAAAATATTTACTTTTTTTCATACCATTCACCTACCCTATCAATCATTTCTCGACAAAACTTAATTCCTACTTTAAACAAATATGGAATAAGTTTTACTAACATTTTTCCAATCCAAAAAAATCCAAACGATAAAACTATCAAACCAAATCCTACAGCAAGAATAATTAAACTAGCACCCGTTAACTCACCAAGAATCATTATCCCTTTTACAAAACAAGCAACTGCTCCTATTAAACATCCCACACCAGCACAAAAACTACCTAATGTAACTCCAAATAAGCCACCAACAATACCAATAACAACACCAAGTAAACCACTAAAAACCGGTATTCCAAAAATAACGATACCAATAATTATTAAAATCAATAACAATTTATTACGTTCTTGATTTCCTTTAAAATGACTTTCATTTTTTACATCATCATTTTTAGTTTTAATAATTTCTTGATTTTGTTCAAATGATGAATTAGCCATCCCTTTATCACCATATTCAATATCTTGTTCAAAATTTTCATTAATTCCAGCTTTAATAATAGCAGCAACTTTTTCCGGTGTTCCCAATTCATTAATTACTTGTTGTTCATTTTCAATTCCTGCTTCATCAAAATAATCTTGATAATATTGAATTGCCTCATCTCTTTCAACATCTTCAATATCTTGAAGCAAAAATGCCAGTTCATCAAGAAACTCTTTACGATTCATCATTATTTTCCCTCCTCAATAATTCGATTAATTTTTTGTACATAAATCGTCCATTCTTGACGATACATCTGTAATTGTGCTTGTCCTTGAGGTGTAATTTTATAATAGCGACGATTTCTTCCCTGATATTCTTGATCATATGTTTCTAAACAATTATCCTTTAATAATCTTCTTAAAACTGGATAAAGAGTTGATTCAGAAACATCAAGGGCATTACGAACATCTTGCGTAATTTTGTATCCATATGTTCCATCTATTTCTTTAGAAACTACTGATAAAACAATTGTATCTAATAGCGCAGCACCAGTATTAAATATCATAGTAACTTCCTTTCTACTTATTTTATAATATTATATGATATATAATATTATTAGTCAACAAATAATGATTTTCACACAAAAAAAATAATGCTTTTCACACAAAAAAAGGACTAATGTCCTTTATTTGTTGCATTTACCATTTTTAAATGATGGATTAAATGCATAATAATTTTTAGAATTTAAACGTTTTTTAACTAATTCTAATGCTTCAGCAAATCTTTGATAATGAACAACTTCACGAGCTCTTAAAAAACGTATTGGTTTTTTAATTTCTTCATCATCAACAAGAGCTAAAATATTGTCATAAGTTGTTCTTGCCTTTTGTTCCGCCGCCATATCTTCAGTTAAATCAGTTATTGGGTCACCTTTAGATTGGAAATATGCTGCCGTAAATGGTACATTGTTAGCTCCTTGTGGATAAATACCCAAAGTATGAGTTACAAAATATTTATCATAACCTTGTTTTTTAATTTCATCAATCGATAAATTTGCTGTTAACTGGTAAATAATTGCACTAATTATTTCTACATGAGCAAGCTCTTCAGTTGCAATATCGGTTAACAGTGCCTGAATTTCCGGATAAGGCATTGTATAGCGTTGCGATAAATATCTTAAAGCTGCTGCTAATTCTCCATCTGGTCCTCCTAATTGATCAATAATTACTGCTGCTGCTTTAGCATCGGCTTTTTTTATATTTACTGGATATTGCAATCGTTTTTCATACAACCACATGATTCATCACCTACCCATGGCCATGGTGCACAAATATACCCATTTCTATAAGCGTTAACTTCGCGATTATTTAATGAATTTCCTTGTCTACGATATTCTCTTTTAGCTTCATTTAAACGAGTACTAGCTTCATGAAAATAGCGCATTGCTTCTTCATCATTAGGATGAGTATCAATAAATAACGTAGCATCTTGAACGGCAAAATCTAACATCATTACATTCATTAATAAATCATTCATCATTTAAATTCACCCCAAGGCAGATTCAGTTCTTCAAATATCGTTCCTACATGAAATGCCTTCATGATTGGATAAATCATTCTAAATCTTTGATATTTGATAGATGAAATAGCTAATTCTAATTTATTCATATTAATTCCTCCTTTCACTATAATATATGTCAATGTAGTATTTAGCACTAGGCGATTATTTTTTATTAATATGATTTAAACAAATTTAAACAAATATATTTTTTTTCTTTACATTTATTATTTTATATGCTATTATATTAGAGCAGTCAGCAATAATAGAGGTATAGTTCAATGGTAGAATACCGGTCTCCAAAACCGTTGATGTGG
>OLNH01000686.1_pt1 | contig 24934 bp, 27 predicted proteins | sample 1643101 | NCBI WGS metagenome assembly OLNH01 (sample SAMEA3136758, study PRJEB25190) | human gut metagenome | biome: human gut; feature: human-associated habitat; material: faeces | place: Austria | collected 2013
TAATAAATTTCTCCTTTGGTAAGAGCTATTCCAAGGCCATATACGCCTTCTTTATCAGAAAGCAATGCCACACCGATATAATTTTTCTCAGCAGCTTTCTTAAACAGTGCTTCTGCGCCTCCAAGATCACTGCAGGTAAAAAAATTCTGCTCAATCGTGTTCTCCGGTACAGCTGAAGTATCAAATCTTCCAAGAAGATTTTTAAATTCCAGCTGTTTACAGAGCTGATACGCTTCCGGAGTATAAAGATTCCCAAGTCTCGCCTCTTCATATACATATTCCAGCGGACTTTCTGTATTGATCGTAGCAAGTGCCTTGCTAAGTTCTGCAAGATCATAATGCTCTCTCAACGATTCCCGGGCTTTATTTGGTTTTATTTCTTCCAGATGTACATAGGCATTTTCAATTGTTCCAAACTCAACGATCATTTTGGTTGCCGTCTTTTCACCAACGCCTGGAATTCCCGGAATATTATCTGCCGAATCTCCCATCAAAGCCTTTAATTCTATAATCTGTGGCGGTGTTACCTGATATTTTTCAAGGACTTCTGCTGCATGAAAATTTTCGATAGTTGTCTTTCCTCTTGAGGTTTTTGGCAGACGAATCATAACTTTTTCTGTTGCCAGCTGAAGAAGATCTCTATCACCTGACAGGATTGTAACATCCATTCCTTCTTTTTCACTTCTGACAGCCAGAGTTCCCAAAAGGTCATCTGCCTCATATCCTGCTTTTGAAACAATTTTTATTCCCATTGCCGTAAGCATTTCCTTCATCAACGGAACCTGCTCTCTAAGTTCCTCCGGCATTGGTTTACGTGTTCCCTTATATGCTTCGTACATCTTATGGCGGAAGGTAGGCTCATGAAGATCAAAAGCAACTGTCAGATACTGCGGTTTCTCCTCCTCCAGGATACGAAAAAGGATATTTAAAAAGCCATAAACCGCACCTGTATGTTTTCCCTCTGCATTGGTCAGATCCGGAAGTCCATAAAAAGCGCGGTTCAGAATACTGTGTCCGTCTATCAATAATATCTTTTCACTCAAAATAATATCCTCCTGTATCATGTTATAAAAAGTGCGTTACTTCCATTACAAGAAATACAACAAATGATGCAGCCGCGATCACTACTGCCATAAAAAAAATCACAGACAAAAAATGCAGCCATCTTTTCTGGCGGATATATCTGCGTGATCGACGGATATCCTGTTCCAGAAGTTCCCGAAAATCAAGGACCGTACCATCTTCCTTCTCATCCAGCTGCTGAATTGCCTCATGAACGATAAAATATGTCTCCAACTCATCATAACAGGAAGAACAATGCTCTATATGATCCAGAAATTCTTCCAGTTCGTCTGTGGACAATGTATGCTTGATATATCTGGCAACCAGTGTTTCTGCCTGTCTGCAGTCAATACCTGACAACGTTCTTCCTCCTTTTTTCAATATCATATTACTGAAAAGATTATAATTTCACTGTTTTGTAGTATAACACAAAAAGAGACGTTTCACAATGAGAAACGTCTCTTTCGTACAGCTGCTGTTCATAGTAATTCACATGGCAATATTATATCTTATCGGTTTCCTCTTCGGAAGTTTTCAAAGTATCTTCTACCACTGGTGTAGGAGTTTCGAGAATCTTCATAAATTCTTCTCCGGTAATCGTCTCATGCTCATACAGATACTGCGCAAGTTCATGGAGTTTGCCGATATTATCCTGAAGAATCTTCAGCGCTTTTTCATGCTGTTTGCGAACAAGTTCCACAACTTTTTTATCCAGCATTGTCTGTGTTTCAAAAGAGCATGTCAGGCTGGAATCACCACCCAGATATTGATTGCTGACACTTTCCATCGCAACCATATCAAAATCATCACTCATGCCATAACGCGAGATCATGGCTCTGGCAATCTTTGTTGCCTGCTCAATGTCATTGGAAGCACCTGTTGTGATCGAATGAAAAATCAGTTCCTCTGCAGCACGACCGCCCGTAAATGTTGCTATCTTATTTTCCAGTTCTTCTTTACTCATCAGATAATGTTCTCCATCATCTACCTGCATCGTATATCCAAGAGCACCGGAAGTACGTGGTATAATCGTAATTTTGTGTACCGGTGCAGATTCTGTCTGTTTAGCTGCTACCAAAGCGTGTCCGATTTCATGATAAGATACGATCAGTTTTTCTTTATTAGAAAGAACACGGTTTTTCTTTTGATATCCAGCAATTACAACTTCAATACTTTCTTCAAAATCTGCCTGTGTGGCAAATTTACGTCCATCACGTACTGCACGAAGCGCCGCTTCATTGACAATATTGGCAAGTTCAGCTCCAGAAGCGCCGGCAGCAGCCTTCGCTATATCATCAAAACGAACGGTATCTGCAATCTTGATTTTCTTTGCATGTACCTTCAAAATCTCCTCACGGCCCTGAAGATCCGGAAGTTCTACCGGAATTCGTCTGTCAAAACGTCCCGGACGAAGAAGTGCAGGGTCAAGAGAATCCGGACGGTTTGTTGCCGCAAGAATTACCACGCCTTTGGATCCATCAAAGCCATCCATTTCTGTAAGGAGCTGATTCAAAGTCTGTTCACGTTCATCATTGCCACCTGTAAATCCAGCTCCATCACGTTTCTTACCAATTGTATCAATCTCATCAATAAATACAATACATGGTGCTTTTTCATTTGCCTGTTTAAAAAGATCACGTACTTTGGCCGCGCCCATACCAACAAACATTTCTACAAACTCAGATCCCGAAATAGAGAAAAACGGAACTTCAGCTTCACCTGCAACTGCCTTGGCAAGAAGAGTCTTACCTGTTCCAGGAGGACCCACAAGCAGTGCACCCTTTGGCATAGACGCCCCAATTTCTGTATACTTCTGCGGATTATGCAAATAATCAACGATCTCCGTCAGAAGATCTTTTGCCTCATCTTCACCTGCAACATCAGAAAATTTAATTCCTGTAGAAGATTTCACGTATACCTTGGCATTACTTTTGCCAAAAGACATTGCACCACCAGGGCCGCCACCCATAGATGACATTATCTTCTTACTCAGCCAGCGACCAATAAAAATAAAGATCACGATTGGTACTACATAGCTGAGAAGCAGTGTCATCAGTATAGAAGGACTTTCCGGAAGAACTTCATCCATTGTTACCCCTGCATCCAACAGGCGATTAACCAGATCAGAGTCATCCATCTTGACAGTTTTACACAGAACCATATTCCCGGAATTACTGTCTTTCATCTCATAATATATATAATTTTCTTCTACTGTAGCCTTTGTTACATTCCCATCTTCAACATTTTCAATAAACGTAGAATAGTCCGTCTTCTGCACGCTTCGTTCCTGTACGGCCGGAACAACCAGCATATTCAGAAGAACGATGATAACACCTGCAATGATATAATATACATACATAGGTATTTTCTCTGGTTTTTTGTTCCCAAACTTCATTTATCTTTTGTCCTCCAAATCTTCGAAAGTCCCGGTATTTAGTATCTCCGGATTCTTTCAAAATCATTTATGTCATGTACCATATCATTTTTCTTTCCAAGATTCAATGTCCATTCTATGAAATTTTATAAACTTTTCATAAAAAAGCTACAATGTTGATAATCAAAAAAGCTCTCTGATTATCAGAGAGCCTGAGTTAAGTGCCGCTGGCCGGACTCGAACCGATTTTTGAAGAATTTTGCAAACACCAGTAAATACAAGAAAAGTCTGGAAACCCTTATAAAATCAATGTTTTTATTATGTTCTCAATTACTGTATAAAGTGAGCAAAAACATGAAAAATGCTTACTGGTTCTCACGAAAGTTCACACGAAATGATGATACAATATTCTCCCGGCAGTGGGTGCCTGCCGGGATTTCTTCTTATTATATTAAGACTTGAAAGTATTCTCTTTCATATGATCTACGATCTTACTCCAGGTATTCTTTCCACAGCATCCATCTACATCAAGTTTCACATTCTTCTGGAAGTTCTTCAATGATTCTTTTGTACTACTTCCGAACACTCCATTAACAGATGTTTTAAGTACCGCCTGCAGAGCAAGAACTGCTGCCCCAGTGGAACCTTCCTGGATAACAGGGAGCTGAACTTTCAGCTCTGCAGTAAGATCTGCTTTCTGTTTAGTCTGATTCTCCGGATATACTGCTTTTCCGTTCCAGTCGTAGATTGTATATCCTTCTTTCCATTCTTTCTTGGCATTTTCCAGAATCTTGTATGCTCCAATCTGGCTTTTGCTGTCTTCCCATGTCTTTCTTGTACGATAATATTTATCTACAGTTACGGCTGTAGTCTCGGCTCCGATCAGCTGCTTAAACCGGTTCCAATCACCTTTAGCTCGAATCGCAGACGGGCAATTCTTGGCACATACGTCATAATGCTGCAGCACTCTTTCGGCTGGAATGTTGAACCGCTTCATGATCTGCTTGCACACTGCCACTGTGTTCTGGAATGCCTTTTCGTAATTGTAACCAGACTGTACACACATTTCGATTCCGATAGAATTATGGTTATTTACTGTTCCGAACAGACGGCCGCCATAGTTGACTCCAACGTGCCAAGCGCCTCTGTCATACGGAAGGGCCTGGTATGCTCCTGTATCATCCACAAACAAGTGTGCGGAATAGCCTTTAAAATTCCCGTCATGCTGAGCTTTGGCATGTGCCTTTGCATTGGCTCCCTTGGAATAATTGTCTGTGTTGTGAATGACAATGTATTTTGGAGTCTGACCAGCGTAGCTGTTATTGTTACTGATTAAACTTGTGTTGATGTTCATTGTATTCTCCTTTTCTGTTGATAAAATGTTGTTTAAAATAGCAATAATTTTATTTCCGTAGTCCTTTCCGGCAGCCCATCCCTGGTGCTGTGGATTCTCCTGAATCCCAAGGTACTCCACGTACTCTGCGCAACCTCTGGTTACGTATATGTAACGTGGATCCACTATGGTCTGTTTCAGTCGGTCTGTAGACGCATAGGCCTGCAGGTGCTGTATCTGCGCCCGGATACCTTCGGCCGGACTCTTGAAGCTGTTGCCTTTTACTCCATTCTTGGTCACTCCCATACCACAGAAGTTATTCTGATCCAGGGTAACTGCGCTTCCGAAAAACGTAAAGTTACCAGTTTCAAGGCAAGACTGAGCAAATGCAACATCACCTCTTACTCCCTCGATTGCTCCCTCTGAAATATACAGGGGAATCATCTTGATGACCGAATCGGACACCTTCGGATTTACCATCTTAATGTAAGACTGCATCTGTTCTACCGTAGCTGCAGCCTGTCCCATGATCTTTAACATTTGTTTTCCTCCACTAAAAAGAGGACGATCACTCGCCCTCTGAATCTTTATCAATATTTGCTTTGTCTTCCACCTGTGACTTCACATGCTCTACGATTGGCAGGAGGAATGCAGGTATTGCGACTCCCATATCTTTAATATTCTCTAAGATACTGATAATCTCATTGCAAATAATCCAAATAGCCACAATGCAGGCTACCAGGAATGTAAAAGGTAATGTGATACCTGCAGTCTGAGACGCATATAAAAGCAGCTGATCAATCACGGCTCCCACAATCACTAAGAGCCACATACATACCTTTTTCATGATTCCCCGGATACTCTTGTAAGAATTGATATCCTGTGATCTGTATGTAGATGCCATCAACCCTGTAGCATAATCAAGCACATTGCATGATACCATCAGAAGAACCGGCACTGCCAGTACTCCCAGAACGGAGCTGATCAGTGCGAAGATTCCTGTAAAAAATGCTTTGATATAATTTTCTTTCATAGTATTATCCTTTCTCCGGTTGCGCCGGCGCAAATTGACATTAAAATAAGAGCCTCACGGCTCTGCTCTGATTCTTTCCATATATTGTCCTCAAATTCGTTCTTTTGTCTGTTCTTCAATTGCTTTTACGTGATCGAGCATATCTCCTACTGCATAGAACGTAGGTGCTTTTTCATTTCTCTTTACTACATTTCCATTGTCATCAACCTCGTTATAAGTTGTTGTTATGGAATACTCCCCTCCCTGATTGATGATGCTGATAATCTTAATTACTTTCATTGATCAATTCCTCCATTTCTTTGTCATAGTCTTCGACAATCGTGTCGATAATAATGTTATAGTCCTTCTGGGCATCTCTGGCATCTTTCTGCGCTGCTTCCTGTACTTCTTTCTCGTCTAGTCGCAAGTGTTCAAAGCTTTTCTGGATACACTTAACCTCCCAGGAAAACTTTAAATTCGGTGTCCCCTGTACCATAAAATACTCTGTATCCTTTTTCGCTACCCATATGTCACCATCTCCTTCCTTCTGCAGGAATACCTGGTACTCGATTCCGGAATTTATCGTTTCCGAAAATGCCGGATCTATGTCAACGATTGCGATTCCTCTATCATTTGTTGTTCCACATCCCAAATCCCCAAACATTGGTGTTGGTGTTTCATAACAGTATAGCAGCCGATCAGAGAAATTCTCCGTTCGGGCTACGCGTGATTTGGTTCCACGAACTTCTAGATCTCCTTGGAGTTTGATCATATCATCGCCATCGTCTGAAAAAGAATCATAAAACTGAATACGGGATGAAGACCCTACACTGATAAGCAATGCAGCGTCTCCAACAATGCCACCATCAACGGTCAGAAAGTTGGTTCTTGTTCCGTCTGGTGATAATTCAGTCACATGGTCACCATCGTCATCATCAAAATATATCCTGTTATTTGCCGGATCTAAAACTATCTTCTGATCATTAGATTTCATAATCCCGTCTTTAACTGTCCAACCACCCAGAGTTCCATATGCAGCCGCGAATGAACCGTCTGTGAGAATCTGGAAATAATTATTCGCCGTAACCAGTCCGTTAAAATTGATTTTACCAGCGCTAATGGAAACCTTTTCAGAAGACTGATTGATTGATGAAATGATTCCATTCTTAGATACTTTAGATTCAATAGAACTCTGAAGGATATTTATCTGGCTATGTGTTGATTCTATGATATCCTGCTTTATCTGAACATTTGTTACATAAAGAACAGATGCGTTAGAAGATGTCACAAATTGAATGGTATGTTTTCCTTTTTTCAGCTTTACATCAACTGAAAATTCTTTCCATTCCTTAGACATTTCCGATGAATAAAATGTTTTGATTGTAGTATCGTCAATTTTTATATTTAGTGCAACCTTTTCAGGACTAGCAGCCTCAAATATTATCGTATTAGATTCATCTGCATCAACCGTATAATCATAATTCATCCAAATTGAATTCTCAGAAACCAGGTAAGCACATGTTTTTCCTAAGTAAGTTATACAAGGTTTTTTGTCGAGATATGCAACCCAGCCAGTAAATGTTTCAAATGTTCCATTTTTACAATAATTAGTACCATATATTTTTTCACGCACATCTAGTTTGATTTGATCAGTCTTCTGGTCAATCATGCTCTTCGTTTGCTCTGTGGTCGAATATCCACTAAGCGTATCAGTCTTAACATAAGTTTCTGATACCACAGTACTTAATCCATCTACCTGTGCTTTTACATAAGTTTGCATTGATTTGGTGGTGCTATAGTCATCATTAATTGTTGTAGACAATTGCTGTAGATCTCCTGAAAATCCATCTACTGCAGATTTATATTCACCAACCTTTGTGTCCAGAGAAGTATATTGTTTACTTACTGCGTCATATTTTCCCGTTACATCTGTATACAATTTTTTCAGACCGCTTACCGTCTGCTCTGCCGAATACAGACGGCTGTACATGGTCTTATCACCATTTCGAAGCTCTGTCAGTTCACTCTCTGAAATTAAAGCACTGATCTTGCCCTGTTCAACTTTAAAGCTTGTTTCCAACCCTTGGAATCTTTTCAGTGTACCGGATGGAGCATACAGTGTTATTTCTTTTATAAATCTCAAAGCATTTCCCTCCTTTCGAAAAATGCATAATAAAAGACATCCGTGTGGATGCCCTTTAGCATGGATTTTTCTCAATAAAATAGTAACCGGTTCAGGGAGATACCAGTCTCAATCACTATTGAAAATAAAAAATTAAATGCAAAACTTTCAATCGGTGATATAGACAATGGCATTATCTGCTTAACTTATCAAGTTTCTTCCAATGTGTACGCTACTGTATTGATTGTTTATGGCACTGTATACAGTTCAAAAATACTGGCATTTGCCTCAAGCAATGCAAATAACGATGCTGAATGGGATGGCAATTCCAAAACTTTCACATGTACTATCCAGACGAATGATACAAACGTAGAAAATGTCAGAGCAATCCTAATTAAATAGTAACCCAAATTTAATGAATCTTGATAACAACATAGAGAACTTTCTTAACGCATCTCAAAAGCCACGTGCTTACTTTGTATGGGGAACTATTGGAGGACTCTTTGGCGGTTGGGCTTGGGGAATATTAATATGTTCTGGTAGTATTAGAACTGCCAATTTTATAGGAATAAATAACGCTTCAAATTCAATAGCCGCAGCAACTTATAAGGAAAAAACTTGGACTAAAATATCTGTTATTTCCGAATAATAAAATAGTAACCCAGTGACCGGTATTTTGAATCATGTTTACGAAGCAACTAACTCTAAAACAATTTCTGTCGATGTATCTAAAATCACATCTAATGGCAATGCTGTTCCATTTATGGTAATGCTATGCGATTGGTCAACTGGAAAGTGTGAAATGATATTTGGAAGCTATCGCGGAAATGATAAAAAACAAATTCCAAAAGTCTACAACGACAAAACCACAGCAACCTGTGATGGAAAAACATTAATCGTAACATTTCAAACACAACCTTCATATTTAAAAATGTTTTATTAAATAGTAACCTGCTCCGCACCGTTACCGCCGAAATAGGAGATGCACTTCCGGATGATTTGCCAAACGGATTAAAAATTGCTGCTTATACTGTAGATACCAAAAATTCTCCGAGTAATTATGGTGTAATATTGTACCTTCCATACTTTGATGGAACTAACAAATGGTTTACGGCTATAGCATGTTCTACCAATAATGGCGGTATATATATTTCCTCTAAAACAAATGAAGCATCTTGGAGCGAGTGGGTCAAAATTCAAACTCAATAAAATAGTAACCTCGATTTTGTGACATTCACAAATAGCAAGGGAGTAACTGGAATAAAGGAATATTTAATAACAAATAAACCAGAATCAATTACAATTTTTAGAATAGAAAGGTATGGATGCGCTATAGCAACTCCTTACAATACGTACGAAAAAGGATACGTCGGATTTTTATATTTTGATTATTTTGTAAGTTCTCCATCTAACTTGAAATTATATTCTTATCAGAAAGGAGAATGGATAAGTTAAATAGTAAGGCATTAATGCATAATAAGGTGTATTCTACCAATTATGACACGCGTAATTTAGAAACTATTGAAATTAATTTAGGAGGAACTGCGGACGCTGCTGCTGAAATTCTTTTAATAGATAGATCTCGGATGATTTTCGTCCATGCATATTCTGCCGATGGAAAGACTATTAGAGAAATAGTTACCAAAACAATCTATGGTGATAATGTAACACCCGCAACTAACAACACTATCATTTCGATTCACGTTGGCTCATGGACTTCTGGAACTGTAATTATGTCATACACTCAGAAGCTTCCTTCGTTTTCGATAAAATAGTAACCTCGAAACCGGCAAAACAATCATCAAAGCTACTGAGGCAGGAAAAGCAACTTTAACCGTAAAATTCAAGAAGGAGTTCTCACAAATTCCTAAAGTTGTTGTAACTTATGCCGAAGCTAAAGCATATAATTACGGTCAAGAGCTCTGTGTATATGATGTAACTACTTCTGACTTTGCTGTTGAAACATTTATCAATCCTGTAGGTGCAAGCCTTGTGATCAATTGGATAGCGGCTATATAAAATAGTAACTCCTTTAGATGTGCGCAAATTGATTACCCTAATTCTTACAAACCTCTTGAAAAGCTTAATTCTCCGTCTCTAATCTTTGGAACGGGAAAGAAATTGCCATATACATTAATATTTGTAGATAATGAAGGTGACAGCGATTTAAGGGGAGGCACATCCGTTATATATGGTTTTATGTATGAAGAGGATACGCATGGAGCGCAAATTGCAATGCATTACAGTGGAGCTATTCGCAAACGCAACAAAAATGACAATGTTTGGAGTGAATGGACTGCAATACACGACTAACAAAATAGTAACCCAAAAATCAGAAATGACATAAGCATTGCGCAATATGCAGATATAACAAAAGCGAATGAGTATGTTTACACTGGTGTTGAAATTGTCGTTCCAGAAAATACTACGATTATTGCGCAGATAGAAGCTGGATACAGTAACAGTGAATCAATAGGAGTGATAATTTCCAAGTCAAAAGAATCATGTGGGATAAGTTCAGTGATAAACGGAATCGAAAAATATCCTACCATTCTTACCCATGTGTTTACTGCTTCTTCTCGTCAGGCAACATATTATGTTTGGGCGAAGTATAAAGCTGTGGCTCAGAACAGGATCACAGTTGATGGAATTTCTATAAAATGAAATTTTTAGCAACTAATCATATTGTAACGCATACAAAATAGTAAGCGGTACAGAGAGAAAATAACCGGTACAACCACACTGGAAGAATACCGGACGGGCAACGGAAAATTACCTGGAGAATATCAAATCAACGGAGCAATCATTTCTGGAATATCATCCACTGAGAAATATTGGGGCGTATTAATTTTGTCAGCCGTGTATGATATACAAATAGTTATCATTGCCGGCGGTGTTATGTATATTAGAGATTTCACCGGAGATCCTAACGTATGGTCGAAATGGGCGAAGTATTCATATGAAAGATTGAATTAATTTGCAACTGGAATTTTGATATATTTTACCTTGTTCAAGGAGTTACTATTTAATTTGTTTAAAGCTTCTATCAGGGTGATATTTCCCTGGTCCAGAGTGAAGATCTTTGATGTCAATTTATTGAGAATCTGCGTTGTCAGGTCCTCAAGGGTGATGATGCCTCCCTCGTTCGTGGTCGGATCGACAAAAATCAGTTCTTTTCCTATTGGTACTTCTGTTACTTTGGTCAGTCCGTTCGCATTCTGACCGTCCTGTGGTAATGCCATATTTTTTCTCCTTTCTGGTGTCCGATTCGGACACCTTACGCATCTACATTTACGCACATGGCTTTGTTTCCGATCACAACAATCTTATCTCCTACTGTAAGAGCCATCTGCACATATCTGATAAACTGTCCGATTACAACTCCACCGAACATATAATCATCATTGTTTACTGTAACTGAATATCCGTACTGCAGAAAGGCTTCTCCCTGCTCTGTCCTCCTGCTCCAGGAGAACCACGCTGCCGGATATTCTTTCGTGACTTCTACGCCGGCCTTATACAATGCCGCCGATACAGTCGTGGTACCGTCTCCGTTGTCCTGACACTTGGTGTTGTACAGGAGCGTTCCATCGGTCACTCCCTGCAGGTCTGTTGTGGTCTTGGATAATTTCGTCTCAAAGCCTTCCATGCCACTCTTGATCTCAGTTACTTCCTGTGAAGTAGTCTGAATCGCTTCTTTTGCTTCTTGGGCTTTTTGATCCACTGCTGCAATGTCCTGTGCAAGTCCTGCAGCATCGGATATGATTGATACAGTCTGAGTGTCCAAGAGCTGCACTCCGGAAGAATCGTACAGGGAACACCGGATGATCTGCACATCCGGAGATGATGGTGTGTATACCGTCAAGAGTTCAGCGGATGAGGAGCCATACTTGATCTCATAGGTCTTTCCGGAATCCTTTGATTCTTCGATTTGGAATTTTCCGGAATAGCTGCTCACGGATCCATTGTCATTCTTATAAGCTGAGAACGTTACATTTGCCGGTTTCAGTGTTTTGTCATCTTTTTGCTTCCGGATAATCTGAGTGCTAACCCGAAGATCATAACTCAGACCAATCTTGCCGTCTTTTGCCTTGGAGACCGAGAATCGTTTTGTAATCCAGGAGCCCATGGATTTTACAATCAACGCTTTACCGCCGATCACAAGTCCCTTTTCGCCTACCAGCAACACCTTACCTTCCAAGCCGTATAACGCTGAGATATCAACATAGCCGCTGTCCGTAGACATTGCTGTCACCTGATATCTTCTCAGCTGTGGATTCCAAGTGCCAGTGATTCCATCTGATGCCACAGCGTGGATCTCATCGATATGATCAGATACGTCCGTATCGCCCAGGAACACGGAAAAAACTGTATAACATGAACTGTAGTCTCCGCCGGATCCATCCGTGTAGGTATGGACCACATGAGCATCATTGTTCAGCGATGCCGACATCGCATCCAGAGTTGATATTCCAGATAAGGTTTCCAGAGCTTTCTTGGCTGCATCTGCCGCCGCTGACGCACTGTCGGATGCAGAACTTGCCGTGGATTCAATCTCCGTGATGTTCTGTGTCATCTTCGTATAAGCCTGGTTCAGGCTCTGGCCGGAATCATCCAGCCAGATACGATTGCTCTTGATGACCTGTGTACTGTCATTGATTGCTGTAAACAGACTGTCTATATCCAGTTTAGATGCGGCGATGTTGGCCGTGTCAGAAACCATCTCGTTCACGATCAGTCCATCTGCAATTGCTCCCGGTTGCACACCGGTGGAATCGATCAGAACTCCTTTTCCTGTTTCGTCAAAAAGCTCGAATGTGAAGTTCCCCTGTGCATCCCGGCCAGCCTGCATCCTTACAACTCCGTTATCATCTTTCCATTGCTGGGTTGCCCCGGATATCTGGATGCCGCCATCATCTGACATGATCTTGAATTTGTTGGTGCTGATCGTACCAGCCAGAAGATCTCCAATGGTAACGGACTGCATAACTGCTGTTCTTACCAAGGCAGTATCAATGACCGCATTATCAGATGTCAGGTGGATGTTCTGCAGATCACCGATACCAGCTGATCCCGAAAGAAGGTTCTTGATATTGGCATAGTTGGAAGCAAGGATATCAATCCGGCCGTTTGCTGCTGAGAAATTATTTACTGTGAGTTTCTGGAATTCACCGTATTCCCCATAAATCTCTTCAACTCGTTCTTTAGTAACTTCAAGATTCTTAATAGTCGCATAAGTGATGTTCGCCGTATCTACATCCAGCTTATTAATCAATGCCTTATCAATCACAACCAGCTGTGCATAATACCTGTCCATTTCCTTAGTAGTCGGACCTTTGTATCCAGATTCCTGTTCTACTTCAGACCGTCCAACAGCTTCCACCGATGTGATCAGACCGCCGTCAAACTCATGTGTCATAGTCATAACCGGTACTTTATAAGCTGTACCATTCAGATCAGAGACTGTCAGCACATCCCATGGATCCACACGAGGATCACCCATGAATTTAATGCTCCCAGGCATGTATTCATAACCGCTTAATACTTTCCAAACATTATCCAGCATTTCCTGTGTCATGAACGGGTTTGAAAAACTTATTTCGCGGGTTCCGGAACCAACACTGACAGAAACATCGTTTCCATCAGAATCCTTTCCGATATAGCAGGTAATCTTCTCTATTTTCTCAGTCACATCATGATGCTCAAATGTGTCCCAGTACCGGCTTGTATCGACTGGATAATCACTGTCTATGTAAGTTTTAATCTCAATCTGTCCCTGCCGATTACAGATAGCAAAACCGCCGTACATCTGTGAAATATATCCCAGTATCTCTCTGCAGGTATAGCTATCCGGACGCTGCATTGATATCGCAGTCAGTCCATCTGTAACAACTGTTACTCCTGTAATCCTCGATATCGCATTCAGCACAGTTACTGTATCTGTAGTCTCTGCAATGCCATCCGCCGAAAAAGCTCTCTCTGTCTTCATCATGCGGTCATACGCAGTGACTGTAATCTGACTTTCATCTGTCTTTGGCTTCTCTGCTGTGTAATAACCCATCGGAACATATTAGATTCGCCAACCATCATTCCAATCTTGATTATTATCTCTTTCCCTTCAATTCTCTTTGCGGGATTCGTCATCTTGATCTTTGCGTATCTGGATACTGCAGAGCCGATAGAGAAATCATCCTCACTGTTGGATCCGCCTTCGATCGTAATCTCTGATATACCATCTGTTATTGTATTGCCATCAAAATATAGCAATGCATAAAATGTTCTGGAATCCTGCTGTATCAGGTTTCCAAATTCTTCTGATGTCTGATACATACAGGTACCTCCTCTACTTCAGCATAATGTCCAGTGTTTCCATATCTCTCACAGTAAGTGTACTGTATTTGTCAGAATCACATTTTTCGATATCAGAATATGTAAGCACGTTAAGATTGATATCAACTTCAATTTCTCGAAGTTCATCAAGCTCTTTTACAAACTCATCTTTCTTTCCTTCATGGAACTTTGGTTCGCCATGTTCGTCAAGTACAAGCTTTCCTTCCGCATCTTTGAGCATGTACTGGCTTCGGAGTTCATCAAAAGTCTTGTTGTAGGCTTCTGCTGCTCCGGATACTGCCCTGATATTTTTATTGATTGCATAAGTTACTTTTACTGGAAATCTCTTATCTTTGAGAGCTCCGATTCCATTTAAAAAAACAACGATGTCCTTGTTCTTTACTTTCATTTCGTCCTCCTACTGCTGAATCAGATCTACGGCTACACCAGCATATGTTTTTACTCCTTTTACATAGCTGTATACAGGATATGTCGGTGTGCCTGCATAAAATCTTTTTACGACTTTATTGTTCGTTCCAGGATCCCTGAACTCTACATTGATAAAAGCCGGATCTATGGCTTTATCGATCAATGCAGTCTGTGCCCGAGTAAGCGGTGGCCACTGACAGGATAAGGTATATTTTCTTGCAACTACATCGCCTTTCATGGTTCCATTGCTCACTCGTCCTGTATTTTTTGACCAAATCTTTTCTTTCTTATATGTCAGCCCATTCAATTTCAGAGTGGGCATCTTCACTCCATCGATATAAATTTCATCATCTTCTGAATGCAAGTGCCCACCTCCTTAATCAAATACAGGTTTTCCAGTTGATTTCTGATAATCCTGTCCCTCTACACGTATTACTTTAAACAACTTCTTTGAATCGCCTTCAAGGTATACTTTCACTTCCGTCTTCTGGCCATCTCCTCCGCTGAAGCTTTCCAGTGCATTTACCATAGCTTCATAAACCCCAGCACGAATACCGGCAATGATCTGATTGTTATTGGCAACTGCGTTCTTTCTTCCCATCCGACCGACCATCTCTGGTCCGTTTTCACGGGCAACGAACATCTCACCCGTTTCCGGAAAACCGCCTTTTGCATACCAGTTCAGTCCAAACGATGGAGTCGAGAAACTTACTGGTCCAACTGTATGACTATTCCAGGATACAGAAATATGAGGCAGTGGAATATGAATAGATTTCAGGCCTGCTGCAAATCCCTCAATCGCCTGTGAACCTTTGTCCTTCAGCCAATCCTTTGCATTTCCAAGTTTGTCCTTTACTTTCTTCGGAAGGTTTCCAACCCATGTCAGAATATTTGGAAGATTATCCTTCAGGCCTTTAAATAATCCGGACATGATAAAGCCACCCTGCTCTGACATCACTGTCGAAGGAGAGTGGATTCCAAATGCTTTCTTGAAGCCATTGATAAATGGTGTAAAAATATGTTCCTTAATCCATGATGCTATATTCTTTAAAGCATCCACGAGTCCATTGAGAAGTCCGCTTATTGTGAATTTTCCGTCTTTGTAAGCAGTATCTTTCCACCACTGAACAACTTTCTTCCAGGCATCACCGATCAATCCCCAAAGGAATGCTGCAAAGCCGCCAAAAGCAGCTCCAATCGCTTCAGAAAATCTGCTTACGACACCATTCCAGTCAATGTTGACCAGGAGCTCCTGCACCTTCTTACCAACCTGCTGCCAGTCTGTGTTCTCAACTGCAGTGATAAATGTATCAAGAATACCCTTGACTACATTGCTTATTGTCTGTCCTGCCGTAGCCGCATCAAAAGCAGCTACAGCTCCATTGATTCCATCTGAGATAGCCTGTCCAAGACTCTTCCAGTGGAAATTCAAAGCAAACGTATTAACAAAACCGAATGCTGTATTTAAGCCTTGTGAAATAGTACTTCCTACCAGCCCCCAGTCTGTTGTTTCTATGAAACCGTTCAGGAATGTCGCAATACTTTTGGCAATCCTATTGGCTGTGCTCTTAATCTCATCCCACGGAATATTCTGCAGTGCAGCGTTCAGCTTTCGGCCAACAATTGCACCGATTTCAGTAAAATCAGCATTCTTCCATGCTTCTTTTAACTTTTTCGCAAATTCTTTCGCACTGTTTGGGACCGCCATGGTCTCAAACATATCTTTTCCAGTAAGTCCAGTGTCCTTCGTGGTAGAAGTTTTTGTATTATCATCAAGCTTATTTATCTGATCAAAACCTAATATTGTCCTTTGAAGTTTTTTGTTTGCTTCATTGGCCTTATTAGCACTTTTACTGTTTTTATCTAAGCTATCTGCATAATTCAAATTCAGCTTCTTAGCTTTAATGTAAGTACTTCCACCTGTCAGTGCTGCGATCAGCTGTCCGACTGTATTAACTACTGATACAATCTTTTGGATCAGTGCATTCAATATCGGTGCCACGATATTTAAAATCGGGGCAAAAGCCGCAGCAAAAGCATTTTTCAGCTGTGTCAGTGATGACATCAGCATAGAAAGACTGTTGTTTGTCTCTCCGCTATACTGCGACAGATTATTGAAACCAGACACCAATGCACTCCGCAGTTTATTTACAAGAACAAACAAACTCCGGATACCAAGAGTGTACTTCAGTATATTTTTCAGACCACCTCCGAAAGAATTTCCATTGTTTTTGACTGCACCGGTAAATCTTCGAACAATCGGAATTCCAGAAGAAAACTTCTGTATCAGCGCACCAAAAGCACCGGATGACTTCTGAATTGCACCGGAAGCCAAGGTTTTTATTCCACTTGCCACACCGGAAATCAATTTCTTTAAACCGCCCCAGCCTTTTGACCCGACATAAGCTACATTACTCAAAACCTTACCTAATACTGGTACTTGTTTAATAGCCTCTGTTGCTGCTTCTTTCACTTCACGTATACGTTCTGCTGTCTGTCTCATGACAGCCCCAGCCGTCTCAAAGCTATTTCCGTCAGAAAGTTTTCCAGTATACGGCCGTTCTGTATCCGTATTCCTAAACTGCATAGACCGTCTATATGCTTGATAACTTTCAAGCTGCTTTTCTGTTGCCTTGATTTGTCCTTTTACATTTGCTATTGCTTCACTTCTTTTTGCTCTTTCAGCTTCATTTCCGCTCCTGCTATTTGTAAGGTCACGCTTTTTCTGTTCTAAACGTTCCAATGCTTGAATAACGCGTTCGATGTCTTTTTCATTTTGTTCATACTCTTTCGTATGTACTTTTATACCCGCTGCAAGTTGAGCTTCTTTTACATATTGGCGTGTGTTCTGAATCATGGCAGAAAACGGAGCACCTGATTTTATATTCTGAAAGCTTTGTTTTATTGTGTCACTTATATTTTTCGGTATTTTAGGCAACTTTCCTGACATACTCTGTTTTATTTTTTCAATTTCTTTCTGGATTATCTCCGTACTTCGCTTCGTTGCTTGGCTAGTAGACTCCAGCTCTTTTTTTAAAGAACTCGCGTCACCTTCAATTTTGACCTGCATCTTATGAAGTGTATCACCCATGGTCTCACCTCCCTCCATTAAAAATCCACCGGATCATTATGCCTGTCTCTGGTGGTTGAATGCTTCGTTATATTCTCTTCGTCTCTCCATGTATTCCTGCCACTGTCGTTCTTCCTCATCCTTCTCATAGGCCTGCTGTTCTTCCTTAAACAGATCAGGATAGAAGTCCCACGGTTTCAGGAATGGTTTCTTACTGTCATCAAATAATAGTGCCACATTAGCAGCAATTGCTTCTGCCAGTACACAGTTATCTGAAATCCTGTTCTTTCGTTCTCTTTGCAGTCTTCTGTATGCGCTCTCAATCAAATCAACATTCTCAGCTATAGAGCAATTCCAGAATGTATCTATGGAGATTCCAACATCAAGAGCATTTTCATACAGTTCCTGGACAAAATCAGTCAGACGTTCCCGATTTCCTGCATCAGTGTCTCTGCCTGCTCTGCAGTAAAAAAACCGGACACCGCTAATGTTGGAAGAACAACTTTGGTATAAAGATCTGACTGATTTCCCCCTTCTTCGTCAGCCCAAATATCATATACATTCTGAACCTTCATGTAACTCATTCCATGCTGCCATGGTTCCATGGCTGCCTGAATGAGTGTCAACATAACCGATAACGGCGGGATGTCATCAAGCATATTCATGATATTTCGATGGTATTTTGCTTCTAATTTATCAACAGTAGAGGATTTCAGTTTCAGTTGATAAGTACGTCCATTTACCGTCCAAAAATGAAACGGTCTTCTCTTTTCTTTCTTTTCTTCCAGAGATACCACTGTATCTTCTGTATTTTTTGTTGCATCATCTAAACCACCAAGACTTTCCATGTTTTACCTCCTTTTATGCCGGGTCAGTCTGTTTAATTTCAGACTGTACTGCCATCGTTACTTCACACTCAATAACACCATTTACTCCACCACCGGTTCGTTTTACAGCAAACTGAGCGGTAAATTCCGTAACTGTACCATCTTTTGTCTTCTCCTGAAAATCCCAGACTTCTTTTTTAGCAGCCGCATCTCTCATGACTCTGTATGGACTGTCAGCCTTGGTATTATCGTATTTGAACTTATATACCATATCCGGAAGATCGCCAATGCCCTGTTCATAGATTTTATGAGGATCTGTCAGGCAAGTGTTATCTTCTTTATCGATTTCTGTTCCTACTTCTGGAATTTCTTTTAATCCCGGAAGATCTGTGTAGGCTGCAGAATTGCTTGTACCGTCTGTGTGTTTTCTATAGCCTAATGTTGTTCCATTTGCTAACATGCTTTTTCTCCTTTCTAGGTCCAATAGACCTCATCAGAATCCATGTCAATGATTCCTTCATAACGCATCTGCTTATGTTTCATTCCTGATGGATCCGAAACATCCTGACATTCAGTTCTCTTCAATCCGGTAACTTTCATTGCCTTATCGACTGCAAGAGTTGTCGCAGATGTGCTGTCACGATTCCAGATATCAATCCTGTATCGCACATAAGATTTGTCTTCTCTTATGCCTTCGCTGTCAGAACTCCACTCATATACATTGTTTTGTTCTTCTGTGTACTGGATCGTAGAATCATCCGCCCATGTTCGCGGATAAGAATCAGAAACATTCTCTGTAACACTACATAATGCGTTATATACCTGTTCTTTTATATTTTTCATTCGAGTACCTTTCCTATCTCAGCCCGGAAGCTTGCTGTCATATTACTTAAGATCTTATCCTCATTGTCATGCAATGCCGGATACATGAAGGGATGTGCCGGCTGTCCTGTACACTGATAGAAGCGTCCTTCTGGAGTATCGATATAAAACCATCTGTACTTCTCAGCTACCCTGCGATCAACCTGACTTTCATGAATCCACCATGGTGACTGCGTATAGACTGGTGTAACATCCGGAGAAATGCCTGCGTGATCTGCCTGACCTTTCGGACCGGTGCCAAACTCCACATACGGAGCATAAGCCTTATTGGTCCAGCAGGTTCCAATAGCTCTAATAGAATCTCCTTCAACATCTGCAGCTATATCCTGCTGTAATTCACCGGTATCTATAGGACAATTCAACGTAGCCGCCAGCCGCACTATCTGGATGACTTCGCCCACAGCCCGTTTCATATCAATCTCTGCCAGCTGTTTCAGCTTTTTATCGAGTTCATCTGCATCACTCACAACTTCTCCACCTCCAGAGTAAGCATTCTATACGGCTTAATGGAAATGATCTTATAATCCGGTTCCCTGTCGCTTCCAACAAAAAGACAGATTCCATCAGATTCCTGAATATCTGTTCCATTTTCAAGAATATAATGCGATCGTCCCTTCTCATCTGACTTTATCTCGTATTTCCCGGATATCCGCAGATTACGAATATAATTCAAGCGCTGTCCATATTGCTGAGCCTGTACCTTACCTGATGCCGGCCAGGATTCTCCTTCAAAAGAACTGGCAGTACCATACGTTTCTCTGGTACTGCCTTCTGAATCCTTTTCAACTACTCTTTTTTTATGATAATATGTCTCAACTCTGCTTCTCCGGAGCCTCATAAGTCTTCCCTCCTACTCTCGCAAGCCGATATCTGTTCATGGTATCGTAGATCTGCTTTGGAGCATCATCAAAGGTGTAATTTTCTCCGCCCTCGCTTCTACTCTTTTCACCCTCAGTTCCCATCCGGTTCAGTGCAATCACAGCAAGATCTCTGACTGCTTTTTCCAACCCTGTAACAAGTCTGCTTCTGCCTGTATAAGCTTTCACAAATTCTTCGGCATCATCCAGTAAGGTCTCAATCAGATCTTCATTTTTTTCACCCGTGAGAATAGTAACTTTCTCAATGTCTTTCTGAGTTGCCATATGATCATCCTTTCAGTTTCTCAGCCATTGGTAATCAGACGTGCCATCGGAATAGCCTTTGGATCAAATTCAATATTCCAGTTTGCAGTCGCGAACAGCTGCTCATCTGTCGGGGATTCAGTCCAGTTTGATTTTGGTTTTGTAAAACTGAATCCATTCGGATGGATAGTTTCTCTCATTCTGGTGATAAGTTCATCCTGACCGCCATTCTTTTTCGCATCACGATTTGTTTCAACCGGAATATCTACGCGGCCTTTTGCAGTACGAATGACACCCTGTCCAAACAGGTATGTTGTATACTTTTTCAGATCTTTGTTGGCTTCAGAACCGCCAACAGTAGCACACGGTACACCATCATCAACAATAACTGTGTATCCGTTTGCAGATGCTATATTCATTGGACGCTGAATGCCATTTGGATCTGTATACTTCCAAAATTCCAGAAGCTGTTTATTTTCCAGTGTTTTTGCTACATCAGAATGCATGATTGCAAGGCCAAACTGATCTTTATGATCACCGCAAGCCATTGTCGCAAGATCATTGAGGTCCGTCTCTGCAATGTTTCTTGCATTAGCAGATGCGGAACACAGATCAAGAGTATGATTCTCGTTCCATTTCTTTGCATTGCCTGATGCTCCAGTAATACCGAATACAGCGTCAGTGATACCAATCAGACGTTTCTGACGTCTCTTCTGCCAGTATCTGGCAATTGTGGCTACGATATGTCCCATCGGATCAGCACCAGAAAGTTCTGCGGTAAAGTTACGAGCAAAGAATCCTTTGCTTCTACCATATACAATACCGCTCTGGGAACCACCAGCTACTTCTTCCACTGTGATGTCAGTCTGACCATCATAATTCTGATCTTCTCCATCAAGAGTGTTATAAAACGGAATGGTGTAAAAGTTTCCGCTGTTTGCGATTCTTTCCGCAATAACCGGGTCTTCTACAACAGCACCAGATTCGATCATTGCTGTAAGATATGGATCCGGTGCTTCATTCCACATCTGCATAAATAATTCTTCATCAAATGGAATTCCAAAAATTGTTCCTGCCATTTATTTTTCTCTCCTTTTTCATTTGCCGGATAACTGCTTATACAGATCCGGATTTTCTGTTTTCAGTTTCAATCTTTCTGCATATCCCATCTTGGAATACATTTCTTTTGTGACACCTTCCTGTCCCGAAGCCTTCTTTGGCGGCTTTCCACCTTTCAACTTCTCTTCCACAGCTGTCTCAACAGCTTTCTGGAAGGTTGCTTTTACGGTCTCCATAGACTTTTTGCAAGCGTCGGCATCTGTATAATTCAGAATCTCCGCAAGTTCCTGCGGAAGGCCATCACCAGCAAGTGTGTTTCTTGCCTCTGCCATCAGTTCTTTGCGAGTAATAGCAGCTTCTCTTTCAGAAAGTTCTTTTTCTTTCTTCTGCTGCATGTACTGTGCTTTCTCTTCTTTTGTCATCTTTGCAAGTTTCTCAGCCTCAGAGAGCTTATCATCCGTCAGTGCCTGCCATTTCTCCTGAGCATTGGTCACTGCCGTATTGACTGCCTTCTGGACACGCCTGTCAAACTCTGCCTGATTACCGCCTGTTTTCAGGAAATCATCAAAAGACAGAGGTTCATTCCCATCTGAACCGCCTGTTCCACCAGCTCCGCCGCCATTACCGCCTTCATCACCGGTCCCAGCACCGTCTCCGCCTTCTGCAAATAACTGCAGGTTCATTGGAACTTTACACATTGCTTTGAATACTTTATTTCTCATTTCTTATCCTTTCCGCCCAGCCTATTCACTCTCGTGCCCGGGCCATTCGTCTCAGATTCTGTAGTTTTACGTCATTTCGGACACAAAAATAAGACGCTTCACCCCGCGCCCCATAGGGAGATAACCGGATCACCTTATCCTTTCTCCTTACTTACTGCCTTTTCTGTTTCTTTGATAATTTCAGCAACACCTTCCTGAATCAGATGTTCAGCTCTTTCATCATCAACATCCAGAATCTCGCCAACTTCAACTATTTTCTTTAACTTAATGTCACTGTAGCGTTTAATACACTTTACCTTCATTGTTCTCACCTCCCTCAATCACTGTGTGTTGCTTTTAATCCAAACTCTGGAAGGAAATTGATCTCGTAATGATATTTATCTACAGCTGATCCAGAAATATCTTCAACTACATACATAGTGTAGTCATTCAGATACACATAATCTTTCTGATATTTGTTATCCGCTGTCTCAATGATCACTTCCAGCTCATTATCAGAATTGTTCTTCAATGCAAATGTTCCAGTCAGTTCCAGAAGAATGGTATCTGTCCTTGCATTCAGAACCGTAAGCTTCCTGGTCACATTGAAGTTATCTGCCTCTTTGGAAATGTTGTAGCTCACCTGATCTGCTTCGGCACATCCTGTAACTGTAATACAAATCAGGAGCACCAGCGCAAGTACTACTGCAATTTTCTTTTTCATGTCTTATTCCTCCGTATAATCTTCAATAATGGTTTCAATGCCATATTCGATAGCGCAAGTATTCTCAATCTTACATCCTCTGGCCTCGTCCCATCCTTTAGCAAAGTATGCCACATCCGCAGTTGCCAAAAGTTTAAGAGATTCGCCTAAATACCAAAGCGGCTTTGCATCTGCCGGTGCTGATTGAAAGAAAGAATCAATCACTTCTATAGGTTCACCGACCTGCTTCTCTGCGCTTTTGATTGCTTTTTCTCTTACTGCAAGGATTTCCTCGTCTGTCTTGCCTCTCATTGGCTGACTGATAAATAGCTTTTTCATATTTCAAGTCCTCTCTTTCTTAAAAATGAGTATAAAAATACCACCGGTCATTTCTGACTGGTGGTATCAGTTGGTTTGATAATAAATATCGTCCCTTATTGATTCAAGCATATAAGTTTTCTCTGATGGCTCGTGCTGTGCATCCATCCAATATACCGATTCATCTTCTATGTACTCCATAAAATCAATGTACGTATCTACATCAATTTCAAAAGTCGTATCTTTCTGTGTTGACAATACTCTTTGTACCAATTCGCTGTTCGGGTATTCTCTTTTTAAATATTCAATCTGCTTTTCATTTAATTTAAACTTTTCCATTCTGAATACTCCTTAACAATCTTTCGTTTGTTGGATTGCACTGAATCAATATTCCTGTGTCTGGATCTACCGAAACTGTTGCTTTCTCTCCGATATATTTCTGGCTTCTTCCACCTTGTGAATCTGTTCTTATTGCCCTGACAATTACCGGTTTCTCCAGAGCGCCCTGTATCCCTTCCACAGTTACTCCCGAACGTGGTCTTCCTGTTTTTGGTTCTCTCATGGTTCCTATTACTCTCTCCATGAAATGTTTGCTCTGTCTGGTTACTGCCGTTCCCTCAAAAGTTTTTGTACCAACAACTTTTTCATTGATTTCACCATAGATTTTCTGATAATTCTTAAATCCAGATAGTGGTGATATCATGCCATTCTTCACTGATCGGGCATAAGTTCTAAGAAGTTCCCATTCCTCAGGACTATTATACTTCATTTCCTGGAAGTCTGCAAAATATTTCGGCATATCTTTGCCAAGGATCTCTCGATATTTATCGAACTGTTTTCGATCACTGGATGCATTCTTTGCAGCTTTCTCCTGAGCTTCAGCCTTTGCACTTCCCTTGACATATTTCTGATACCATTCATCATACGTCATATTTGCAGGCACCTTCTCAGTTCGTCCTGTTTCCGGATTATAGGCAGCCCTCGTCATCCTGGACAATATCTCATCATCGATATCACTAATCGTGGTAGATCTGCACCATGGATGCATCGGCGGATAGTTCTTTCCAGCTTGTCTTTGTGACACCAGGAAGACTTTCCCATCCAGTTCCCGACATATCTTACTGGTCCGTAAGTCCAGTGTAGCAACATATCGGTATTTCTTTATGCCACATTCTTCATATGCCTGTGCTGTCAGCTCTCCAGAAAAGAAACAGCTCTCTGTCCTGATCAATCGTCTTGCCTTGATTGCTCCGCCGCCAAACTTCTCAGTAATGACTGCTGCCGTTTCTCTGTCAGTCCTACCAGTCAGAAGACTTACCAACAGTTCTTCTTTAATTGTCCTGGAAAGATCATCTGTATTCTTCCAGATACGCTTCGAGTAATGTTTCCCAGACCAGTTCATCCGGAGTGCCCGGTCAATCTGTTTCTGATCAACATGAGAAAAGCTAAAACCTAATCCAGTCTTACGCTGTGTATTGTATATCGTCCTGTAATAAGCGTTCTCAGCAAGCTGTTCAAAAAAGCTTGTATCAAATTGCTTTTCCTGCTGATATACATTCTGCATACTTTCAGCAAGATCTTCTTCATCAAA
>OLNH01000701.1_pt1 | contig 24456 bp, 23 predicted proteins | sample 1643101 | NCBI WGS metagenome assembly OLNH01 (sample SAMEA3136758, study PRJEB25190) | human gut metagenome | biome: human gut; feature: human-associated habitat; material: faeces | place: Austria | collected 2013
TTTAAGAAATTCAGATAAATATGAAAGTATGAGGGCATCTGTACCAGTTACAGGTACTCTTATTTTATGAGAAAAATTATTTATGAGTAAAAGGAGTAAAAAAATGAGAAAATATAAGAAATATACCAGAGAAGAATATAGTAAGAAATTTGATGATCTGATGAAGAATACATTTAATTATGTTATGCAGGAAGGAGAGCAGATCGTCCAGTGTAAGGAACCATACCCGGCATACTGGTTTGTGTCCAACAAGGGTTATCTGTTTTCTGCATATGGTAATAAGATTAAGGTAGTAAAACCAAACCACAGGTACATAGGGACAAAGAATAAAGAAGGAATCCGTACATCGCAGGACTGGTATTATGAGTATAGAATTAAAGGACAGAAACACTGTAAGCACATTACCATGCACCGGATAATGAGTGATTGTTTCCTGAAGAGTGAGTTCGGATCTGAAAATAATGAAAAGAATGAAATCCACCACATCAGAAAAAAGAACCAGTATAAGCCAAGTGAAGGAAAAGCGTGCAACCGTGCAGACAATTTACAGCTGCTGCCCCGGGAGATCCATAAAAATCTGACATATTATGCAAGCAAACCGGATGCAGAGCATAACAAAGAGCTGGAAGAGAAGATAAAAAATGCGGACTGTCCATCCTTTCAGCTTTCACAGGAACAGTTTCAGGACTTGTTAATGGCAGCTTTATATGATTGTAATGTAAGTGGAGGAAAAGCAATCATGTACACGACAACAATAACGGACAATGTGGAGGATATAGAAGCGGAAGCACATGTTTTGGATGTAGGAAAGATACTGAAACAGAATCTGGAAGAATGCGAATAATTATACGAAGGAAGAATAAAACAGATGTGAAGAGCATCCCCGGAACGTGACAGGATGGCAGCAGCGGCGGAAGTAGCGGCAACAGTGAGAAGAAAACTCTAGCTGGACCGGCTGTAAGAATATGTCATGCAAGAGCTGGGATGCTCTTTTTTTGGTGGAACAAAACAGTGGGAATATGGAATACAAGGAGAAAAAAATAATGGGTAATATGGTTGAAAATATGACACCTGAGATGGCGATGGGAATGTTGAAATACATCCAGAGTAATGATATTATTGACTTGTCATATGTGCAAGAGATGAAAGAAATGGCTGAAAGAGATAAATACTTACAGCAGCACCCGTACAAAATCTGGCAAGGAAAGGACGGAAAGTGGAGAACATATCTTCCAGACGAAACGAAGGCTAATGGCCGGAAACTGATAAAGAGAACATCTGAAGAAGATATCAAGAAAGAAGTTGCTAAATATTACAGAAAAGAAGCAGAAAATCCAACAATTCAGGAAGTGTTTGAAGAGTGGAACGACAGGCGATTACAGCTGGGGAAAATTGCTGCTCCAACGCATCAGAGGAATTGTCAGATATATGAGCGGCATTATGAAAAACTGGGAAAAAGAAGAATAAGATATGTTGCACCGGATGAATTTAGTGATTTTCTTGAGATTCAAATAGCAGAACATAATCTTACAGCAAAAGCCTTTTCTAATTTGAAAACAATAACAAGAGGATTTCTGAAACGGGCGAAAAAAAGAAAACTTATTGATTGGAGTCCGGAAGAGATGCTTCAAGATTTAGATACCTCAGATTCTATCTTTAAGAGAACAATAAAGGAAGATGATGAAGTGGTATTCAATGAAGATGAATTGCCACGGTATATAGAATGCTTAGAGGATAGACTAGACGTGGTTAATCTAGGAATCTTGTTGATGTTTCTCACGGGGATCAGAGTTGGAGAGTTGGTTACTTTAAAATTTTCAGATTTTGATAACAATACTATTAAAATTAGACGTACAGAAACAAGAGTGTTTATCGAAAAAGGTAAATATGATTATCGGGTAAAAGAATTTCCAAAATCACAGGCTGGTGTTAGAACAGTGATTGTTCCGGAAGATTATATATGGGTTGTTCAAAAACTTAAAAGATGTAATCCAACACAGGAGTATGTTTTTGTAAATGAAAAAGGTAAACGAATGACGACAAATGTAATACGGCGGAGAATGGAACGAACATGTAAGCAAATACATATTAAGCCGAAGTCACCACATAAGGCGAGAAGAACTTTTGCCAGTATTCTTCTTGACAACAACGTGGATGAAAGAATGGTTATTGATCTGATGGGACATACAGATATTAAATGTACAGAGGGATATTACCATAAAAATAGGCGTTCCATAGATCGAAAAAAAGAAATTCTTAGCAACATACCAGATTTCAAAATAATAAGTGTATGAATTTTTTACAAAAAAGGTAATCAAAGGTAATCATAAGTGAAACCCGCAAAAGCGCATAAATAAAGGAAAATAGCATGTTACACACGGGTTCGATTCCCGTCAGCAGCTTTTTTTGTGTCCAAAAACAGACAATTTTTTGTTTAAATACAGGTTTTGCGGGTTTCAAAAACTCCAAATATATGATAAGATAAAACATCAGGACGATATCTAGGAGGGAGAATCATGGACAACGAGACAGTTTCCAAAAACTTTATTGAGAATATTATAGACAAAGATCTTGAAGAAGGCGTTTATGACACTGTGCATACACGTTTTCCACCGGAACCGAATGGTTATCTTCATATCGGACATGCTAAGTCCATTCTTTTAAACTATGGGCTTGCAAAGAAATACAACGGAAAATTTAACCTTCGTTTCGATGATACAAACCCGACAAAGGAGAAATCCGAATTTGTAGAATCCATCAAGGCTGATGTAAAATGGCTTGGCGCAGACTGGGAAGACAGACTTTTCTTTGCTTCTGATTATTTTGACCAGATGTATGAGGCCGCTGTGAAGCTGATCAAAAAAGGCAAGGCATTTGTCTGCGACCTGACTGCAGACCAGATCCGTGAGTACAGAGGAACTCTTACAGAACCAGGTAAAGAGAGTCCATACAGAAACCGTACTGTAGAAGAGAACCTGCAGCTTTTTGAGGAGATGCGTGAGGGCAAATACGGAGACGGAGAAAAAGTTCTCCGTGCAAAGATCGATATGGCATCTCCGAATATGAACATGCGTGACCCGGTTATCTACCGTGTAGCACGTATGACACATCACAACACTGGAGACAAGTGGTGCATCTATCCGATGTATGACTTTGCTCATCCTATCGAGGATGCGATCGAAGGCGTGACTCATTCCATCTGTACTCTGGAATTTGAGGATCACAGACCGCTCTATGACTGGGTTGTAAAAGAACTGGAGTATCCGCATCCACCGAAACAGATCGAGTTTGCCAAACTGTACCTTACCAATGTTGTCACCGGTAAACGTTACATCAAGAAACTTGTTGAAGACGGAATCGTAGATGGCTGGGATGATCCGAGACTGGTATCAATCGCCGCACTTCGCCGCCGCGGATTTACACCGGAATCCATCCGTAAATTCGTAGAGCTCTGTGGCGTTTCCAAGGCCAACAGTTCTGTGGATTACGCAATGCTTGAGTACTGCATCCGCGAGGATCTGAAACTGAAACGTCCACGTATGATGGCGATCCTTGATCCGATCAAGCTTGTGATCGACAATTATCCGGAAGGACAGGTTGAGTACCTGGAAGCTCCGAACAACATGGAGAACGAGGAACTTGGAACCAGAAAGATCCCGTTCAGCGGAGAACTTTATATCGAACGTGATGATTTCATGGCAGAGCCTCCGAAGAAATACAAACGTCTTTATATCGGAAATGAAGTCCGTCTTATGAATGCATATTTTGTAACCTGCACAGGATATGAAGCAGACGATGACGGAACGATCCGTGTGGTTCACTGTACTTATGATTCGGAAACCAAAGGTGGAAATGCACCGGACGGACGTAAGGTAAAAGGAACCATCCACTGGGTGGAGGCATCCAATGCAGGTAAAGTTGAGGTAAGACTTTACGAGAACATCGTAGATGAAGAGAAGGGTGTTTACAATAAAGAAGACGGATCTCTCAATGTAAATCCAAACTCTCTCACCGTGACGAGCGCTTATGTTGAGCCGGAGCTTCTGAAAGCAAAAGGCTACGACAGTTATCAGTTTGTCCGCAACGGATTCTTCTGTGCAGACATCCATGACTCCAAAGAGGGCGCACCGGTATTTAACCGTATTGTGTCTCTTAAGAGTTCTTTTAAACTGCCGAAGGCATAAGATCAAAACAGCAAATTATATATAAAAGACAGTACGCCGGGATGTACAGAAATCCCGGCGTATTATATTTTATGATCCGGAAGGAATTCTCTTTTGACAATTCCGGTTGCACCTCCTTCCGTAAAAGGTTATACTGATAACACAGAAAGAGAGGAATACACACATGAGAAAGATTGTGCTTGCTTCTGCATCTCCCAGGAGACGGGAGCTTTTAAGCCAGGTGGGAATCACATTTGAGGTAAAACCTGCCAGTGGTGAAGAACGGATCACCAGCACAGAGCCCTCGAAGGTGGTTGAGGAACTTTCCTTCCAAAAGGCCATGTTTACTGCACATGCGCTGGAAAAAGAACAGGCGGATGATCTGGCGGACATTCTTATAATCGGAGCGGATACCATAGTCTCCTATGAAGGAAAGATCCTTGGTAAACCTTCAGACCCGGAGGCAGCAGTGAAGATGCTGAGTATGCTGCAGGGAAATACACACCAGGTATATACGGGTGTGACAGTTCTTGTAAGAGAAGAAGAAAACTGGAAAGTTCATACGTTTCATGAATGTACAGATGTAATTTTTTACCCGGTAACAAAGGAAGAGATCGCAGAATATGTAAACAGTAAAGATCCTATGGATAAGGCAGGAAGCTACGGAATCCAGGGTGCCTGGGGTGCTTATGTGAAAGGAATCCGCGGCGATTACAACAATGTAGTCGGACTGCCTGTGGCAAGGCTGATCTATGAGACAAAGAAACTTGGAATAAACCTGAGAGGATGAATGACAAAATGATAAAAGCTTGTATCTTTGACCTGGATGGAACGATTGCAGATACACTGGAGTCCATGGCATATGTGGCAAATGAGATCATGGAAAAGTTTTCCCTGAAACCGCAGCCGACAGATAATTTCCGTTATTACAGCGGTGAAGGCGCGGATATGCTGATCAAAAGATGTCTGATCGATGCCGGAGATCCGGATCTGGTCCATTATGAAGAAGTCCGGGAACTTTACCGTAAAAAATTTGATGAAGATCCCCTGTATAAAGTTGTACCATATAAGGATATGCCGGAAACCATTCAGAAACTGAAAGATGCGGGATTAAAAATGGCCGTATGTTCTAATAAACCGCATATTGCGGCACAGAAAGTCGTAAAAGCGATCTATGGAGATGTTTTTGACGAAGTAATGGGACAGCAGGAGGGAATCCGAAGGAAACCGGCACCGGATGGTCCGTTAAAGATCGCGGAAGAATTCGGAGTAAAACCGGAAGAATGCATGTATATCGGAGATACAAAAACGGATATGCAGACAGGTAAATCAGCCGGAATGTATACAGTAGGTGCACTCTGGGGCTTTCGTGACCGCAGGGAACTGGAAGAAAACGGCGCAGACATTGTAGCAGCGGTACCGTTGGAACTGGTTGCTATTTATGAGAAGAAAAATAATAAATAAAGGAGGACTTTTTTAAAATGTATAAGAAAGAATATGTCCAGACATTTCTGGAAAAACAGGGACAGCTTTTTGATGAGCCGGTAGCAGATGATTTTGAAGAGGCAGAGGCATTTCTGGAAGACTGTATGGCAGTAGTGCTGGATTCTCTGAAAGATGTAAAAAAATATCTGGATGGAATGGGTGCAGATGTAGAGGGACTTTCCCTGAAAGAACTGGAAGAAGAAAGTGAAGTGTTTAAACTTCCAGATGGAAAATATCTCATTGTTGAAGGCTGAGAGAAAAAACGGAAAGCAGAAATTACATCCTTGAAAATTAAATATGGTAAACTTGCATCAACAAAGGAAAGAATGCATAAATCTGAAAATGCAGGAAAACATAAGGATGTAAAGGAGGATGGAATATGAGGAAAAACAGAGTACTGGCAGTGATCATGGCCGTGCTTATGATGGTTACATTACTTCCATCTATGGTGTTTGCCGCTGCGGTTCCCCAGGGAGCTCTGGATGGCAAACTGAAAGTTAAGGGAACAATTGCAGTAGGTGTTACCTTAAGCGCAGATTATTCCAAGGTAAAGCCAGAAGGAATTACAGATGATTATGTGAGTTTTTCGTGGTCACTGAAAGATGGTGATGTGCTCACCGAAGTAGGAACAGATAAAACCTATAAGGTTGAAGAAAAGGATCTGGGATTTCCCATTGTTCTTAAGATCACAGGAAAAGAAGAAATGGGAATCAGTGGCGAACTTACTGTAACAACACAGGAAGTTTCCGCAACGGAGGAAGATGCCAAAGCTCTTGCACAGCAGAAGAAGACAGAAACATCTACCAGCGAGAGCGGATCAGATGAGACTTTGGAGCAGGATTCTCAGGACAGCACCATTACGATCACCGGATTGGGAGAAACTGATACAGATTCCAGAAATACCGAAGAGACAGAGGATTCGACAGAAGATCAGGCAGAGGATTCATCAGATACGACAGCCGGATCTGATGAAAAAACTGTTGAGACCGGGGAAACGAAAGCACAGAATGGTGACAGTGCTTCAACAGAAGAACTTACATATTCCGCAGTTGTATCCACAGAAGACGGAAGTGGTGTTTTAAATTTCGGAACTGTAACAGAAGGTTACACAGAGATACCGGAAGTACAGTATGTTACGATTACCAATACCGGAACTGCAGATCTGAATTTTAAAGAAATTTCTCCGGAGAATTTCATGGCTGAAGATATTAATGGACAGCCACTGAAAAGCGGAGAGCAGATTACGGTATGGGTAAAACCAAGAGAGGGACTGAACGCCGGAGAATATAAAGATCTGATCACATATCAGACAGAAGAAGGCGTGGATGTTTTCTTTGAGGCGGATTTCACTGTAGAAGCACAGACAGATGACGGGAATAACGGGAACGCGGATGCGGGGAAAGCATCGGAACCATCCGACAGTGAAGAAGGACAGTATAAACTGACAGCAGATCCTGCAGAGATTCCTTTTGATGACCTGACAGAGGGCTATACGGAGGTTGATCAGACAAGAACTGTAACCATAAGAAATACAGGTACAGAAACGGTAACTCTGAAACAGCCGCAGTCAGACAATTTTGATATTGAACCTGTCAGTGAAGGTGAAAATAATGGAGAAATCATGCTTGCCCAGGGCGATGAGCAGATGTTTACAGTTCAGCCAAAGCTGGGACTGGAAGCAAAAGATGATCCATATGAGGAAGATCTTGTTTTTGCCACGTCGGACAATAAGGCGTCAGCAGCTGTGAAAGCAAGCGTATTGGTAAATGGGGACAGTTTCACTGAAAATTCTGTAGATATTACCCCAAAAGATCTGAATTTTGGAGAGCTGGAACAGGGATATTCCAATGCCCCGGAAGCACAGACTGTAACAGTTACCAACACAGGTACGGAAGCGATCCGTCTGGTACAGCCAACAGCCAAGAATTTTGAAGTAGGAGCTCTTTCTGCTGAGGTACTCAATCCGGGCGAAGATAATCAGGCAACTTTTACTATCCAGCCCAAAACCGGCCTTTCTGCAGGAGAATACAGTGGCAAGATCAGAATCGCAGATAAAGATGGAAATATAGATGAGAACGTTTCGGTCTCCTTTACTGTAACGAAACCGGAACCGGTGTATGATCTTTCGGTCAAACCGGAAGAAGGTCTGAATTTCGGTACGGTGAACGAAGGTTATAAAGATCTTCCGGAAGCACAGACTGTAACAGTTACCAACACCGGTAACACAAAAATCACACTGCAGCAGCCAACCGGAAAAAATTATACCGTAGGAGCTCTTTCACAGACAGAGCTTGAGGCGGGAAAAAGTGCAACCTTTACAGTGCAGCCGAAGAAGGGTCTTTCCAAAGAAGAATATCTGGAAGACATTGTAATTTCCAACAGTGCAGATGTATCTGCTTATATTACTGCGTATTTCAGTGTTCGAAAAAATACTGATAACAGTGAGAAAGAGAATGATCTTACCGGAATCCGAAAACCATCATCGATCACAGATCTTCCAAATGGGACAGAGAAAACACAGAAAGCGCTGAAACTTCCGGAAACTGTGACGATCACAACAACAAAGGGAGAACAGAAAGCTTCTGTGAAATGGGATGTGAAAGGCTGTTCTTATGACCCTTCCTCTGTGGACAGACAGACATTCAATGTAAAAGGAACTGTTACACTCCCCGATGGTGTGAAAAATCCTGACAAGATCAGTACGGTGATTGCGGTAAGTATTACTGTAAATGCATATAGAGGTTCCGAGGTAAAGGAATCTGATAACAAGATCACGGGAATTGATCCCAATGAAAAATATGATACAAACACGAAAATCACTTTCACAGCGGTAGGCGCTGGTATGGATAACAGCAATCCGGTGAAGGGAGATACCCGTTTCCAGCCAAGGAGCTGGCAGATTACGGAAAAGCGTGACTGGGATTCGGAACCATATACAGCAACTTTCCGCGTAAGCAAACCAGGCGAGTATACACTGAAAGTCAATTTTGTGCAGCAGAGATATGACGGCTCCAGATGGACAGATACAGATGTCCAGTCTGAAAGCAAAGTTACATTTACTGTGTCACAGGCGGAGATCCTTACAGCAACACCAAGCCCTGCAGTTACGCAGTCCAGCCAGAAATCAGCGGTACAGACAGGAGACAGTACACCGATCATGACATTTGTGATCATCCTGATCGCTGCAGTTGTATGTATTGGAGGAATTCTTATATACCGCAGAAAGAAAAAATAAAAGCAGAATTATAAAAGATTCCCCTCGTGCATGAGAAATGTGTGAGGGGAATCTTTTTGCGTATGAAAAATTTATAGCCGACATTGTTACTAGCACTCGAAAATGGCGAGTGCTAAATTTTTCTTGACTTTTGCAAAAAGTCGTATTAGTATATATTTATTGAAAAAAACAACAGGTTTCCGGGTTTACCGGAACATAGGAAATAAAAAACAAAAGGAGAGTGACATACATGTCAGCAAAACATGGAAGTTTATCAATCAACAGTGAAAATATTTTTCCGATCATCAAGAAATGGTTATACTCCGATCATGACATTTTTGTAAGAGAAATGATCTCCAATGGATGTGACGCAATCACCAAACTGAGAAAACTGGAAGTTATGGGTGATTATACATTCCCGGATGGCTATAAACCGGCAGTAAATGTTATCGTAGATCCAGATCAGAAAACCCTGAAGTTTATTGATAATGGTATCGGTATGACTGCAGATGAGGTAGAGGAATATATTACACAGATCGCTTTTTCCGGTGCAACAGAATTTCTTGAGAAATATAAGGATAAGACAACAGATGATCAGATGATCGGTCATTTCGGACTTGGATTTTATTCCGCGTTTATGGTTGCGGATGAGGTACACATCGATACGCTTTCTTATAAAGAAGGATCTGCACCGGTTCACTGGACCTGTGACGGTGGTACAGAATATGAGATGACAGATGGAAACAAGACAGAACCAGGAACTGAGATCACACTTTTCCTTAATGAGGAGAGCCTGGAGTTTGCCAATGAGTACCGTATGCGTGAAGTGATCGAGAAGTACTGTTCTTTCATGCCGGTAAACATCTATCTTTCCAAAGCAAATGCAGAGCAGGAGTATGAGACTATCGATGAGGCAGATCTCCGTGAGGATGATGTAGTTGTTGAACATATCCACGAAGATGCCAAGACAGAGGAGAAAGAGAACGACAAAGGTGAAAAAGAAGTTGTAGAGGTATCTCCGGCAAAGGACAAAGTAAAGATCAACAAACGTCCGGTATCTTTAAGTGATACACAGCCGCTTTGGATGAAACATCCGAATGAGTGCACAGACGAAGAATATAAAGAGTTTTACCGTAAGGTATTTATGGATTACAAAGAGCCACTGTTCTGGATCCATCTGAACATGGATTATCCGTTTAACCTGAAAGGTATTCTGTATTTCCCGAAGATCAGAACAGAGTATGATTCCATTGAGGGAACAATTAAACTTTATAATAACCAGGTATTTATTGCAGACAATATCAAAGAGGTGATCCCGGAATTCCTTCTTCTCCTGAAAGGTGTGATCGACTGCCCGGATCTGCCACTGAATGTATCCCGTTCCGCACTGCAGAACGATGGTTTTGTAAAGAAAATCTCCGAGTACATTACCAAGAAAGTTGCGGATAAACTGACTGGAATGTGCAAGACAGACAGAGAATCTTATGAGAAATACTGGGATGATATCAGTCCGTTTATCAAATTTGGCTGCATCAAAGATGCGAAATTCGGCGAAAAGATGAACGACTATATCCTTTTCAAAAATCTGGATGGCAAATATCTTACTCTGAAAGATTGTATTGAGGAGAATAAGAAAGAAGAGAAGACAGAAGAGAAGACAGAAGAGAAAACTTCCGAGGAATCCAAGAATGAGGAACCTGAGAAAACAGTGATCTATTACGTAACAGATGAGGTACAGCAGAGCCAGTACATCAATATGTTCCGTGAGGCCGGTAAAGATGCGGTAATCCTTAAACATGTGATCGATTCTCAGTTTATTTCTCATCTTGAGCAGCAGGATCAGAACGTACAGTTCAAGAGAATTGACGCAGATCTTACAGAAGAGCTTCGTGAGGATGGCGAGACAGATGAAGCAACGGTTAAAACTCTGACCGATGTATTCCGTAAAAATCTGGGTAAAGATAAACTGGAAGTAAAGGTAGAAAAGCTGAAAAATGAGGGAACAGCAGCGATGATCACTCTTCCGGAAGAGAGTCGCCGTATGCAGGATATGATGAAGATGTATAACATGTACGGAATGGATCCGAATATGTTCGGAGGACAGGAGGTACTTGTTCTGAATGCAAATCATCCACTGGTGAAATTTATAGCTGAGAATCAGGAATCTGAACATGTGCCGGTAATCTGCGAACAGCTTTATGATCTGGCTATGATGAGCCATAAGCAGCTTTCTTCTGAAGAAATGACAAAATTTGTAAAGAGAAGTAACGATATCCTTATGGTTCTTACCAAATAAAAAACATCGAAAAAAGGCTTTGCCCCTGTGGCAGAGCCTTTTTTGGGCTGAATGTGGATTTCAGATATCCGCTTGGCGCGGATTCGATTAAAAATTTCCTGCAATACATAAAAATTTCGAAATTACAGAAAATATCAGAGAGAATGTTACAATAACATTTACCATATGTTAATTTTATGTTATATTTGTAATATGGATCTATAGAAAAATGGATATCTGTTATCCAGAATAAAGAGAGGTATATAAGTGAGAGTATTGCAGGTTGGCTTAGGTAACATAGGAGGAGGCTTGGAAGCTTTCGTCATGAATTATTACCGGGAGCTTTCGAAAATGGATGTGCAGTTCGATTTTGTCTGCATGTATGGTAAGATCGCTTATGAAAAAGAAATAAAAACACTTGGAGGCAGGATTTTCTATGTTCCCAATGTGAAAAAGAATTATCTGGGATATGTGAAACGATTTAAACAGATATTAAAAAAAGGAAATTATGATGTGGTGCATGTGAATATGCTGTCCGCAGCCAATATTGTTCCTTTGCGGCTGGCATCGAAAGCCGGAGTCAGGAAGGTGATCGCTCATTCTCATAATTCTTCCTGTCCGGGAATGGTACGAAAATTCATGCACTGGTGCAACCGTGCCCGCATCAAAAGATATGCCACAGATTTTTTTGCGTGTTCGGAGGTGGCGGGAAGATGGCTGTTTGGGAATGAAGATTATGATGCCGGTAAGGTAGTTATCGTACACAATGCGATATCTATGGAACGCTATCTCTTTTCGGAAGATCATCGTGCGATTGTCCGCAGTGCGTTTGGCTGGGGAAACCGGTTTGTTGTAGGTCATGTAGGACGGTTTGATCCACAGAAAAACCATGAGGGGCTTCTGGATATTTTTAAGGAGATCCTGAAGAAGAGACCGGATGCTGTGCTGGCACTTGTAGGAAGCAGAGGCGGTCAGTATGAAAATATTCTGGAACGGGTAAAGAGTGAAAACCTGGAGGATAAGGTGTTTTTTCTGGGAAAGAGAACAGATATCGGAGCCTTTCTGTCTGCGATGGATGTATTTCTTTTTCCTTCTCTTTACGAAGGATTGCCCTTTGCACTTGTGGAAGCGCAGGCTAACGGACTTACCTGTGTGATTTCAGATACAATTTCCAGAGAAGTTAATGTGATTCCCGGACAGTTGAAACCACTTTCTCTTGGAACATCTCCCGAAAAATGGGCAGAAACTGTGGTAAGAGCAGGAAAAAGGCCGCGAGTCGGGAAGGAAGAGATTTATCAGGGACTTGTAGAAGGACATTTTGATATTTGCCGGGAGGCGCGACGATTGAAAAAACTGTACGGAGAATAAAAAATGGAAAAAATTGATTTTGTCATTCCCTGGGTAGATGGATCAGATCCGGCCTGGAGAGAAGAATTTCAGCGTTACAGTCCGACAAAGGGGACGGATGCAGGAGAGAACAGATATCGGGACTGGAATAATCTGAGGTACTGGTTCCGCGGAGTAGAAAAGTTTGCGCCCTGGGTAAATACAGTATGGTTTGTTACCTGGGGACATGTTCCGCAATGGCTTGACAGAAATGCGCCGAAGCTTCGGATCGTTCGCCATGAAGATTATATTCCGTCAAAATATCTGCCGACTTTTAACTGCAATCCGATTGAATTGAATTTTCACAGGATTCCCGGTCTGGCAGAGAAATTTGTGTATTTCAATGATGATATGTTTCTCCTGAGGCCTGTAGAGCCTGAGATCTTTTTTAAAAATGGTCTCCCAAGAGATTGCTGTATTGAAACCGCAATTGCACAGGATGATATCCGAAATCCTTTTGCGCATATTCTTCTTAATGATATGGCACTTGTAAACATGCACTATAAGAAACGAAAAGTTATCAAAAAAAATTTCAGAAAGTGGTTTCATCCTTCTTATGGAAACATGCTGTTGAGAAACATTCTTATGATTCCTTATCAGGAGTTTTCCGGGTTTAAGTATACCCATGTTCCAAGTGCGTTTTTAAAATCTACATTTGAAGAGGTTTGGAAGCGGGAGGGGGAAGTACTGGATGAGGTATGCAGGAACCGTTTTCGCAGTGTATTTGACGTTAATCAGTATCTGATGAAGTACTGGCAGTATATGGAAGGAACTTATGAACCGCAGTCTCCGAAAATTGGCCGTTTTTATAAGACAGGACTGGAAGACCAGAAGATCCTGGAAACGATCGCGGGGCAAAAGGCGGCTATGCTGTGCATCAATGATGAAGGAGGCAGCCAGGAAGAGTTTTTGAAAATGAGGGAGGCTGTAATAGAAGCCTTTCAGAAAATCCTTCCGGAGAGATCGTCCTTTGAACAAAAATAAGTATTTTCATGCTTGAAGATGGTATCAGGAAATTTATCTGGTATCATCTTTTTTATATGCACATATTGTTATTTTAATGACAATGCGTGCATCTTTAACACAATTATATCTGTTTTATATAAGATAATGGATATTGCACTTGAATTATAGAAATAATATAGAAGATAATTCAAATCCGTATCTAATATGTAAAAAATAAATTTTCAGAAGAAAGCGAAAAAATCAAATAAGTGTCGTATTATATATGAGGATATTTTCCTAAAAAAGAAAATGTGCAAAACGGAGGGAAGATGTATGAAAAGAATATATGGACTGATCAGAAAACTTGGAGCGACTTCAAAATATAAGGGGTATTTCTTTGTAGCAGAAGCTGTAAAGATTTCCATGCGGCATCAGTATAAACCTATGCATATCACAAAAGATATTTATCCATGTCTGGCAACAAAATATAAATCGACTCCTACGAATATAGAACACGATATCCGAACATTGATCAATGTCTGCTGGGAAGGAAATAAAAGTTTTCTGGATGAGATCGCGGGATATCCTCTGGAATACAAGCCTACCAATAGTCAGTTTATTGATATGCTTGCATATTATTTGAGAGAAATGGAAGAAGAGAACTGATCACAGTTTTTCAAAAAGTATCTGATTCTGGTTCAGAAAATGGTGAATCATATCATCCCAGAACTGTTCCGGCTGTTTGGTCATTAAAAATGTTTTGAGAGAGGTTCCGGTAGTACAAAGAAGCGCGTTATTTTTAAATTGGAGATTTAAGTAGAATCCGTCAATCTGCTCGGAAGAAATTCCCAAATCTGTATTTCTCATAGCAGCCTCAATTCCATTACGGCTTAAGTGCAACACAATCTTAAAGCTTAAGGGAGTGCGTTTTCCACGTATTACGGACCAGCAGAAAGGTCTGATTTCTTTCCACAGAGAATGGGTCCGTCCATGTTCCGTAAGTTTATTCAGGCTGTCTGTGTCAAAAAAGTCTCTTTGAAGTCTGCCGTCGATCGTAAATGTGTTGAAGGTTGTTATCGATGCTTCAGACAGGCAGAATTTATCAAATACTTCTCCTATAAAAAGCTTGTTTGTAAAATCCCGGATATCTGTGATTTTTAATGCCAGCATGTTACACTTCCTTTCTTGCTTGATTATGTGTAGACATTATAGCGCAGATAACGAAAAAAGGACAGACTTTTTAAAAAACTCTTTTCAAATACGTGTTTATGTGATACCATAAATGTGGTATTGAATACTACATATAATGGAAAAGAGGACGATATAATTGAGTTATAAGATTGCGATAGATAGCTGCGGAGAACTGCTGAATGAATGGAAAGATGATGAGAGAATTGAAGCTGTTCCGTTAACACTGATGGTTGGTGGCGAGAGCATTATAGATGATGAAACTTTTGATCAGAAAGATTTTCTGAAAAAGGTTGCTGCATGCCCGGAATGCCCGAAATCTGCATGCCCGTCTCCGGAACGCTACATGAAAGCTTACGAATGTGAAGCAGACCATATTTATGCAGTTACACTTTCTTCTGAACTGAGTGGCTCCTACAACAGTGCGGTTCTTGGAAAGAGTTTGTTTCTGGAGGATAACCCCGGGAAAAAAATCCATGTATTTAATTCCAGGTCTGCATCCGGTGGAGAAAGCCTGATTGCCATGAAGATCGTGGAATGCGAAGAAAAGGGACTTTCTTTTGAGAAAATTATAGAGACTGTAGATAAGTATATTGAAGAAATGAGTACATTTTTCGTACTGGAGAATCTGGAAACTCTGCGTAAGAATGGACGTCTGAGCAGAGTAAAGGCTCTGGTGGCCAGTGCACTGAAGATCAAACCGGTTATGGGATCTACTCCGGAGGGAAGTATCTGTCAGCTTGATCAGGCCAGAGGAATGAACAAGGCAATTGTGAAGATGGTGGAACATGTTGGAGAAAAAGGAATCAATATCCATGAAAAGACGGTTGCCATCACACACTGTAACTGTCCGGAAAGAGCGAAGATGCTGGAAGAAGCTATCCGGGAGAGACTGAATCCTGCGAAGATCGTTGTTATGGATACTGCAGGGGTCAGCAGCATGTATGCAAACGATGGAGGCGTTATTGTGGCTGTCTGATCTTATGACAGCAGAAGCTTTTGGTCTGCAGTTCAGAAAATTATCACATTTCTTTCTGGAGTTGCTGCTTTCCTTTTGAAAACAGATGTGCTATAATAAACGAAGTATTTGAATCGGCAAAGGAGAACAACAATGAGCCAGAAGAAAGTTGACAAATATAAAAACAACAAATTTGGACGAAGCAGTGCTCAGAAGAAAGAACGGGTGGAATTTGTTCTTGAGATGGCGGCGTGGATTCTGATCGCAGCACTGTTTGTAGGCTGGATCGGCTATTCCGCTTACACGAAGATCCAGGCGAAAGAGGCCAGTGTGAAAGTAGATACAGTAATGGATACATCAGCACTGACAGATTATATTTCAGGATTATCATCAGACAGCGCCGAGTAAGGGATTATTTGACCGGATCAGGCAGCGAAGGCAGATTACAGATATTTGTTTGACGACAGTGACAGAAATAGCTAAAAATGAAGAGATCTCCAGGATGTATAAATGAGCATCCCGGAGATTTTTTTGTATAGAATAATATAATAAAAAAACAGGTCTGCTCTGGAGCAAACCTGTTTTGACTTATACGTTTCTTATGGTTATAGATTTATCTGGTAAATTATAACTTTGTAACGTTAGCAGCCTGCATTCCGCGAGCGCCTTCTGTTAAGTCGTAGGATACAGCCTGTCCCTCTTCAAGAGATTTGAAGCCTTCACCGTTGATTGCGGAGAAATGTACGAATACATCCTGTCCGTCCTCACCTGTGATAAAACCATAACCTTTTTCTGCGTTGAACCATTTTACAGTTCCCTTGTTCATTTTGTGTTACCTCCATAAAAATAAAAAAAATTAAAATAGCCTTCTGATGATAATAAAAAATCACCAGATTTTACAGACTATATTCATGTAAATATAATCTCTAAAAACTAGTGATTTTACATTAAATATCTTGCCATGTTCTGATTATATAACCCGTGTTTTGAAATGTCAAGGAGAAAATTCCGGCAATTTCAGTACATAAAACAGGACTGAATGGCTTTGTAAAAAAATTCTTTATAAAAAGAGAATTTTCGTGTATGATATAATAGAATGTAAGCGGATTGAAATATCCACTTGATAAAAACCAGGATGAGAGGAGAACATAAATGGGGATTCTGATTCGAGGAGGCCGGATCGTGGATGCGGCCACAGATACGGATAAAACAGGCGACATTTATCTGGAAGACGGGATCATCACGGAAATAGGGCAGAAGCTGAAAAAGAAAGATGGAGACCGTGTGATTGATGCAAAAGGAAAGCTGGTCATGCCGGGAATCATCGACCTTCATGTCCATTTTCGTGATCCGGGACAGACACATAAGGAAGACATTATGAGCGGTGCGGCGGCAGCTGCCCATGGAGGTGTGACAACAGTAGTTGCCATGCCAAATACAACTCCTACCATTGATAATCCGGACAGAGTAAATTATGTACATAATAAAGCGGCCCAGGTTTCCGGCATTCATGTGCTTCAGGCAGGTGCTGCCACGAAGGGTGAGAAGGGAACGGAGCTTTCGGATATCGCAGGAATGGTAAAGGCCGGTATCCCGGCAGTTTCCGAAGATGGTAAATCAGTGATGAATACAGCACTCTGTAAAGAAGCAATGAAAATTGCAGCAGAATGCGGAGTTCCGTTCTTTGATCACTGCGAAGATATTGATCTGCGTGGGGACGGCTGTATGAACGATGACGAAAATGCCAGAAGACTGGGGCTTCCGGGAATCTGCAATGCGGTGGAGGATACCATTACGGCCAGAGATATCATTCTGGCGCTGGAAACAGGTGTGCATCTTCACCTCTGCCATTGTTCCACTTATGGTGATGCCGAGATGATGAAGTTCGTAAAAGAAAAAGGATATGATAATATCACGGCAGAAGTGTGCCCTCACCATTTTATCCTTTCATCTGATGATATAAAAACCGATGATCCGAATTACAAGATGAATCCGCCTCTTCGTACACCGAAGGATGTGGAAGCGCTGAAACAGGGGTTGAAAGATGGTACCATTGAGGTAATCAGTACAGATCACGCACCACACAGTGCAGAGGAAAAAACAGGTTCCATGAAGAATACGCCATTTGGAATCGTAGGACTTGAGACAAGCCTTCCGCTTACCTACACAGAGCTGGTAGAAAAAGGTGTGATTACATTAAAACAGATGGTGGAGAAGATGTGCCTGAACCCTGCAAAGATTCTGGGACTCGAAAGCGGAACGCTGCAGGAAGGCCACCCGGCAGATGTGATTATTGTAGATACGGAGCAGGAGTATACTATCGATAAAAATAAATTTGTTTCCAAAGGTCACAATACGCCATTTGACGGATGGAAAGTAAAGGGAAAAGTTCTTTATACCATCTGTGACGGAAAAATTATATTTGAAAATCAGGAGGAGAAATAATCATGATTAACAAACTGATCAGCAACATTCGCAAAACAAATGCACCAATCGTTGTAGGACTGGACCCTATGCTGAATTATATTCCGGAACATATCCAGAAGAAGGCTTTTGCAGAGTTCGGGGAAACCTTGGAAGGTGCTGCAGAAGCAATCTGGCAGTATAACAAAGGAATTGTGGATGCCACCTATGATCTGATTCCAGCAGTAAAACCACAGATTGCCATGTATGAGCAGTTTGGTATCCCGGGGCTGATCGCATACAAGAAGACCGTTGATTACTGTAAATCCAAAGATCTGGTTGTGATCGGTGATATCAAGAGAGGTGACATCGGATCTACATCTGCAGCCTATGCAGTTGGACATCTGGGACAGGTTCAGGTAGGTTCCAGGAAATATGCAGGCTTTGACGAGGACTTTGCTACAGTAAATCCATACCTTGGTTCTGATGGTGTGAAACCGTTCATGGATATCTGCAAAGAGGAGAAAAAAGGTATTTTTGTTCTGGTAAAAACTTCCAACCCGTCAAGCGGTGAGTTCCAGGATCGTGTTATTGATGGCCGTCCGCTCTATGAGCTGGTAGGCGAGAAAGTTGCACAGTGGGGCGATGAGCTTATGGGCGACGAATACAGTTATGTAGGCGCTGTTGTAGGTGCAACTTATCCGGAAATGGGAAAAGTATTAAGAAAAATCATGCCGAAGACATTTATCCTTGTTCCGGGATATGGTGCACAGGGCGGAAAAGGAGCAGATCTTGTTCACTTCTTTAATGAAGACGGACTGGGTGCTATTGTAAACTCTTCCAGAGGAATCATTGCTGCATACAAGCAGGAAAAATATAAAGAGTTTGGTGCTGAAAATTACGCAGATGCCTCCAGAGCGGCTGTAAAAGATATGATCGCGGACATCAGCGGCGCACTGGAGAACAGATAATACAGGAGGCATTTTATGAGCACATCAGAAAATAAGAAAACAAAAAAGTCCTGTAAGATTCTAAGCCAGGAATGTATAGGTACAGATATCTACAGCATGTGGCTGGATGCAGGGGAAATTGGGAAAAATGCAGTGCCGGGACAGTTTGTATCTCTTTACAGCCGTAACGGCAGCAAACTTCTTCCAAGACCCATCAGTCTCTGTGAGATCGATAAGGAAGAGGGAAAACTGAGACTGGTATATCGTGTTACCGGAAAAGGAACTGGTACGGAGGAATTTTCCAGACTTCATGCAGGAGTACCTGTTGAGACATTGGGACCTCTTGGAAATGGTTTTCCACTGGATGCAGTAAAAGGCAAAAAAGTATTTCTCATGGGCGGTGGAATTGGAATCCCGCCAATGCTGGAAACTGCCAAAGAGCTGGATGCAGAGAAGATCATGGTTCTTGGATACAGAGATGAGCTGTTTCTGAATAAGGAATTTGAAGCTTACGGAGATGTCTATGTGGCAACGGAAGATGGATCTGCCGGAACAAAGGGAAATGTCATGGATGCTATCCGTGAGAATGGCCTTGAGGCAGATGCGATCTTTGCCTGTGGACCGGCGCCAATGCTCCGTGCCATCAAGGCATATGCCCTTGAAAAGGGAATTCCCTGCTGGATTTCCATGGAAGAGCGTATGGCCTGTGGTGTAGGTGCATGCCTTGCCTGTGTATGTAAATCCAAAGATGTAGATTCCCATTCCCATGTACATAACAAGAGAGTATGCAAAGATGGACCTGTGTTCTTAAGTACGGAGGTAGAGTTATGAGCAGAATGAAGGTAAATCTTGCCGGCGTAGAACTTAAGAATCCGGTGATGACAGCATCCGGAACATTTGGTTCCGGAGCAGAGTACAGTGAATTTGTGGATCTGAATAAACTTGGCGCAGTTGTGACAAAGGGTGTGGCCAATGTACCATGGCCGGGAAACCCGACACCGAGGGTAACAGAGACGGCGTCCGGAATGCTCAATGCCATCGGCCTTCAGAACCCTGGAATTGATGTTTTCTGTGAAAGAGATATTCCATTCCTTAAGAAATATGATACAAAGATCATTGTCAATGTCTGCGGAAAGTCCACGAAGGATTACTGCGAGGTTGTGGAACGTCTTGGAAACGAGCCGGTGGACATGCTGGAGATCAATGTTTCCTGCCCGAACGTCAAGGAAGGCGGAATTGCTTTCGGCCAGAATCCGAAAGCTCTTGAGGATATCACAAAAGAAGTAAAGAAATATGCAAAACAGCCGGTGATCATGAAGCTGAGTCCCAATGTGACAGATATTACCGAGATGGCAAAAGCAGCGGAAGCCGGTGGCGCAGATGTACTTTCCCTGATCAATACGCTGACGGGAATGAAGATTGATATCAACAGACGTACATTTGCACTGGCAAATAAAACAGGCGGAATGTCCGGCCCTGCAGTAAAACCGATTGCTGTCCGCATGGTTTATCAGGTAGCAAATGCAGTATCTCTTCCAATTATCGGCATGGGTGGAATCGCAACTTGTGAGGATGCTCTGGAATTTATTATGGCAGGTGCTACAGCCGTATCTGTAGGAACTGCAAATTTTTTCAATCCTTATGCAACAGAAGAAATTGTAGAGGGAATGCAGGCATTTCTTGAAAAACAGAAAGTGGAAGATATCAACGAGCTGATCGGCGTGGTAAAATAACGAAGAATTGCCATAATTTGCAATTCTGTTATACATATGTTAGAATGAACGCGGATAAGCAAAGGAATTTTACACAGAAAATGCAGCAGAGCGGAGTGTGAATCTCAGGTTTGCTGTATATACGAAAAATATGGAGGATTAGATAAATGGAACAGTATAAGCAGGAATTTATTGAGTTTATGATCGACTGTAATGTCCTGAAATTTGGAGACTTTACTACCAAATCAGGAAGAAAGACACCATTTTTTGTAAATACAGGATTTTATCGTACCGGTGCACAGCTTCGTAAACTGGGTCAGTATTACGCAAAAGCGATCGAGAGCAAATTCGGACTGGATTTTGATGTGCTGTTTGGACCGGCATATAAAGGAATTCCTCTTTCTGTGGCAGCAACCATGGAAATCAGTGAAATGTACGGAAAGGATATCCGTTACTGTTCTAACCGTAAGGAAGTAAAAGACCACGGAGATAAGGGAATCCTTCTTGGCAGCCCGATCCAGGATGGGGATAAAGTAGTGATCATTGAGGACGTTACGACTGCCGGAACATCCATTAAGGAAACACTTCCGATTATCAAAGCACAGGGAGATGTAGATCCGATCGGTCTTGTGGTTTCTGTTGACCGTATGGAACGTGGTCAGGGAACCAAGAGTGCTCTGAAAGAGATTGAAGAGAATTATGGTCTTCAGACTACAGCAATTGTAACCATGGCGGAGGTGGTTGAGCACCTCTACAATAAAGAATACAAAGGCCGTGTTGTGATCGATGATAAGCTGAAAGCAGCCATCGATGCATATTATGAGCAGTACGGTGCAGAATAATACTGGTACAGAATATCATAATAAAAGAGCAGCGGATTCCGAATGTCCGCTTTTACTGGGAGGACACAGACTTATGAATGAAAAAATTTATAAAACCATGGCGAGCAGCGGGGCGGGAAGTCTTGCACTCGGTATTGTCGTTCTGGTGACGGGACTTGTCACAGGGATTCTGATGATCGTGAACGGTGCGAGACTGCTCAAAAGAAAATCAGAGATTTTGATCTAGGAAAAATATAAACAAAAATTCCGGAAAGCCGCACTCTGTTTCGTGTGGCTTTTCGGGCATTTAAGCAGGGGAGAATATTGAAAAAGGGGACAAAACACAGAGTAAAAAAACTCGGGACAGCTTTTTTTGTGCTGTATGTCCTGATACTTGTATACCTTCTTTTCTTTTCAGAAGGTTATGGCCGGGTAGCAGACGCGGAAAGAGAATTTCGATATAATTTTGTTCCGTTTGTTGAAATCAGGCGTTTTTGGGTCTACAGGAAACAATTAGGGATGTTTGCACTTTTTACAAATATTTTCGGAAATGTGCTGGGATTTATGCCATATGGGTTTGTTCTTCCGGTGATAAACCGAAGAATGCGAAATGGCTTTTTTATTATATTATCCGGTTTTTCCATCAGTCTGACGGTGGAGGTGATCCAGCTGATCACCAGGGTCGGATGTTTTGATGTGGATGATATGATACTGAATACTCTGGGCGCGGCACTGGGATATGGAATTTACGCAGTCTGCGACAAAATTAGGAGAAAACATTAATGGCAAGAAGATATCGATATGCATTTGCAAAAAAAAGAGAAGCTGCGAAAGGAAAGTGGTCCGTAGGACTGGCAGCAGCTTCCCTCGTGCTGTTTATTGTGGCAGTTGTGCTTGCACTTTTTCTTGACGGAAAGCTCGGGGGCCTGATTGGCGGAACCGGGCTTTTTGCGATGCTGCTGTCAGCATACGGCTTTGCACTGGGCCTTTCCAGCTTTTCAGAGGAAAACCGGAAACACCGGACAAGTATGATCGGATCGATCTTAAACGGTGTGATTCTGGTAATCTGGCTGGGACTTTTTTTATCAGGAGTATAAAGAATGGAAGAAAAAGAACGATTAAAAAAACAGCTTGATTTTATCCTGGAAGTGGATAAAGTCAAAAATATTTTCCGTCAGACATATCTTGCAGACGGAAACAGGAAAGAAAATGATGCGGAACATTCCTGGCACCTGGCATTAATGGCAGTGCTTCTGAAGGAGTATTCCAATGAAGAAGTGGATCTGTCAAAGGTGATTCCCATGGTACTGGCACATGATCTTGTGGAGATCGATGCGGGAGATACCTATGCATATGATGAGAAAGGCGCAGCTACCAAGGACGCCAGAGAGCGAAAAGCAGCGGATCGGATTTACGGACTGCTGCCGGAAGATCAGGGACAGTGGCTGAAAACGCTTTGGGAAGAATTTGAGGCTTATGAGACTCCGGAAGCAAAATTTGCCCATGTACTGGATAACTGCCAGCCTCTTTTTCTGAATGATGCTTCCAACGGAAGAAGCTGGGAAGAACATCAGGTAAAGAAAAGTCAGATCTATAAGAGAAACCGGAAAACAGGAGAAGGATCTGAAGTGATCTGGGAATATATGAAAGAACTGATCGACAAACATATTGCCATGGGGCATGTGATCGATGATGAAAAAGATGGGAGATGAAGTTTTGGACGAATGCATGAGAGAACGTTACGGACTTGCAAAAGAGCGGATCCGTGAGATCAGAACGGAAGAAACGGTGAAAGAACCGTTTGGAGATTTTTTCAGAAAGATGGCACAGTTTCTTTCCATGACAGCAGATGTGATGGATGAGGAGTCTGTGGAACTTACCCTGGAGGAACTGAAGGAGCGAAATCATCACTTTTATCAGGATATCCTCCCGGAAAACTATGAAAGCAGTTATGGAAATCCGGCTTATGCAGTAAATAAGCTGGGAGATTATGGAAAAGCTTTCAGTTTTCTGTATGCAGAACTTGCCGGGACAGTGGCTTATGCACATGAGAAAAGGCTGTGGGATATGACCGTATCCATGGAACTGTTTCTGGAAGTATATTCTGCATTTTGTGAGGAAGAGCTTCCCGAGGCTGCAACCGTAGAGGGAATCCTTCGTTCCTATGTGAATGATTACTGCCAGGATATGATGGAACAGAGAATTCGGGAAGGGGTAGATCCGGAACTTGACTTTGCAACAGATATCATCCTGAATTCTGATCTTTCTGATCTGAGATATCTGTATCGCTATGGTGAGTTTGTTTCTGAGAATGAGACAGGAGTGGCAGAGTTTCTGAATTCTCTTTCCCAGGAAGAGATCGATAAGATGGCTTCCACTTATACAGAAGGCTATCGGATCGGATTTATCACCGGACGAAAAGATATCACAAAGAAGAAAACTGTAAATATCCGTTACAGCCTTGGATTTGAGCGTATGGTAAAGGCAGCGATCCTTCAGTTTGAAAAAATGGGACTGAAACCGGTGATATATCGTCATGCAACTCATGCAGTAAATAAAAGAGGCGCAGTACGTGTGGGCTATACCGGCGGCGTTGCCAATCTGCAGTACGATTACGATCATCGTCAGGACAGTGCACTGTTCCTGGACGGAGATTTTGTGCAGCGAAAACTCCGTGCCATGCAGACTTCTTATGAGAAGTACAGAGAACTGGCAGAGGTACATGGAGGCCCGGCCTGCATTGACACGTTTGGAGAAAATCCGTTCTCTCCGGTAAGCAAACCGGAAGCTTACGCATTAAGTGAGGCACAGCAGAAACTGCAAACAGAGCTTGACAATGAATCCGGACAGATCGTAAACCGTTACATTAAAGGTGATGAGAGAAGTTTTACCATTATTGCCTATCCGGTTCCTGAGATCGGTGGAAATTATGAGGAAATTTTCCGTGAGATCGTAA
>OLNH01000702.1_pt1 | contig 24433 bp, 17 predicted proteins | sample 1643101 | NCBI WGS metagenome assembly OLNH01 (sample SAMEA3136758, study PRJEB25190) | human gut metagenome | biome: human gut; feature: human-associated habitat; material: faeces | place: Austria | collected 2013
AATATTGAATTTTCAAGGTTCAACACATCGTATCGGTGTGGGAAGTTTTAGTTATAGTAATATTGTAAATACAAAACATACCAGAAATACTAAAAGGTGAAAAATATTGATTAAAGATAATCAGAAGTACTTTAATCGTATGCATGTAGTGATTGATGCTGTTGTGATCATTGTTTCTTATCTGCTGGCATGGACATTAAAATTCGTGGGTCCCTTTTCAGTAGATGCGGTCAGAAGTTTATCTTTTGAATGGTATATGACAGCGCTGGTTGGAATCGTACCGGTTTATCTGATCCTGTATTATGCGTTTAATCTGTATACACCGAAACGGGTGCAGGGACGCAGACTGGAATTTTCTAATATTGTAAAAGCCAATACGGTGGGAATATTGTTGATCATCGGGTGCATTTATGTGTGGCTCAAAGAAATCAACTTTTCCCGTGATATGTTGTTTTTCTTCTATTTTATAAATATGTTCCTGGAAGAATTGGTCCGTATCACGATTCGTTATCTGTTGCGGGATATCCGTAAACGAGGTTTGAATCAGAAGCATATCCTGTTGGTTGGTTACAGTAAGGCAGCAGAAGCATATATTGACCGGATACTTGAAAATCCACAGTGGGGATATCAGATCCGTGGAATCCTCGATGATAATGTGGAAGCCGGAACTATGTACCGCGGAATTAAAGTGCTTGGAAGAATCGCAAATCTAATGGTGATCCTGCCGGAAAACAGGCTGGATGAGATTGCAATCACTTTGGGATTGAGTGAATATTACCGGCTGCAGGAAATTGTGGCAATGTGTGAAAAGTCAGGAGTACACACGAAGTTTATTCCTGATTACAATAATATCATTCCGACAAAACCATATACAGAAGATTTACTGGGACTTCCGGTCATCAATATCCGTTATGTACCGCTGACTAATACGTTCAATGCGGTGGTAAAACGGCTGATGGATATTTTCGGATCGATCGTTGCAATTATTCTGTTTTCTCCGATAATGTTGTTTGCTGTGATCATGATCAAGCTGACTTCTCCGGGACCGCTGATATACAAACAGGAGCGGGTGGGACTGCATAATCATACATTTATGATGTATAAGTTCCGTTCAATGGAAGTACAGTCGAAGGAAAGTGAAAAGAAGGCATGGACCGTCAAAAACGATCCAAGGGTAACCGGAATCGGGAAGCTGATGCGACGGACGAGTATCGATGAGCTGCCACAGCTGTTTAACATTCTCAAAGGAGATATGAGTCTGGTGGGACCAAGACCGGAACGGCCGTTTTTTGTGGAAAAATTCCGGGAAGAGATCCCGAGATATATGGTAAAACATCAGGTACGTCCGGGTCTTACCGGCTGGGCACAGGTCAATGGCTACAGAGGAAATACATCCATTCGGAAACGAATAGATTATGATCTGTATTATATTGAAAACTGGTCTGTCGGACTGGATGTAAAAATTATTTTGCTGACGTTTTTTAAAGGCTTTATTAACAAGAACGCATATTAGGAAGAGGGTCCGCAAGATAGAAAAACAAAGGAATAAGGAGTAAATACATGGCGAAAAAGAAAAACCTGACGGACAGACAGAAAAGAATCCGACGCAGACGCCGGAAAAGTACGATGAGCAGAGTAGTGTTTGCGCTGGAAATTATCATTCTGGTCGTCCTGATGGGCGGACTGTTTGTATATGCGAAACTCGGAAATATGAATTACGAAGACCTGAATTTTGAAAATGTGGATGTGAATCAAAGTGTGGAAGAAAATCAGGTTATGAAAGGTTATACAAGTATTGCACTGGTTGGGCTTGACAGCAGAGAAGGAGAACTGGATGGTGATGTCAACAGTGATACGATGATCATTGCGAGTATCAATAACGATACCAAAAAGGTAAAACTGGTTTCTATATACCGTGATACGTATCTTAGGGTTGGAAGTAATTCGGACGGCGAAAATGTATACAATAAGGCAAATTCTGCGTTCTGTACAGGTGGTCCGGAAAAAATGATGACCATGATGAATAAGAATCTTGATCTTAATATTGTTGACTATGTAACGGTTGACTTTAAAGGCGTTGCAGAGGCGGTGGAACTGCTTGGCGGTATCGATGTTGATCTGAAAGAAGAGGAGATTGAACATCTGAACAATTATTGTGTAGAGACGTCAGAAGTTACCGGTATGGATTATACACCACTGAAAAAGGTTGCCGGAGTTCATCATCTGAACGGAGTACAGACTGTAGCGTATGCGCGAATTCGTTATACAGCGGGAAACGATTTCAGACGTGCGGCAAGACAGAGAGAGGTTATATATAAGATCGTAGAAAAGGCAAAGAATTCCAGTATCAGTACCCTTAGCAAAGTTCTGGATAAAGTGTTCCCACTCATCAAAACATCTCTGACGAAACCGGAGATTTTGCAGATGGGAATGAGTATGCTCTCCTATGATATTGAAGATCAGACAGGTTTCCCATTTGATCATTTATATGGAGGGGTAGTAGAAGACGCAATGGACGGTCTTGACTGTGTACTTCCGATTACTTTGGAATCTAATGTAATCAAACTGCATGAATTTCTGTATCCGGAAGACAGTTATGTTCCTTCGGATGAGGTGAAAACATACAGTCAGAAAATTATAGAAATCAGTGGATTTGGAGAAGAATCCAGACTGGATCATTCGGAGGATGGTTCACTGGCAGCTTATCATGAATCGGATACAGAGTCTGCGAATCCGGCAGAGAGCTCTGCAGATCCGCAGGAAGAAAGCCAGACAGATGTAACAGATGATACACAGGGATATGATGATTCTTCCCTGGAACAGTAAACCTCGGGGGATACGAAAGAGGGAGGGAAACCTATGTCTAAAAAACAGCCGTTGACCAGAAAACAGAAGAGATTATTAAAGAAAAGAAGACGCAGAAGAATTTTTTTCGGAATCGAGATTTTTATTCTGCTGATTCTGATTGCAGGTGTTTTTATATATGCAAAACTTGGCAAGATGAATTTTACGAGTCTTGATTTCAGCAAGATTGGAGTTAATTCCGGCGTCAGCAATAATAAAGTTATGAAAGGTTATACGACCATCGGTCTGGTGGGCCTGGATAATCGCAGTAATAAATTAAAATCCGGTAACAGTGATACTATGATTATTGCAAGTATCGACAATGATACCAAGAAAGTGAAACTGGTTTCAGTATATCGTGATACGTATCTGCGGATTGGCGAAGATTCGGAAGGAAATGGTCAGTATAACAGAGCGAATGCTGCATATGCAAAAGGCGGTGCCGAACAGTTTCTGAATATGCTCAATACCAATCTGGATTTGAATGTGACAGATTTTGTAAGCGTAGATTTTCAGGCGGTTGCGGAAGCCGTGGAACTGCTTGGCGGAATCGATGTGGAATTGAAAGAAGAAGAAGTGGTTCATCTGAATAATTACTGTGTGGAAACATCAAAAGTAACAGGTATGGATTATACGCCACTTAAAAAAACAGCAGGCGTACATCATCTGAATGGTGTGCAGACAGTAGCATATGCACGAATCAGATATACAGCAGGAAATGATTTCCGTCGTGCGGCAAGACAGAGAGAAGTTATCTATAAAATCGTAGAGAAAGCGAAAAATGCAGATGTCGCTACATTGAGTAAAATTCTAGATAAAGTATTTCCAAATATCTATACATCTTTTTCAAAAGCAGAAATTCTGCAGATGGGAATGAGTATGTTATCCTATGATATTGAAGATCAAACTGGTTTTCCATTTGATCATCTGTATGGACAGCGTGTGAAAGATGCGGTTGGAATTGATGTAGTACTTCCGGTCACATTGGAATCAAATGTGATCAAACTGCATGAATTCCTGTATCCGGAAGACAGTTATACACCTTCCGAAGAAGTGAAGGCATATAGCCAGCGAATTGTGGATAAGAGCGGATTTGGAGAAGAGTCAAGACTGGATCATTCGGAAGATGGCTCCCTTGCAGCTTATCGCGAGAGTGATACGGAGTAAGAAGAAAAGATGGAAAATAAAGAACTGTCGTGAAAAGTGCGACAGTTCTTTTCACATATATAGAAAATGGAGCAGATTATGGAAAAGAAAACGGTAGATGTGATTATCCCGGCTTATCGTCCGGGAGAAGGGTGGAAACAGATGCTGTGCGGACTGGAAGGACAGACCTGGCCGGTACACCGTCTGATCGTGATGAATACAGGAAAGGAAAACTGGAAAGCAGCTTATGAGAAAACGACGATTCCGATGGAAGTGCACCATCTGACCAGAGAGGAATTCGATCATGGAAAGACAAGGGATCAGGCGGCGCGGATGAGCCGGGCAGATTATCTGCTGTTTATGACCCAGGATGCATTGCCGGAAGACTGCCATCTGATTGAAAAACTGGTGGAGGCGATTGAACAGGATGAAAAAATCGGAGCTGCCTATGCCAGACAGCTGCCACGGAAAGACTGCCGGCTGATGGAACAGTATACGAGACAGTTTAATTATCCGGAGAAAAGCCGGGTGAAATGGCTGGCAGACCTGCCGGAACTCGGTATCAAGACGTATTTTTGTTCCAATGTGTGCGCAATGTACAGACGGGAGCTGTATCTGCAGTTGGGGGGGTTTGTACAGAAGGCCATTTTTAATGAAGATATGATCTTTGCAGGAGAACTGATCCAAAAGGGATATGGAGTGGCTTATGCGGCAGAGGCAAAGGTGGTACATTCCCACAATTATTCGGCAATCCAGCAGTTTCACCGGAACTTTGATCTGGCGGTTTCACAGGCAGATCATCCGGAAGTTTTTGCCGGGATCCGATCGGAAGGAGAGGGGATCCGTCTGGTGAAAAAAACCGCCGGCTGGCTCTGCAGACAGGGAAAACCATGGCTGGTGATCCAGCTGGTATGGCAGAGTGGGTGGAAATATCTGGGCTATCTGCTTGGAAAAAAATACCGGAGGTTTCCGCGCTGGGTGATCGATCGCTGTACGATGAATCCGAAATATTGGGAATAGGTGATAAAGTTCACAATTTCAACACAATTTTCGGTTATGATAAACAGATACACAAGACGTGAAAAAATGTAAATACAGATAAAGGACAGGGAAAAACGATGAGTGATGAATGGAAAGTGCCGGGAACGGAATCGGAAGAAAATCAGCAGCCGGTCGGTGAAGAGGCTGAAGTGACAGAAATAAAAGAAACGGAATCAGAGGAAACCGCAGAAGCAGAAAGTGCAGAAGTGATGACAGAGACAACAGAAGTTCAGGAGTCTGAAGGATCGGAGCCGGTGGAAGTAACAGAAACGACGGAAGAAGCGGTGAAAAATGAAGACGGACAGGTTGTAAAGAAAGAGGAAGAAAAGCCGAGATATCCGTGGGAAACAGTGCTGGGAAAAGAGGAAAGAAAGGTAGAAGAAGAGAAGAGAGAGCAGCCGGCGCAGCATAGCGATACACAGATGGAGAATTCGCAGGCAACAGGTTCGTATCACTGGGTGAATCCGGATTATCAGAAACGTCAGAACGGAACGGACAGCGGGGAATGTGCCAGCCAGAATACGTATGAGAATCAGAATTACCGGGAGGATGTCAGCGGAACAGCGGATACACAAAATTATACAGAGACAGCGGCCAGATCACAGGATAACGGAGGATGGGGACAGCCGGTTGGTGGAAATCATACAACAAAAGAGACGGAAAACAGCAGTTCTTCCGGACAGACAACAGAAGGCTATCAGAATGGCAACTGGGGCTGTGCCGGAAACAGTCAGAATAACCAGAATGCTCAAAATGGTGGAACGTATCAGAACGGTAATTCCTGGACGAGCCGGGAGCAGAACGGTCCGGTGACCGGTCAGAGAAAATACGGAAACTACACGTATTACCAGCCACAGCAGGATCCGAATCAGCCACAGGATCACAGAAAACCTGGCGGAACAGGGAAAAAAGTATTGACGACGATTGGTCTGGCGGTACTTTTTGGCGTGGTTGCAGGCGGTATCATTATTGGATCGAATGTGATTGTAAATAAAGAAATCAAAAATGAACAGAAAACAGAGTATCAGCTTCCGACCACGGAACTGCCACAGCAGGGAAATGCTGACGGGGACAGTAACAGTGCAGCAGAAAGCGGAAGCGGTGCTGCGGAAGAAGTAAGTGCAGGAACAACGGGAGAATATACCGTGGCACAGGTGGCAAAAAGTTGTATGCCGTCCGTCGTATCGATTACAAATGCTTCCGTAAAAACCGTGCAGGATTTCTTCGGTGGCGTACAGCAGTATCCAAGCGAGAGTTCCGGTTCAGGTATCATTGTAGGACAGAATGACAGTGAGATCCTGGTAGCAACAAATAATCATGTAGTAGCTGATGCCGATACTATTACGGTCGCTTTTGATGATGATGCGGTGTATGAAGCACAGGTTAAGGGAACCGATTCAGACAATGATCTGGCAGTTGTTGCAGTGAAAATTTCAGATATGAGTGAAGATACTCTGAAATCTATTAAAGTAGTAAGCATCGGAAACTCCGATAATCTGGAAATTGGGGAACAGGTAGTTGCAATCGGTAATGCACTGGGTTACGGTCAGTCGGTAACTTCAGGATGGATCAGCGCGGTAGATCGTGAGGTGACCGATGAAGAAGGGAAGACAACCGGAAAACTGATACAGACAGATGCAGCAATCAATCCGGGGAACAGTGGTGGTGCACTGTTGAATATGCAGGGAGAACTGATCGGTATCAACTCTGCGAAAGCGGCAGCCACCGAAGTAGAAGGAATGGGTTATGCGATTCCGGTATCTGTGGCACAGCCGATTCTGGATGAACTGATGAATCGCGAGACAAGATATAAGACAGATGAGGAACATGCGGGTTATATAGGTGTGACCTGTCTGAATGTGGATTCTACTTCTGCACAGACTTACGGTATCCCACTGGGTGCTTTCGTGGATTCTGTGGAAGAAGGCGGACCGGCACAGACAGCAGGTATCCAGAAAGGTGACGTAGTTGTCAAGTTTGATGGCATGACAGTTTCCGGAAGTTCGGATCTGGTTGGAAAACTGGAGTATTATCAGGCAGGAGAGACTGTGGAGGTTGTGATCAGCCGGGCACAGAACGGGGAGTATCAGGAGCAGACGGTTTCGGTTACTCTTGGAAAGAAGAGTGAGATGAAGCAGGCAGATCCCCAGCAGGGTAAGTAAGAGAATAAGTAGTATCATAGACGGACGCGGCAGGAGTTCCCGTCAGAGTCCGGCAACGTGGGCAGAGCAACTTTAAGCTAAGTCCTAAGAAGAACTAAATGCCAGTTCGCGGAGAGCCGCTCACTGTCAAGTTCTTCTAAGGACTGGATCTTAAAGCTTGCTCTAAACGCCCACAAAGTGTTGCCGGACCCTGGTGGGAACCCCTGCTGCTGTGCGTTGACGGTGGGAGAAAGTTGAAATATGGTGGGAATGGCAGGAAATAAAAGGAATGAAGGGATAGAACTTATTCAGAGGGGGAGACCAGAAGGAAAATAGGGGGAGACAGTATGCTGAAAGCTGTGTTTAGAAAAAGTTTACTTGAGGGCAAGAAGATTCTGTTTTATAATATAGGGTAGGTAACCGGAAGTACACAGGAGTGACAGGTGGTTTCGGGGACGGTGTCTCATGGAATGTGGGATGAGAAAGGGATAGATAGATGTCAGAAGACAAGGATTTACTGGAAAAAGAAAAGCAGGGGCGGGAGGCTTCTGATGAAAATACGAAGGAAGATGAATACGAAAAAGTCTGTTTTATGTGTCGGAGACCGGAGAGCAAGACAGGACCGATGATCACGCTTCCTCAGAATATACATATTTGTACGGAATGTATGCAGAAAAGTTTTGATACCATGAATAACAGCAATATGAATTACGGGGATCTGATGAGCCACATGCCCAATATCAGCATGATGGATCTGTCGAGTATTCCGAATCAGGTATCAGAGAAACAGAGAGTGAAGAAGAAGAAAAAGAAAACGGAAGAAAAGAAGCAGGAATTTACCATGAAGGATGTTCCGCCGCCACATAAGATCAAAGAAAAACTGGATGAATATGTGATCGGTCAGGAACATGCGAAAAAGGTGATTTCGGTTGGTGTGTACAATCACTATAAACGAGTACTCAGCGCAGAGCAGAAAAATGGTGAAGTAGAGATTGCAAAGTCCAATATGTTGATGATCGGACCGACCGGAAGTGGTAAGACTTATCTGGTGCAGACGCTGGCGAAACTGCTGGATGTGCCACTTGCGATCACGGATGCGACTTCGCTGACGGAAGCAGGTTATATCGGTGATGATATCGAAAGCGTAGTTTCCAAACTACTTGCGGCAGCAGACAATGATGTGGAGCGGGCAGAGCATGGAATTATCTTTATCGATGAGATCGATAAGATTGCAAAAAAGAAGAATACGAACCAGAGAGATGTCAGTGGTGAGGCAGTACAGCAGGGGATGTTAAAGCTTCTCGAGGGCAGTGATGTGGAAGTGCCGGTGGGAGCGAACAGTAAAAATGCCATGGTACCACTGACTACAGTAAATACCAGCAATATTTTATTTATCTGTGGCGGTGCATTCCCGGATCTGGAGGAAATCATCAAAGAACGGTTAAACAAAAAGGCAGCAATTGGTTTTCAGGCGGATCTGAAAGATAAATATGACAATGATAAAAATCTGTTGAATAAGGTAACGGTGGAGGATCTGAGAATGTTCGGTATGGTACCGGAATTTCTTGGAAGACTGCCGATCATTTTCACATTGCAGGGACTCGATGAAGACATGCTGGTGAAGATTCTTAAAGAGCCACGCAATGCAATCCTGAAACAGTATGAAAAACTACTGGAGATGGACGAAGTCAAACTGGAATTTGAAGAAAATGCACTGCGTGCAATCGCAAAAAAGGCACTGGAAAAAGATACTGGTGCGAGAGCACTGCGAGCGATTCTGGAAGAATATATGCTGGATATTATGTACGAGATTCCAAAGGATGACAGTATTGGAGAGGTGATCATCACCAAAGAATATATTGAACACACCGGTGGTCCGAAGATCCTTTTAAGAGGACAGGAGCCGCTGTTGTTGCAGTAAAACGGATACAAATGGGGTTTTATATTCAAGGAGGTATGACTTATGAACGAAGATTTATTTGGCAGCATTAAACAGACGATTACAGAAACAGCGGGGGCTGTAGGAAAGAAAACAGAGGAATTTGTTGAGACACAGAAGATGCGAAACAAAATGCGGACACTGCAAAGAGAGATCCGGAATAAATATGCGGATCTCGGTGAAATTGTATACCAGCGTTACGTAGATGGCGATACGACGGATGAAGAACTGACCGGTCACTGTGAAGTTGTTATGGGTCTTCAGAAAGAACTGGCAGAGTGTAAAGAAAGTATGGCTGCCAAACAGGGAAAAAATGTATGCCCAGCCTGTGGAATCTCCAATCCGAAAGATGCCGTATTCTGTATGTACTGCGGTGCGGAACTTCCGGTAGAAGAGGATGAAAAAGAAGAAGACTGGTTTACCCAGGGTTCTGTAGAAGAGACAGAAGAAGAGGAAGAGACGAAGGGAAAAGAAGGCAAAGAACCGGAGAAAGAATCTGAAGAAGTGCAGAAAGAAGAAACAGAAAAGGCAACTCCGGAGCAGGATGCAGAGCAGGAAGTATGGGATGCCTGTGTGCAGAAGGAGGAAGGCGATGAAGAGTGAAGAAAAACTGAACCAGTGCTATGAGGCAGTAAAAGATCAGCTTCCCTTCGTGCCGAAACTGGCTTTGATCCTGGGATCCGGTCTTGGAGATTATGCAGATCATGTAATTGTGGAAAAAGTTATTCCGTATGAGAGTATAGACGGATTTCCGCATTCTACAGTGGCCGGACATAAGGGTCAGTTTGTATTTGCAAAAGTAGAAGGAGTACCGGTTGTCATGATGCAGGGACGGGTACATTATTATGAGGGATATCCGATGCAGGATGTGGTACTTCCGGTACGTCTGATGAAAAAAATGGGTGCTGAGATTTTGTTCCTGACCAATGCAGCCGGTGGTGTTAATGAAAACTTTCATGCCGGCGATCTGATGATGATCACGGATCAGATCTCAAGTTTTGTGCCATCACCGTTAATCGGAGCCAATATGGACGATCTTGGACCGCGCTTTCCGGATATGAGTGAGATTTACCGGAGGGAGTACCGGGAAATCATCCGGGAGAGCAGCAAATCATTGAATATTGAGCTTCAGGAAGGAACCTATCTGCAGTTTACCGGTCCGGCATATGAATCACCGGCGGAGATACGGATGGCACGGACCCTGGGGGCAGATGCTGTGGGAATGAGTACAGCATGTGAAGCTGTGGCAGCCAACCACATGGGAATGAAAATTCTTGGAATTTCCTTTATCTCGAATCTGGCAGCAGGTTTGAGTACACAGCCGCTGTCCCACAAAGAGGTACAGGAAGCCGCCGATCTTGCAGCACCAAAATTCCGCGCACTGGTGACGGAAGTGATTCGGAGAATCGGTGAACAGGAAAAGTCAGAATAGTATAGAAAAAAGAGAGAAAAGAGGAAGTTTTTTCCTCTTTTTTCGGTTATGATGAGAGTATCTGGTGTTTTGCAAAAACACAAAAATGATAAATGTTAAAGGGAGAGAATAAGACTATGGAGAAAAAATGGTGGAAAGAGAGTATTGTATATCAGATTTACCCGAGAAGTTTTAAGGACAGCAACGGAGATGGAGTTGGTGATCTGAACGGTATTACGGAAAAGATGGATTATCTGGAAAAACTGGGTGTAAATGTTGTTTGGTTGTCCCCGGTATATCAGTCCCCAAATGATGATAACGGATATGATATCAGCGATTATCGTGCAATCATGACTGAGTTCGGAACAATGGAAGATTTTGACCGGATGCTTGCAAAAGCTCATGAACATGGAATCAAAATCGTGATGGATCTGGTAGTCAATCATACCTCCGATGAACATCCGTGGTTTGTGGAGAGCAGAAAGTCCAAAGACAATCCATATCGCGACTATTATATCTGGAGAGAAGGAAAAGGCGGAAAGGAACCGAATAACTGGGGTTCCTGTTTCTCGGGTCCGGCATGGGATTACGATGAAGAAACAGATATGTATTATCTGCATCTGTTTTCAAAAAAACAGCCGGATCTGAACTGGGATAACCCGAAAGTCCGGGAAGACGTATTTGACATGATGAACTGGTGGCTGAAAAAAGGAGTAGATGGATTCCGTATGGATGTTATCAGTCTGATTTCCAAAAAGCCGGATCTGCCGGATGGAAAGCCGGGAATCAATGGATATGCAAGTTTCAATGAGCCGGCAAATGGTCCTCATGTCCATGAATATCTGCAGGAGATGCGTGAAAAAGTATTAAACAATGCGGATACTATTACCGTTGGCGAGTGTTCCGGTGTGACTCTGGAAGAAGCTAAAAAATACGCAAGAAGCGATGAAAAAGAGCTGAATATGGTATTCCAGTTTGAACATATGGATGTGGATGCTGATGCGGATAACAAATGGACCGATAAAAAGATGGATCTGCGTGAGATGAAAGCAGTTCTGACAAAATGGCAGAAAGGTCTGGAAGACATTGCCTGGAACAGTCTGTTCTGGGAGAATCACGATCAGCCACGTTCGGTATCCAGATATGCCGATGATTCCCCAAAATATCATGATGTGTCTGCAAAAATGCTGGCAACCTGTATTCATATGATGCAGGGAACTCCTTATGTATATCAGGGAGAAGAACTTGGCATGACGAACGTTCCGTTTACATCGATCGATCAGTTCCGTGATCTGGACAGCATCAATGCTTACAGAGAACTGGTAGAAGAGCAGCATGTATTTACTGCGGAAGAAATGATGCGTTATCTGTGCCGTAAGAGCCGTGACAATGCGAGAACACCGTTCCAGTGGGATGACAGTGCTTATGCAGGATTTTCCACTGCAGAACCATGGATCATGGTCAATCCGAACTATAAAGAGATCAATGCGAAGAAACAGGTCGACGATCCGGAATCTGTATTTAATTATTACAGAAAGCTGATCGCACTGCGAAAAGAAAAAGAGATTATTGTATACGGAACCTATGATCTGTTACTGCCGGAATCCGAAGAAATCTATATGTATACAAGAACACTGGGAGAGGAAAAGCTGCTGGTGGTATGTAACTTCAGTGAAAAAGAAGTAGCAGTAGAGATTCCGGAGGATTTCCGCAAGGGAAGTTATCTGATTGCAAACTATCCGGAAGGAGAAATCAAAGAACAGATGATGATTCGCCCGTATGAAGCATTTGTGCTTGAAAAATAAAAGGAAACTGTGAGGGTACTGAACAGTTATAATAAGAGATGAAAGCAAAGGTCGCTGTGTTTACAGAAAAATGTGAATGCAGCGATCTTTTTACGATTGCAGAAAATAAATATAGAACAGAAGCCAGCCTGTACAAAGACAAAAAAATAGTGCAGGAAGCGGGACTTGAACCCGCACGATATTGCTACCACAGGCACCTGAAGCCTGCGCGTCTGCCAATTCCGCCATTCCTGCACATCTTTTATTATGAAGTTTTTGTTGCATCTCAACAACATAGTCTACTATACAGGAAAAAATACTGATTGTCAACAGTTTTTTAAAAAAATATAGAAAACAAAGAACTCTTATGAGATATGTAAGTGAATAATGTATTCCGACGATTTGTGAAAATTATCTGTAAAAACATTTTCCGGAAGAAAACAGACAAACAAATGTCGGTAACTAACACAAGTAATAGTGAAAATTGTTTTTATATTGTTTAATATAATTATAGAAAAGGTAAGATCGATCATAGAAAAAAGTTTTGTAGAAACGAAAGGAGGAATCTTTATGATGAGGAAAAAAGTGATTAGTATGCTGCTGATCGCATCTATGCTGGCTATGCCTACAGGCTGTGGAAAAGACGGAAACAAGGACAAAGACACAGCCAAAGGAGTAGAAGCAACAGACAACGGAGACGATTCCGCCGAAACGGACGCTCCGCCAAAAACACCGGTACCAAAGGAAGACAAGGAGACAACAGAATCAGACAAAGATAAAGAAACAGAGACCGAAGCCGCTTTCTCAGAGGATGATTATGAACCGGCACAGGTTACGAAAAAAGAATACGAAAGTATGTCTGCTCAGGATCTGATAGATCGTATCAAAGATGTGAAAAATATCACAGAAGATGAAGCACTGGCACTCTATTCTACCTATGCTTATACAAACTATAAAGAAGACTTTAATGGTAGAGAAGAAAATATTACCGATGAGGCTTTCAAAACCCTCAAGGATGATGGCTGCAAGATTCCATATACCACAACAATCAGGGATAACATGCTCCACAGTGAAAATGCCAACGTTCGCGCCTATGCATTCTCCACGATCGGAGGTCTGTTTGGCACAACCAGTGAGGAAGAAAAGATGGCAGAAGAAGTACTGGCCAAGGAAACAGAGCCTGTTGTATTATTTGCCGCTTTAAGAAGCCTTGGAGGTGCCGTGAGCAATCCGGCGGTTGCAGAGTTCGTTTTGAATATGACCGAGCACGAAAATGCCAATGTCCGGAAGCAGGCAGCCCTTGCTATAGGATCTGAATGGGCTATGGGTATTGACGGTATGGTGGATGCAATTCTCAAACTGATGAATGATGAGAATGAGGATGTACGAACAACTGCATATAAGTATGCCGGAAGACTTCATGATGACAGGGTGATCGATCCGTTGGAGGAAGTTCTGAAGGACAGCAGTCTGGTTCAGTTCCACGATGCATGCATCACCTCCCTGACCTATATGTGGTATGATTACCCCAGCCATAGATATACCAATGAAAGGGCATATCGCATAACGATAGATTATCTGTCACAGAAGCCACGTAACGGAGATATTCCATATTGGACAACGGTTGGCGCATTCAGAAGTGCTTCCAGCATGGGCACCAGCTATGAAGACTGGAAGAAAGAAGCCACCTATTTTGATGAGGCAGAAATTAATAATCTGATGCTGGATATTGTAGCGGATCAGGATGCAGACAGAAGAGGAAGAGAAATCGCAATGAAATATATCATGGAGCGTGGAGATGATGCTTCAAAAGAAAGCTTAAAGAATATCATGGAAAATATGACCGAGGATGATCCGGGGCATTTCCTGATGTCCCACACCTATGAAGCTTTGATAAATAAAGAGTAACTGTGAAGGTACTGAACAATTACAATGAAGAATAACCGATTGTCCAGGTGATAATCTCTTCGCAGTGCATCGGGAGGGTTCATCCCTCCCGATCTATCTTATGTAAGCTCAAAATCTTTCAGAAAGGGGGAAACATGTGTGAAAAATAAAAATATACTGCTCAGATCCCTTCTTACAGGAATGCTCTGTATTGTGTCGTTGACTGTATTTACCGGATGTATCGATAAGAAAGACGGGGACGGCATGGTGAATGGACGGACGGCAGACGGAGAACTTCCGGAGAATGAGGATACGGAACCGGTTCCTATCAAAGCCAACAAGGCCGGGAAACCGGAAATAAAAGACAGTTCCACTACAGAGGAACCGGAACAGCCGGAAGAACCGGAGACTACTCCGGAACCGGAAAAGAAAGAAGAGACAGAAGAACAGAAAGCAGAGAAGTCTCTGGAAACTTTCCGCCAGAGCATGGAAGGAACCCTTCAGAACTTTGGAGTGGCCTTTCTTGGAGAAGTGGACGAATCTTATGCAGACCGGATACCGGAATGGATCGAAGAAAACTTTCCGGATTTTTCGGAGGAATATCCATTTGTAAAGATGATTCCTGAAGAAAGGATCATTGGAAACGAAATCGGACAGCTGTTTTGCGTTGTTCCGAGAAGCGGTGATGATCCGGTGGAGATCATAGAACAGAGGATGAACTTTGAGACTTTTGAGATGGATGAAGTAGGGCAACTGTATTCCTCCGAGACCGGAGAACCATATCTTGTGATGTGTAACGGAGTGGGAGGATATGCTACGGCTATGATCTCCATGGGAACAGAAGCCGGCTACCAGGCAGACTGGTATCCCATGATGGATATGCTTGGACGCGTGGCAATCCCTGTCACCGAGTCGGATGAGCCCCAGGCTAAGGATTTTACGGATTATGCCGCCTGCGGTGCCAGCAGATTTGGAGAATGGTATGGAGATGTCAGTATGGAGCTGAAAGAAAAGGATCTGGCAGACACTAGCTGGGAACTTCAGATAGCGATGGGAAGTACAGATAGTTATGGAAACTATTTTCTGGAATTCCGAAAAGGCGGGAAATTACATATTTCCTGGTGTGAAAGAGAATATGGCGTGGACGAAGAGAACTACGATGATACAGAAACAGAGGCTTATGAAGGAACCTGGAGCTGTTCCCAGGAGAAGGGGAGGACGTATCTGACAATGGAGGTGACACGAACCGGTGGCGAATGGTATCAGAAGGGTGAAGATCCGGTTAGCTGGTCAGAAACATTCTGTGTGTATTCTGTATACAGCGGCTCGGGACTGCTTCTGGAAAATGAGACAGAAAACGCCAGCATGCCGTCCAATCAAAATGATACACAGCTTCTGGAGGCCATCAGAACCTATGGATAATGTTTTGAGAAACCGACATGATAAAGATTCAGAGAGTATATAAAGAATGGAAGGAGGGACAGCGATGAGTAGTGCAAAAAATGGTAAGAAGAAAGATATAAAAATTATTCTATTGGGTATCCTGGTGGGACTTGTTGTGTGTGGTGCAGGAATCTATGGTGTGGTCTCAAGCAGGATAGCAAGCCATGAGTATAAAAACAGTACGGATATTCGGGAGGTTTCGGCTGTTGTCGGATATTGCAGAGAAATCGTAAAAAAAGACGAAGATGAGAATGAATATCATCGTGAAAGAGAATTACGGGAATACAGAGTGAAAGTCACTTTTGAGATCGATGGAGAAACCTACCAAGACAGAGACACTGTATACTGCTGGAATGATGAGGAGATCAATAAAGGGGACGAGATCGATGTGGAAGTTTACAGAACGTCAAAAGGAAAATATAAAATTGCGCCGGACAGAGATCCACTGGAATTCCTGTTCAGCTGTGTAGCCATTATCCTTGGAGCAGGTTTTGCAGCAATCTTCATAGCCGAGATGTTCAAGAAAGAACCGGAAAACGGTGCGGAATCGGGAAAAAAGAAAAATAAGGATAAAAACAGAAACAGATAACATGAAATGGGAGGCGACATATGGGACTATCAGATGCATCGTGGTTTGCTGCTACAGTTGCCATTTTGTTAGGGATTTATATCGGTGAACGGATACTGGATATCGATTTTTCTGTTTTTCTGGCAAAAAACCGGAAAAAGGGAAAGATAAAAAGAATGCTGGAACAGCGCGGCGATACCCCTCTTCAAAAATCAGGAATACACCGTGATATAAGGAAGGCCTTCGAGAGAATCCTGATTCCCCTTGAAAAAGCAGATAAAAACCGACTTCCCTCAAGAATGGATATGACTTTTCGGAAAAATATCGTAAGACAGATCGATCGACTGAATCAGCAGAAGCTGTGCCGTGAGATTCTGATGACAGACCTGGAAACTCAGCCGGACAATGATTTTGAACACTGGAATAATGATGGACGAGAATGGAGGGAATCTGTTATCAAGTGCAGTGCTCTGGAACGCCTGATTTCCACTGAGGATGGGAAAATCCATTATGAAAATTATCGAAAACATGCCTATCTTCGGATCCTTCAGTCACGGCACATTCGAAATTCAGATCGTGCCCAGAAGAAAAAAAGTTATTATTCCACCGTACAGAAAATCATCTGTCCATCCTGTGGTGCATCGGTGGAACTGACCGGTCAGCAGGTGGTCTGTGAGTACTGTGGAGGTGTGATCCGAAGTGAGTTTTATGACTGGCAGACAGAAAGATTTGAGGTATATGAGCGCATAGGTACCAATCTCCGGCGTGCATTGCTTTTGACAGGATCTATGGGAATTGTGTATGTCTGTGTATTCTTGTGTCTGTATATGATCGAGGATACAGAGGTTTCTCTGACAGCAGGAATTGGCGTGGCCCTTCTGGTTTTTGTGCTGATCCTGGTATCCAATCAGTTTTTCCGAAACAGACAGGAAAAGATGGCGGACTCCATAGTAAGATACTCGGAGAATTATCTCAGGTCCTGCATCGGTGATGCCATTTATAATGAAACAGAATCGGATGAACTGATGGATTATGGAATCGGAAATATCACTTTAAAGAAAGTGGTCAACACAGAAGATACTACAAAAATAAAGGTAAAAGTCTGTGCAAGCGAGACCTATTTGCCGGATAGAAGAAATCCATATACGAAAAAAGTGAAGAGAACGCTTATCATGCAAAGAGCCCGTTACCCGGAAAGAAGAAGCGAAGACGGCGTTTTCTTCATGGAGAAAGAATGTCCATCCTGTGGAGCCAACTTTGTACCAGATGAGAATCATTGCTGTTCTTTCTGCGGATACAGCCTGAAGAGTGACAATGCCAAATGGGTTTTGGTAAAATAAGAGAAAAAAATAGTGCAGGAAGCGGGACTTGAACCCGCACGATATTGCTACCACAGGCACCTGAAGCCTGCGCGTCTGCCAATTCCGCCATTCCTGCACATCTGTTAAGTATGAAATTGTTTGTCACTTCGTCAGCGACAAGTGATACTATACAGCATAAAACACAAAGTGTCAACACTTTTTTGCAAAAAAAAGAAAAAAATTTCTTCTCAGCAGAAAACGACTCTTTTCTTAAATAAAATATTGAAATGAAAACGACTTTGTGGTAAAATTTCTAAGATTACGCAAGGGGGAGTGATTTCGGGGGAAATTTCTCCCCTTTTATGCGGAAAAAGAGATAAACAGGCTGTAAAAAGCCTACATAAGAAAAAGAAAGGAAACGGAATGATGAAAGCTTTTTTAATACTTGAAGATGGACATGTATTTACCGGAACCAGCATTGGAGCCAAAAAAGAAGTCATCAGCGAGATCGTATTCAATACTTCCATGACAGGTTATCTGGAAGTACTGACAGACCCGTCTTACGCAGGACAGGCTGTATGTATGACTTATCCGCTGATCGGCAATTACGGTATTTGCTATGAGGATACGGAGTCTTTGAGACCATGGCCGGATGGATATATTGTAAGAGAACTTTCCAGAACACCAAGCAATTTCCGGTGTGAAGATACAATTCAGAACTTTCTGAAACGATTTGACATTCCGGGAATCGCAGGGATCGATACCCGCGCTCTGACCAGAATCCTGAGAGAAAAAGGAACCATGAATGGTATGATCACAACGGATGAAAATTATGATCTGGATGCTATCATTCCGAGACTGAAAGCATATACTACAGGAAAAGTAGTGGAGAAAGTAACCTGCTCCGAAAAGACCGTGCTGAAAGGCAGCGGAAAGAAAGTAGCCCTTCTGGATCTGGGTGCAAAAAACAATATCGCAAAATCTCTGAATCAGAGAGGATGCGAGGTAACCATTTATCCGGCATCCACCACAGCAGAAGAGATCCTGGCCGCAAACCCGGACGGTATCATGCTCTCCAACGGCCCTGGAGACCCGAAGGAGTGTACGGAAGTGATCAAAGAGATCCGTAAATTATATGAATCCGACACACCGATCTTTGCAATCTGTCTGGGACATCAGCTGATGGCACTGGCAACCGGTGCGGATACCCATAAGATGAAATACGGTCACAGAGGAGGCAATCATCCGGTAAAAGATCTGGAAACCGGAAGAGTGTATATTTCTTCTCAGAACCACGGATATGTGGTAGACACCGACAATCTGGATCCGAAAGTTGCCGTTCCGGCATTTATCAATGTCAACGACGGAACCAACGAAGGACTGAAATATACAGGAAAAAATATTTTTACAGTACAGTTCCATCCGGAAGCATGCCCGGGACCACAGGATTCCGGTTATCTGTTTGACCGGTTTATCAAAATGATGGGAGGAGAAGAGTAATGCCAAAAAATCCAGAGATTAAAAAAGTACTGATGATTGGCTCAGGTCCGATTGTCATCGGCCAGGCAGCAGAATTTGACTATGCGGGAACACAGGCCTGCCGTTCTCTGAAAGAAGAGGGCGTGGAAGTTGTCCTGTTAAACTCTAACCCGGCAACCATCATGACCGATAAAGATATCGCTGATAAAGTTTATATCGAGCCGCTGACTGTAGAAGTTGTGGAGCAGCTGATCCTGAAAGAAAAACCGGACAGCGTACTTCCGACACTGGGTGGTCAGGCAGGACTGAACCTGGCGATGGAACTGGAAGAGAGAGGATTCTTAAAAGAACATAATGTAAGACTGATCGGTACTACTTCCCAGACAATTAAAAAAGCAGAAGACCGTCAGGAATTCAAAGATACCATGGAAAAAATCGGTGAACCGGTTGCAGCTTCCCTGGTGGTTACAACCGTAGAGGACGGTATTGCATTTACCAATACGATCGGTTATCCGGTTGTTCTTCGTCCGGCCTATACTCTGGGCGGAAGCGGCGGCGGTATCGCCCATAACGAAGCGGAATTAATCGAGATTCTGGAAAATGGTCTGCGTCTTTCCCGTGTAGGCGAGGTTCTGGTAGAAAGATGTATCGCCGGATGGAAAGAAATCGAGTACGAAGTAATGCGTGATGGCGCAGGAAACTGCATCACCGTTTGTAATATGGAAAACCTGGATCCGGTTGGTGTACATACCGGTGACAGTATCGTTGTGGCACCGTCTCAGACACTGGGTGACAAAGAATATCAGATGCTGAGAACTTCCGCACTGAATATTATCACAGAGTTGGGCATTACCGGTGGATGTAACGTACAGTACGCACTGAATCCGGACAGCTTCGAATACTGTGTTATCGAGGTAAACCCTCGTGTATCCCGTTCTTCCGCACTGGCAAGTAAGGCAACCGGATATCCGATCGCAAAAGTAGCTGCAAAGATCGCTCTGGGTTATACCCTGGATGAGATTCCGAATGCGATTACCGGGAAAACTTATGCAAGTTTCGAGCCAATGTTAGACTACTGTGTTGTCAAGATCCCGCGTCTTCCATTTGATAAGTTTATCAGCGCAAAACGTACCCTGACCACACAGATGAAAGCTACCGGTGAAGTTATGAGTATCTGCAATAACTTTGAAGGCGCGCTGATGAAAGCAATCCGTTCCCTGGAACAGCATGTAGACAGCCTGATGTCCTACGATTTTTCCAATCTGTCCAGAGAAGAGATGCTGGAAGCTCTTCATATTGTAGATGATATGAGAATCTGGAGAATTGCACAGGCGATCCGTATCGGAATTTCTCAGGAAGAGATCCATGAGATCACCAAGATCGATCTGTGGTTTATCGATAAGATCGCGATCCTGACCGAGATGGAATATGCGTTGAAGACCAGAGAACTGGACGAGGATCTGTTAAGAGAAGCAAAACGCATGGAATTCCCGGATTATGTGATCGCAAAACTGAACGGAAAAACAGAAGAAACGGTAAAAGAAATGCGTAAAACATACGGTATCACCGCAGCATACAAGATGGTAGATACCTGTGCCGCTGAGTTTGCAGCCACCACACCGTATTATTACTCTGTGTATGGCGGAGAAAATGAAGCAGAACGCACACCGGACAAGAAAAAGGTTCTGGTACTTGGTTCCGGTCCGATCCGTATCGGACAGGGTATCGAGTTCGACTTCTGTTCTGTACACTGTACCTGGGCATTTGCAAAAGAAGGCTATGAGACTATTATCATTAATAACAATCCGGAAACTGTAAGTACAGACTTTGATATCGCTGACAAACTGTATTTTGAGCCACTGACACCGGAAGATGTGGAAAATATCGTAAATATCGAGAAACCGGACGGAGCAGTTGTACAGTTCGGTGGACAGACCGCCATCAAGCTGACAGAAGCTCTGATGAAGATGGGCGTGCCGATCCTCGGAACATCCGCAGAAAATGTAGATGCAGCCGAAGACCGTGAGCTGTTCGATGAGATCCTGGAACAGTGCCAGATCCCGAGACCAAAGGGACAGACCGTATTTACCGCTGAAGAGGCTAAGAAAGCTGCCAACGAACTGGGTTATCCGGTTCTGGTTCGTCCTTCTTACGTTCTGGGTGGTCAGGGTATGCAGATCGCGATCAACGATGAAGATGTGGAACAGTACATCGGCATCATCAACCGGATCGCACAGGAACATCCGATCCTGGTCGACAAATACCTTGTAGGTAAAGAAATCGAGGTTGATGCGGTATGCGACGGCGAAGACATCGTGATCCCTGGTATCATGGAGCATATCGAAAGAGCCGGTATCCATTCCGGAGACAGTATTTCTGTATATCCGGCACAGACCATCAGCAAGACTGCAAAAGCTACCATCGAAGAATACACCAAACGTCTGGCAAAAGCACTGCATGTCATCGGTATGATTAATATTCAGTTTATCGTATGCGGTGAAGAAGTCTATGTCATCGAGGTTAATCCACGTTCCAGCCGTACCGTTCCGTACATCAGCAAGGTAACCGGTATCCCGATTGTTCCGCTGGCAGCAAAAGCCATCATGGGATACAAACTGAAAGATATGGGTTATACACCGGGACTGCAGCCGGAAGCAAAATATTTTGCTATCAAGATGCCGGTATTTTCCTTCGAGAAGATCCGTGGTGCAGATATCAGCCTTGGACCGGAGATGAAGTCCACCGGTGAGTGCCTGGGTATCGCAGAAAGCTTCAACGAAGCACTGTACAAAGCATTCCTTGGTGCCGGTATCAATCTGCCGAAACACAAAAATATGATCATGACCGTTCGTGATGAGGATAAAGAGGAAGCAGTTGAGATCGGAAAACGGTTTGAAGCACTGGGTTACCGGATCTATGCAACCAGAAATACAGCTAAAACGCTGCAGGAAGCCGGCGTAAAAGCAATCCGTACCAATAAGCTCGAACAGCCGTCACCAAACCTGATGGACCTGATTCTGGGTCACAAGATCGATCTGGTCATCGATACACCTTCTCAGGGTGTGGAACATGCAAAAGATGGTTTCCTGATTCGAAGAAATGCCATCGAAACAGGAGTCAATGTTCTGACTGCTATGGATACAGCAAAAGCACTGGTAACCAGTCTGGAAAATACAGATCTGAACAAGCTTACGCTGATTGATATCGCACAGATTTAAGTAAAGGGGACAATATGGACATTATCGAATTACTGAAAGTAATTTTTCTCGGTATTGTGGAGGGAATCACCGAATGGCTTCCTGTAAGCAGTACCGGCCATATGATCCTGGTGGATGAATTTATGAAACTGAAAGTCAGCAAGGAATTCTGGGAAATGTTCCTTGTTGTTATTCAGCTTGGCGCTGTAATGGCGGTTGTTGTACTGGATTTTAAGAAGCTATGGCCATTCCATAAAAATGATCCGTCCAGAGAGAGTAACTGGAACTATATCAGTACGAATGAGCGTATCGGGAAATTACAGAAATTTGCAGACAAATACATCAACATGAACAAGATCGTGCTGTGGTTAAAGATTCTGGTATCTTGTGTGCCGGCAATCATCGTGGCGCTTCCGTTTAACAACTGGATCGAGAAAACATTCATGAATTACTGGGTCGTTTCCGTGATGCTGATCGTATACGGTGTACTGTTTATTGTAATCGAAAACTACAATAAAAGCCGGAAAACCAGCAGAACAAAGCTCAGTGAGATTTCTTTTAAAGATGCGCTGTTTATCGGAGTGTTCCAGCTGCTTGCACTGATCCCGGGTACTTCCCGTTCGGGTGCGACCATCATCGGAGGTATTCTTCTTGGTATGAGCAGAAAACTGGCGGCGGAATACACATTTTTCCTTGCTATTCCGGTCATGTTTGGAGCGAGTCTTCTGAAAATCGTGAAGTTTGGTCTGCATTTTTCAGGAACAGAAGTGGTGTATCTACTGCTTGGTATGATCGTGGCTTTCGGTGTTTCTGTCGCGGCGATCAAGTTCCTGATGGGCTATATCAAGAAACACGATTTCAAGGTATTTGGATGGTACCGGATCGTCCTTGGTGTTGTGGTACTTGCTTATTTCCTGCTTGCATAAAGGAGAAAACAGGAATAAACTAACGATAAAGATGTAGATCTGTAACAGAAACCGGAAAATTACGGGAAAACGGTATCAGCAGATCATAAACCGGAACCCATATCTGTATGGAATCCGGTTTATACCGTGACAGTGACGGGTGAAATCCGCAAAAGGTATTTTTACCCGGTTATGAATGAGAGAAAGTAAGAGGGCGTAACATGGAGAAGAAGAAAGTTGTCATTGCTCTGGGACACCGGGCACTTGGTAATACGTTGCCGGAGCAGAAAGAAGCTACAAAAAGAACTGCAAAAATCATTGCGCAGCTGGTAAAAGAGGGCGCAGAGGTCGTGATCTCTCACAGTAATGCACCTCAGGTGGGTATGATCCATATGGCAATGAACGAATTCGGAAAATATCATCCGGATTACACATACGCACCAATGTCCGTGTGTTCTGCCATGAGCCAGGGGTATATCGGATACGACTTGCAGAATGCGATCCGTGCAGAACTGATGAAAGAAGGTATCTACAAACCGGTATCCACGATCCTGACACAGGTAACCGTAGACACGTATGACGAAGCTTTTGCTGAACCTGTCAAAGTCATCGGACGTGTGCTGAATGAGCAGGAAGCGGAAGAGGAAGAGAATAAGGGAAATTATGTGACCAAGATCGGTGACGGTTACCGCCGAATCGTAGCAGCACCGAAGCCACAGAAGATCGTGGAGATCGATGCGATCCGTGCACTGCTTGATGCCGGACAGATCGTTATCGCCTGCGGCGGTGGCGGAATCCCGGTTCTCGAACAGGGAACAGAACTGAAGGGTGCAAGTGCGGTTATTGAGAAAGATTATACCAGCGGTCGTCTGGCAGAACAGCTGGATGCAGATGAACTGTTGATTCTGACCAGTGTGGAGAAGGTTTCTGTGAATTTTCACAAGCAGGATGAGGAAGAACTGGGCGAGATTTCTGTTGCACAGGCGAAAGAATATATGGCTGAGGGACAGTTCGAAGCCAACACCATGCTGCCGAAGATCCAGGCATCTGTCGAGTTCGTGGAACAGGGCGAAGGGAAGAAGGCTGTGATTACTTCAATCGATAAGGCAGTGGATGCGTACCTTGGACGGACGGGTACGGTGATCTGTTAAGAGCGTATATTGTTTTTCTATAAAAGGGCTATCGTTTTCAAAATGAAGTGTTTTGAAGACGGTAGTTTTTTTTGATTTTCAAGGGGACGCCGGCATGGTTTGGGAGCCTGGGTGCGGGAACGTGGGCAGAGCAACTTTAAGCTAGCCACTAACTGCGACTATATTCACTTGGGTCAGCTGACCCAAGCGAAAGTCT
>OLNH01000708.1_pt1 | contig 24276 bp, 28 predicted proteins | sample 1643101 | NCBI WGS metagenome assembly OLNH01 (sample SAMEA3136758, study PRJEB25190) | human gut metagenome | biome: human gut; feature: human-associated habitat; material: faeces | place: Austria | collected 2013
TCGGAACGATCGTCTTGATAGCTGTGATGGCTTATTTTCTGAGGGTAGCGGCTTATCAAGGATTTAATAAATTTTTTATTTTCTTCTCCAATATTAAGAAAATCAATAACTGTGCTACATCCATCTTGACTAGCAAAATTACTTTCTAATTCAGGTTTTGTTTTGTTATAAAATTCCCTATACCCATCAATTATAAATATCATTTTTTCACAAAACTCATTGATACAATTTATTACACTTTGACATATTTTTTCTAGTTCAATATAATTATCTTCTATGTCTTTTTTTTCTTTTTTAACAATATAATTATATCTATCATTTTGATCATGATATATGTAAAATGCTTTTTTATCTGTATCTTTACCGATTGTTAAAGTTACATCATCATTAAAAATAAAATGTTTTGTGATAAGTGATTGATCTTTTAATTTAAAAGGATAATTTAGTATATATTGATATTTTTTATTTATATTCGAAAATAGTTCTTTTAAATATTTTATTGTTTTTGTAATGTCTTCATTATTCCATGCTTTTGAGTATTCTTCCAAAATATTTTTTTCAAAAGTATTTTGTAAAATTCTAAAAAGTCTAAAACAATCTATTTTATAATTTTTATTTGTGTTTTCAATAATGATATCTAGTAAAACCTGTTTTGTTGTATCGAACTCATCAATAAATAGTATCGAGTTATTAAATTGTTTAGTATATAGTAATATAGAATTTTCATAGACCATATCTATAGGTAAGAAAAATTTCTTTGTTGTTAATAAAATAATTTGCTTTTTTTCTAATAAAATTGAGGGATATAAATTTGTTAACCATTCCAATTCTTGAATTTCTTTCTTTTTATATTTTTTTAATTTCAAATAAGCCTTTACTTGTTTTCTAAACTCATATTCTGTACTTGTAAATTTATCATAAAATAATTGTTTAATTTCTACATTTTTCTCTTCTTTTAAATTTTTTACTAGACTTTTTAATGTTTTCAATAGCTTATTATTCATCGCTTTAAACTCAGTATCCATTTTTTCATAACTTATGTCAAAATAATTTTTAAATGAATCATAATATGAGCTTAAATATAATAATTGATTCTTTAATTCATCAGCATCATTATTATTCAAATCTTTCACCATTTCTTCAGTATTTGGTAATAATTTTAATTGATTAGCAATGAAAAAAAATTTTTTATTCTTGTAATTTTTCTGTATATATTTTATTGCATTGTATGTCTTGCCAAACCCTGTTGGGGCATCTAATAAAAATAAATTACTTTCTTTATCAGCATGATTTTTTATAATATTATATACTATATCTGTTTTCAATTTACTGTACCTACCTATTAAAAAATTTAATAAACCTTTTAATATCAGTTTATCAAATTCATTTTTCTATCACAATATATTTAAAAATGTTATTTTTTAATAATATTCATATCTTTTTAAAAAATATCTTTCCATTGAAATAACTTTTTAAATTTTTTATAATTTTTAAAAAGATAAATGAGCTATAGAGGAGGTAATGTTATGGCTATATTTTTAACAAGTAGTCCAACTGGACCACTAGATAATAGTAGAAAAGTAGATGGTTTAGATAAAATGAATCATTTTGTTGATCAATTAAAAAAATATTGGAAAGATAATAGTAAATGCTGTATTATTGCAGCAAATCCTGATGATTATGATGAAAATGATGAAATGTGTAACTTTTTTAAAGAAGTTTTTTTTAAAGAAAATTTATCAATTGAATGTCTTAATTTAATAGATGAAAGATATAGTAATTTTACTAAAGATGATCTTATGAACTATGATGTTATTCTTTTAGGTGGTGGACATGTTCCGACTCAAAATAAATTTTTTAAAGAAATTCAGTTAAGAGAGAAAATAAAAGACTTTGATGGAATTATCATAGCAATTAGTGCTGGTAGTATGAATAGTGCTGATATTGTATATTGTCAACCAGAAAAAGAAGGTGAATCAATAGATCCTAGTTTCAATAAATGGATTTCAGGTCTTGATTTAACAAAGAGAAATATTATTCCTCATTATCAAATGATTAAAGATGATATTTTAGATGGAAAAAAAATATTTGAAGATATTACTTATAATGACAGTATTAATCACCAATTTATTGCATTAGTTGATGGAAGTTATTTATTAATTGATGATCATGAAACAATATATGGTGAATGTTATTTAATCAAAGATGGACATATCCAGTTAATATGTCATGAAAATGAAACTATAAGATTAGATAATCTTAAACTATAAAGCAGTTTAACGTCATACAAAATCAATCACTACAAATAAGCACAATATTTAGTTATCACAAAATAAAAAAATTATAGCGATTATTCAATAAAACTATCTATTTTTATGAGTTTTTTGATAAAATCATTTTATCAGTTAACCTGAAATTTAGAGAAAGAAAAAGGATGTATACTCTCCAACCACAGTTTGTATACACCCTTGTCCATAAGAACAATATAACAATAACCGGTTTAAATAATAAAATCAATATCATTCTTCCTGATTTAAATAAATTACATTTAATATTTAAGTTTTATAATAATTTGATTAATTCTCCAAATTTTAATAATATTCATTGTCCTAACTATCATAGTCTTTATGAATCAGACATGCCCACTATTTTCGTAGTCTTATTATTTTCAATCAAAAAATTAGAATCAGAATCACTCGCATCATGTACAAGTCCTGTGGTAAAACCTATGCCATCCTCGTCGAAGATATGATTCCTTCTATTTCTTTGACTTTTCATAGTCTTTATATGATCACCTTTTCCTGTCTCCCTATCATCTCTTCTTCTCATTTTTATTATCTTAAACATAAATTCTCCTGTTTTATTGACTTTTTTGGTTCTATTATTTACCTGTAAACAAAGAAAGGAGTGTATATTTATTTATGAAATTATGTTTATTTTTTTTCGTTATGGCGGTGATACTTCTACTGTGCCTAAAAGTGTTATTAGTCAGAATGATTTTCTTCAGTTCTTCAATCTTGAAAATAAGGATATCAAATCATTCACCATCACTCATCAAAAAGATGGTCTTCATATAGCTGTAACTCTTGCCAGAAAGCTGCATCAGTGCCCTGTATGTATCAATATGACTGACCAGGTTAAAGATTATTCCACAAAAACTATCACTCATTCTGTTTTGACCAGCCATAGATGTGTGATTGATTATCGGGCCAGAAGATACAGATGCAAAAAATGCAATAAAACATTCTATGAACTTAATCCTTTTTCTGTTGCCGGTTCACGAATCTCTTTAGCGACTGTATGACTATATATAATATCCTTGGCGGTTTGAAGCATCCTGCTGCAACATTTAAAGATGTAGCTCAGCGTTATCATATTTCACAGACAACTTCGCTCATATTTTTGATTCATTTGTCTGCATGTCAAGAAAACAGCTTCCTCAATATCTGTGTATCGATGAAGTCTATGCTTTTAAATCTGAAAAGAGCAGATACATCTGCGTTCTTTTTGATTTTCAGTCACAGAATATCGTTGATGTGCTTCCCTCAAGAAGAAAACAGGTACTGCTGGATTATTTCTTCAATATTCCTTTATCAGAAAGAAAAAAAGTCAAAGTTGTATCATTTGATATGTGGGAATCATATCGCATTGTTTCCAAAATCATGTTTCCTGATGCCTTATGTGCTGTTGATCATTTATGTAAAATTTTACATAAGATCATTATCATGTCAAGCAGGAATTTCACAGAAAAATGGATAAAGTAAGAATCAGCTCCATGAATCGCTATTACTCCAGAAAACCTTTACCGAAGCTGAAAAATATGAATTATCAGAAGTATCCAGACATTATTATGTTTTGAAAAAATTTCATTGGATGCGCTTCTCCAATAACAAAAGCATATACGATCCCAATGTAGAAAAGAAATATAATACGGTACTCAAGGGATATTTCAATTACTATGATATATTTGATTATATGATCAGGGATGACCAGGAATTAGATTTAGCTTATGAACTGAAATATCATCTGGATGTTTTTTATAGGAATTCTTCTTATGATAGTGCCAAAAATATTGACGAACTGATTGCTTTATTTAAAAGCTGTCCTATCAAAGAAATGAGAAATTTTGCAAATACACTAACTAAATGAAAATGGGAGATCGTCAATTCATTTATAAGAGCAGATAGCAAACGTATTTCCAATGGGATCATTGAAAATAGAAATAAATCATTAAAATTACTCAAACATAGTTCAAATGGATATCTTAATTGGCATAGATTTAGAAACAAGGCCATGTATTACCTCAATGATGATGCCATATATCACATGTATTCAATCAAAAATACAGATATCAAATAAAAGTACATTTTTTATGAAAAGATACAAAAAACGGGGAACAACTTTTCCCCGCTATGATTTAGTATCTAAAACCCCAGAACCCCAGGTTATTTTAGATTATCTAAATATATTAAACTGCTTTATTTCTTTCTATTCAACCAGGACAAATAATAATAAGAAATTTTTTGTCTAATATAGCCAGAATATAAAATATTTTTATATTTACTGATACCAATTACAGAATATAATTCTATCATTTTTTTATTAATCTCTTTTTTTCTTATGTTGATTTGACTAATTTCTGTTATTGGCTGTGGTGTATTTACACCCTCTATTAAATCATATGAATTAAATGTAATCAAATCATCTATCTCTGCTATAATTTTTTTTATTTCTTCATATTTTGTTGGGTGAGAAATTATTAAAATGGAAAATTTATTTTTCAATTCCTTCAATTTAAAAGATAAATCATTATAAGCATTTGCTGAACTATAATTTTTATAAAAGAATGAATATATTTCTGGAAGATCAATTGTTAATAAGTTACCAAAAATATCATTTTTAAGATTTTCTCTATATTCAATTTTATGTTGATATCTTCCAAAAAGATAAGCTAATATAGCACCTAATACAGCTACAAAAATAGACACCTTATCCGAACTAGTTAATATCAATATATAATACTCTCCTTAATACTTTTAACAACATCATCTTTATTAGAGGTAAAAGTGAAATGATCAAATATCTTTTCTTTTCCGTATTTATCAATCATTGTTCCCATCAGTCCTTTTACAAAGGAAATTCCCACACCTTCAACAGTATCCGGAAAAATAATTTCGTTTATTTCAGTATTAGAAATTTTATCCTTTACTTGATTATTAAATACACTTTGTCCGTAATCATTTCCGGATATTCGTGTTAATGTATTTGGTAAATTTAATATTATTTTATTTGTCATAAATCATCCTCCTTTATTATAAACATTAAGTTATATGCTGTACCATTTAGATAAAATGAACTACTACCAATACATTTATCATCTGGAACATCATTATAGTCATTGCTACTATTAAATGCAATATTGTCACCTAAAGGTGAAGACTTTAAAATTTTTTTGTCAAAGAATAATATTTCCTTACCACTATAAACATATGAATTGAAATTATCAGTATATTCATCTAATTGTGCTTTTTTTGAAAATTTTTTTATAACTTTATTTAAACCTGTGCCACCGCTATTAATACTTTTTCTAGTAGTAGTACCGTTTTGAAATGCTGAAACCATAAAAAATAAATTTTCTGTATAGCGATTATTAAAATATTTTTTATGTATATTATAAGCTTTATTTATTCTGTTTCTTGTTACAGGATTCATTCTTTCATTGATATAACATCCCATAATATCAGAATAAAGCTTTTCTTTTGAAAAATTTATGACATTAATCATAAAATTAAAATAATTTATATCTTGTGCTCCATCTGCTACTTTATACACTGGAACATATGATATTTCAATTATTCCTTGACCGTTGGAATGTGCGATTATATTATCGGCAAGTTCTCCAACAATAATACATATGTCATCAATAATATTTTGATTTTTTTCAAAGTCATATTTTAAAATACTATTTACTTCAGATTCTAACTTTGAAATAAATTGTACGTCTTTTTTGGCATCTGTAGTATCTATGAAATATCTATAATGATTTATATTTTTGTCAGCTATAATTTTCCCAGGATATTCTCTATATTTTTTACAATAATCACATGTATTTATATATCGTGCGGATACGGTATTCAAAAAAGATAATAGATAAAAATTATACATTATTGTTTGCCTATATTCTGTTGGAATACAAATTTTAATATAAAGTGTCATATTTTTATCAAGAGAAAATGCATATATTAAAGATTCAATTATTAAAACAACACTTTTATCTTTAAAATAATTGATATCAAATGTAATATACAAATTAAATTGAATATATTTTTGTTTGTTCATTTCATAATGATCAGCGATATAACCTAAAAAATTTTTTAATTTGTTCATCGTATCACTATTAAAGTTATCTTCTCGTATATTAATGCGATAAGTTATTTTACTATTTTTTTTCTTAATATCAACTGGACTACTATCGTAGTCATTTAATAGCAACTCCATTCCGTTTGTATATCCCTCCTCATAATAAATATACTACAATATAAAAGCAATAATCAAATGATAACTTTTAATTTTTTTAAAATCATTAATTGTAAAAGTACAATCTACCTCAATTCATATAATAGTCAAACTTGAATTTACAAAATAGAATATACTTTTTCAATTGATAAATATATTTTTTATGAAATGCAAATCACAGACAATAAAGTACTTAATAGGAAATTTATTAAGTTATCAATCTAATCATTATATGATATGAAGTAATAAATAAAAACATTTATTTTATTATTTTTTGTCAATGTCTATAATAACATTTGTATTATTTAAAAAATTATACAGTCGAATTCCTGCTTTTTTACACAATCAACATCGATATACAACTATATTTTCTAAATTATTAACTTCTAATTTAACATAAATAATAACTAAATGAATTATACTATTTAATCATGCAGTATTACAATAAATCTTCTAATAAAATGATATTGCACGAAATAACTAATTCATTTTTGTGAATTTTATTATTAGTTTAGAATTTTTTTAATTGCTATATATGAAAATATAATAAATTAGTGAATATAATTTAATAATTTTTAATCATTGATAAAAAAATATATCAAGTTTATTGTAACTATCGATAATATTTCATAAAATATATTATTTACTTTCCTAGATAACAACACAAATCAATAATATTCGTGTATAATAAGCAATGAATTATTTATAGGAGGTTTTATATTTGATACTCGAACAAATTAATCCAGATTTACTAGAATTAGCTAAGGAATCTGATACAGTTTTAAAAGATATCTATAAGGAAATTGATGCGGTTTGTTTAACGAATTCTAACCGTATATTATCTGCATTTATTGAAAATAGAGTTTCTTATTCTGATTTTAGTGATATTAATGGATATGGAAATTATGATGAAGGAAGAAATAAATTAGAAAAGATTTTTGCTACTGTTCTTGGTTGTGAAGATGCTTTAGTGCGACCACAAATTATGAGTGGAACAAATGCAATTTATTTAACGCTTTCTGCGCTGTTAAAACATGGAGATACAATGATTTCATTAACTGGAGCTCCATATGATTCTTTACAAGAAATGATTGGAATCAGTGGTAATTCTAGTCTGTCTTTAAAAGCAAATGGTGTTAAGTATGAACAGATTGAATTAATTAATGATGATTTTGATGATGAAAGTATTATTAATCGATTGAAAGAGAATAATGTTAAATTGGTAGAAATTCAAAGATCAAGAGGATATTCTCACCGTAAATCACTTTCTATTTCTAAAATTGAAAGAATTATTAGTAAAATTCGTAAAGTTAATCAAGATGTTATTATCATGGTAGATAACTGTTATGGAGAATTGGTAGAGACTAAAGAACCAGGACACGTCGGAGCTGATGTTGTTGTTGGATCATTGATGAAAAATCTTGGTGGTGGGATTGCGCCAACAGGTGGATATGTTGCTGGAAATGAAGCATTGATTCACATGGTTGCTGAGCGTTTAACTGCTCCTGGAATTGGAAAGGATTTAGGTGCAAACTTTAATTTAAACAATACTTTTTTTAAGGGAATATTTATGGCTCCTAATGCTGTCAAAAATGCCTTAAAAACAGCTGTATTTACAGCTTATATGTTAGAAAAGCTAGGATATTCTAATGTATCTCCTCGCTACGATGAATCTCGTACAGATATCATACAAACTTTAGAACTTAAAACTAAAGATAATTTAGTAAGTTTTACTCAAGGTATTCAACAGACAAGTCCGATTGATTCGTTTGTCCGTGTTTTACCAGCGCCAATGCCTGGATATCCATTTGATGAAGTTATGGCTGCTGGTAGCTTTACCCAAGGTAGTACAATTGAATTAAGTGCTGATGCGCCTGTTATTGAACCTTATACATTATATTTACAAGGTGGTTTAACATTTGAATATGGAAAACTATCGATTTTACTAGCACTATCAAATATGAAAAGTAAGTTGGATTAAAATGATTTTCTCGATTTTTTTAAAATAGGAATAAGCTATAGACTTTTTGTTATAAAAATGATAAACTTTAACCGAGATATTATTCAATAATGTATAAAATATCGATACCTATAAAAAATCATAATTAGGAGGTTTATTATTATGAAACACATTATGACTCTTGAAACTCGTAATCTTTGTGATAGCGCCAAAAACGGTGGTTGTGGTGAGTGTCAAACATCTTGTCAATCTGCTTGCAAAACTAGCTGTGGTATTGCTAATCAGAAATGTGAAAACACAAACAAGAAAAACGAGAAGTAATTTAAATCAAAAAATAATGCCGCCAACTTGGCGACATTTTTTATATTATAAAGGAGAAATTAAAATATGATACATCAATATAAATTAGGTGGATATAACATCGTCCTTGATGTTTGTTCAGGCTCTGTTCATGCAGTTGATGAAGTAGCTTATGAAATGATAGCTAAGTATCTTGATAAAGATAAAGATACATTAATTTCAGAAATGAAAGAACTTTATAAAGATCGATTGGATATTAGTGAAAATGATTTGTATGAATGCTATCAACAAATCACTGAACTTAAAGATGCCGGAAAACTTTTTGCTGATGATACCTTTGAATCGATGGCTGGAACTTTAAAAGAAAAAACATCAGGTGTTGTAAAAGCCTTGTGTCTACACGTTGCTCATACTTGCAATCTTAATTGTTCGTATTGCTTTGCAAGTCAAGGAAAATATAAAGGTGAACGTGCTTTAATGAGTTTTGAGGTTGGTAAACAAGCTCTTGACTTTTTGGTTGAAAACTCAGGAACTCGTCATAACCTTGAAGTTGACTTTTTTGGTGGTGAACCGCTAATGAATTTCCAAGTGGTAAAAGATTTAGTGGCTTATGCTCGTTCAATTGAAAAAGAAAAAAACAAAAATTTCCGTTTTACCTTAACAACAAACGGAATGTTAATTGATGATGAAGTTATTGAATTTGCTAATCGTGAATGTAGTAATGTAGTATTGAGTTTAGACGGTCGTAAAGAAATCCATGATCGTTATCGTGTCGATTATGCTGGCAAGGGAAGTTGGGAAAAAATTGTCCCAAAATTCCAAAAGCTTGTTGAAGCCCGTGGTGGCAAAGACTATTATATGCGTGGTACCTTTACCCATGCAAATCCTGACTTTTTAAAAGATGTTCAAACTATGTTAGATCTTGGTTTCCGTGAACTAAGTATGGAGCCTGTTGTAAGTGCAGCCGATGATCCATCTGCTCTAACTAAAGAAGATATGGAAATTGTAATGGATCAATATGAAAAGCTGGCTGAACTTATGTTAAAGCACGATAAAGAAAATGATCCATTCACTTTCTATCATTATATGATTGATCTTACTGGTGGTCCTTGTATTTATAAAAGAATCTCTGGGTGTGGTTCAGGAACTGAATATATGGCAGTTACTCCTTGGGGTGATTTATATCCTTGTCATCAATTCGTAGGTGATGAAAAATTTAAATTAGGTGATGTTTGGAAAGGGGTAACAAATCATCAAATCCAAAATAAATTTGCTTCATGTAACGTTTATGCCCATCCTGAATGCAAAGACTGCTGGGCAAGACTTTATTGCTCAGGTGGTTGTGCAGCAAATGCATACCATGCTACCGGTTCAATTACTGGTGTTTATGAAGCCGGGTGTGAGTTATTTCGCAAAAGAATGGAATGTGCAATTATGGTAGCCATCAATCGAGCTTTTTCAGGAAATGAATAATGAAAACACCAATTCATGATTTTATCGTTAGTTATAATAAGCAAAATCCCAAACGATTTCATATGCCTGGTCATAAAGGAGCTTCCTATTTAGGGTGTGAGGCTTACGACATCACTGAAATCGTTGGAGCGGATAGTTTATATGAAGCCCATGGCATCATCAAAGAAAGTGAATTAAACGCAAGCAAACTTTTTAATTCACGAACTTTCTATTCAACGGAAGGTTCTTCACACGCTATTCGTGCGATGTTATCACTGACTTTACAATATGCCAAAGAAAAATCTAAAAATCCTTTAATTTGGGCTGCAAGAAATGCTCATAGCACATTTATTAGTGCTGTTGCCTTATTAGACTTTTCAGTAAAGTGGTTATATTCGCCTCATAATACGTATCTATCTTGTCTAATTGAACCAAATACACTCGATAAAGAATTAAAAAAAGCTAAACAATTACCTGTAGCTATTTATATTACTTCACCGGATTATTTAGGTAATCAAGCTAAAATTTTTGAATTAGCGAATGTTTGTCATAAATATGATGTCTTATTATTAGTAGACAATGCACATGGCGCTTATTTGAAGTTTCTCCCTACTTCATTGCATCCAATTGATTTAGGTTGTGATATGTGTTGTGATTCAGCTCATAAAACACTTCCTGTATTAACTGGAGGGGCTTATCTTCATCTATCAAAAAAACGATTATCTTTTTTAGATAGTGATGTAAAAGAAGCTTTTCGATTATTTGGATCTACAAGTCCTTCCTATTTGATACTGCAATCCTTGGATTTAGCGAATGTATATTTAGAACAACTGACAAATAAATTAACTGATTTTATTCCAATCATTGATACTATGAAGCAAAAGCTTATCGAAAATGGCTATCAGCTTATTGGTAATGAACCACTTAAATTAACGATTGCTACAAAGGATTATGGATATAGTGGAAATGAATTTGCCAAGTTATTGGCAAAGCAAAATATAATTGTGGAATTTTTTGATCCAGACTATGTTGTTTTTATGTTTACGCCTTCACATAAAGAAGAGGATATCCAATATTTGACTGATTGTTTAATAAAAATTCCTCGTAAGCAAGCAATTAATATTTCACTACCTCAATTTTCCTATCCAACTAAATCTATGTCAATTCGTGAGGCAATGCTTTCACCTTTTGAAACATTACCTATCGATAAATGTGTTGGTAAAGTCCTAGCAAAAGCTTCGGTTGGTTGTCCACCGGCAGTTCCAATTTTGGTTTGTGGTGAAGTAATTGATGAAAAAGCGGTTGAATGCTTTAAATATTATGGAATTTTAAGCTGTCATGTAATAAAATAACTTTGGTTAAAGGAGCACAATAATGTATAGTGCTCCTTTTTCAACTATCCAAATTTTAAAGTATTCTCTCTAAAGAAAAAGGCATAGACGACTCTATGCCAAATTTATTAATCTTAAACAATTTTTAACAGCTTCCTTTTTGTCCGCCATCAATTCGAATTATCGTATTATTGATAAAATTTGCTTCATCACTAATTAAAAACTTAACTAAATAAGCTACTTCTTCTGGTTTACCATAACGGTTAACCATTATTTTTTCTGTTTCTTCCTTTAAAAACTCTTCATCATATCCATCTAATTCATTTTCAGTACCAATGAATCCTGGGGCAATACAATTTACATTAACATATGGTGCAAATTCAAAAGCCAGATTATGCGTCATTGAAATTAACGCTGCTTTACTTGCATCATAATCAATACACATTGGATAATAAGTATTAATTCCATTAGTCGAAGAAATATTTATTATTCTTCCATATTCTTGATCAATCATATGACGATATACCCGCTTACTACAATTAAACGCCCCTACTACATTTACATCTAATGTTTTTCTAAATTCTTCAGCATTTTTTAAATGAAATAAGTTTGATAAATCAATTGCAGCATTATTGATTAAAATATCAACACCACCAAGTTTTGCTTCAATAGTAGATATCATTTTATCTACTTCATTTTCCTTAGAAACATCACATTGAATGGCTATACATCGTACCCCATAATCTTTGATAATTTTATCTTTTAATATTTCAGCTTCTTTTTTTGATGATAAATAATTTATAACAATATCATAACCTTGTTTTCCAAGTTCTAAGGCAATTGCCTTTCCAATTCCCTGAGCTCCACCAGTAATTAATACAACCTTATTCATAATTTTAAAAAAGAGCTTAATTAAGCTCTTCCTGCATATTTACCATCAGTTGTAAACACTACAATTTTTTCTCCAGGTTCAATGAATTGAGGAACTCGTAATGATAATCCAGTATCAGTAACAGCATCTTTTGTTTGGTTAGATGGTGCTCCTTTGATTGCTGGATCTGTTTCTACAACTGTTAATTCCACTTTTTCTGGAACTGATACAGATAATAATAGTCCTTCAAAGAACATTAATGATACCTCTGAACCTTCAATAATATAATATTTAGTATCACCAACTTGATCCTCTGCTAATTCATATGTTTCATATGTTTCCATATCCATAAAATAATATGTACCATCTGCTTCATATGAATATTGTGCTGCTTTTCTAGAAATGTTTGCTGCTTCAAACTTAGTAGAAGCATTAAAGTTTCTTTCTTGAATTGCACCAGTTTTTAAGTTTCTCATCTTTGTTTTTAAGATAGCCGCTCCTTTACCTGGTTTTACATGTTGAAAATCTAAAACTTGACAAGGATCACCATCAACAATTAAAGTTAATCCTGTTTTAAAATCACCTGCTAAAATAGCCATACATTCCACTCCTAATCTAAATATTTTTACATACCTATTCTATCAATTTTAGACTAATTCCTCAAGATACAATATGCTAGTTGTTCTTGTTTTTCTTTAATAAGTTCTTTAATATAGCTTCTTCTTTTAATCTAACCATAAGTTTCATTAATAAAACAACCATATTTTAACGCTAATAAGATATAATTGTCATAAAAATAATATACTATACAATTCATTGTTCTTTTAGCCTAAAGAGACTATACTCTTGATCTATGTCTATCTGTATTTAATTTATATCTAAATTTTAATCTCCAACTCCAAAATCAGTAGGGATTCCTAAATAATCATATTTACTATTATTTTTTAAATCATGATATTCTTCATCAAACCATTTTATTAATTCTTCATCTCTTTTTATTGGTGTAGAATTATTACGATATATATTAATTGTTCCATGATCAAAATATTTGGTTAGTATTTCAATATCTTTTCTAATCATCTCTTTAGTTTGACCTTGGATACCTACCATTAAACAAGGTGAATCAAAATCTTCTAATATTTCTTCGATTTTATCAAAATGAATATTTTTATTTAAAACATTGTTTCTCATTTCATCATTAAAAGTTTCGATACCAGTTTTTACGATAATCTCTATTTTAAATTTTTCTCTTAAAGCTTTTATCTTCTTTTTATATAAATAATGAGCTTCTATATATAATCTCTTTATCTTTTTTTCACCAATAATTTTATATATTCTTTCTATTGTTTCATCAGGTAATTCAAAAAAACTACCTGAATTAATAACTTCTAATACTCCATATTGACCAGTTATATTATTTAATACTTCATCATTAATCTTCTTATTTTCATTTTGATCAATATCATTATCTTCAATATCACAAAACGAACACTTACCCCATATACATGGTCTTGACTTTAATAAAACTATTTCTCTTTTATCTTTTTCTAAGATATGACTATAACGCTCCATAATTACTCCTTAATATACTCTATAAACTTAACATTCTTTTCTAATCGTTTAAAAACAACTGTTCCTAAATATAATACAATTGCTTCACCAATAAAAACATACAGTGCATTAATTAAATAAGGAATATGATAAACTAAACACAATTCCCCGCCAATAATTAATCCTGTTGCTATTGACCCAATTAAAGCCGAAAGATAAATATTCGTTGCTCTATTCATAAAATAGCATACAACTAATGTACTAATAGGACCGACAATCCAATCAATAACCCCTAAAGGTGAAGGAATATTTGCTATAAAACATCCTATTGCTAGCCCTGGTATTAGTTTTTTGTTATAAAACGCTAATAATACAACAATCTCTGATAACCTTAATTGCAATTCTCGATATGCCAGTGGTTGAATCATCAAAGTTAACACTGCATAAATAGTAGCAACCATTGCATTTAAAGTAATCATCTTAATTAAATCTTTTCTTTTTTTCATTTTCTTACCTCTCCAAAATTACAGTTTGAAGCCAAATAATAATAAAAAGTGGCAAAGCCACTTTTATTATTATTCTTAGTTTTTTATACTGGGTTTGGCTTTCGAACCAGTTTATTTAATTCTATTAAAGTTTATTAAAATTTTGATTATTTGTCAACTATCAAAAATATAATATAGCAAATAGTTCCCCTACAAAAACCTAAAACCATGATACTATTTTTTGTTCCATTATTGTTTCTCTTTCTTTTATTAAAAACCGACAAGTAACGGCTGTTCTTTAATATTAACTTCTATTGCTGATAAAGTATTTTAATTACAAATTACTTGTTTTAAATGTAGAATACCCTTCATAATAATAACTGTGATCAATACCTTTCATATAAACCTCACGGTCATCGATTTTATCTGTCAGTGCTTGCTTTAATATATATTTGATTTCAATATCTTTAATGGGACTACGTTCCATAGCAGAAAGATAATCCTCTTTATCTACAAGGCTCCAATCAACAACTCGACCTAATTCTTTTTTCAAAATTAAATCAAGCCAAATTCTTGTACTTCTGCCATTTCCCTCACGAAAAGGGTGTGCAATATTCATTTCCACATATTTTTCTATGATTTCATCATATGTTGATTGCGGCATTTTTTCGATATTTTCAAGAGCTACTTGTAAATACATAAGCGGAGCAAAACGGAAATTACCTTTTGCAATATTAACAGTTCTTATCTGCCCAGCAAAATCATAAATCAGATCAAATAAATATTTATGTATTTCAGCAAGTGATTTAAAAGTTCCGGCTTCAAGATTATTCAAATACCCACTTTCAAAAAGTTCTATTGCTCTTTTTTTACTGATTTTTTCTTCAGCTTTGGCTAATTCTACTGAATCAGTGATGCCAAGTTTATTTTCTAATGTCATAGTTATTTTCCTTTCTATAATTTTATAGTATTTAAGATAAATTCTAATTTATCATTTTGATATTCACTAGTTCTTTTTTATGTGCTTTTAGTAATCGATAGTAATATTGATATGAAACGTTTCTTTGTAAAGTTCTAACGTTCCAAGATTCATTCAATGCTTCATTACATACCACTCTCTTGCGGTAGCATCATGCACCTGTGTTAAGATTTGATAGTGTGACCATGATAATAACTTATTTGTAGATTTTCCAGACAATGTTTGGATACATTGTATAAAATTTATAAAAACTATATAAATTAGATTTTGTAAAACCTTTTCCATACAATTTTGTTAATTCTTTTGATAGTTTTTTAATAACTTCACTTCCATATTCAGCACGTTTATTACCATTCAATGTCTCTTCTGCAATTCGATAACCTATCAACCAGTTTCAATATACTAGAGCAACATTTACTGCTTGATACGCACTCTTTTGAAAGATATCTATAATCATCATAATCTAATTTTAAATTAATTAATATAAATGTAGTTTATCTGATAAATTAGATTACTTTATTGTAAATGTTATTCACCTTCTCCGATTAATTCATAGAATATATCTTCTGGAATAATTTCTATTTTAGAACCTTTTGCCTGTAATTCTTCAGCTTTTTTATGTTTAGATGATTTTCCATTTTTGACTGCTGCATTATAGTCATTATTACCTAAAATTAAGTAATTTGTTTTCTTTGTTACACCTTTACCAATTATACCACCTATACTTGTAACTATTGTTTCAGCTTGCTTCCTACTCATTCTTTCTAGTGTGCCAGTAAATACACATGTTTTACCATACAATATGTTTTTTTCATCAAGTTCTTTATCAATTTTAAATGTTGTGGGAATTCCAAGTTTATTGCAAAAATCTGATTCTGAAATAACAATTAAATTATTTTCTTTCATTCTATTTTGTGCATTAAACATCCATCCATTAAAGAATCTCATATACTGATCATTTTCATCTAATGGTTTTTGTAATTTTTCATATGTATTATCATTAACAACTAAAATATCAGCATATTTAGCTAGAAAGAAATACGGTTTAGAATTTAGTTTTGTTAAAACTGCTTCTATTACATTATTATCCAAAAATTTTAGTTTTGTTTTAAATGATATTTTTTTGTTCATTAATAAATCATCCATTATTAATAGAGGAGCAATCTCTTTCATTCGAATTTCAGTGTAATGATCACTATAATGTCTCAATTTTTTATATAACTCATTTGTTACATAAACATCATTAAGCGCACGATGGGCATTTGTATTTTGAATATCAAACTTTCTTGCAAGTGTTTTTAATTGATGATTATATGTATCTTTTATTAGTCCTTTAGCAATTCGTTGGGTATCAATAAAATCATTTGTAAGTTGTTTTTTGATATAACGTTCAAAATAATCATATAAGAAATTTACATCAAAATTTACATTGTGTCCTACTAAAACAGAATCACAAACAAACTTATCAAATAGTATAATTGCTTCCCTTGCATCGATACCAGAATCATTCAATAATTCATCTGTTATTCCAGTTAATCTGACAATATTATCAGGAATTTTTGATTCAATCTTAATCAAAACATTAAATTCATCTATAACCTCATTGTTTACGACTTTAAGTGCACCAATTTCGATGATTTCATTTGCTACAGGACTAAATCCTGTTGTTTCAATATCAACAACAACATAATTGTCTAAAAACTCTATTAAACTATTACCTTTATATTCTCTTGTATATTGACTCATGTTTCCTCTCCACGTTACTTCCATTACCTAATTTTTCATTAAATAAAAAAATAAATATTATCTTATCTCCCTATTTATTTTTCTTTCTTTTTTACTCTTTATTATATATTATCTCATTTATCAAAACTATCTACAATATATATTAGAAAAGTAACTGCAATTTTCAATAGTATAGAAGAAAAATAATTTTTACTTTCCTTTAAAGACTATGATGAATTTAGTAAACAAGCAAGTTTACTGTAATAACTACATTCTATAAAATTATAATTAATATATTTTAAACCAGTCTTTTTATTTTATAAGACTGGTTTTACTATTTGCAAAGAAAGAAACAGTTGGGATTTATTATCGACTATATCGATACTGATATTGGATAATATTTTAGATGTTTTCATCATTATCATCCTCTATCTTATTTAACTAAGATTGATTTTCAAGTTTAGGACTTGTAAAAGAAATTGTTTTAAGCATATTTTGACAAATAGTTATAAAATCTTCTTTATCCATTCCTTTTACAATTGCTTCACTGGCAATTAAAGAGATTTCATGTTCTAATTTTTGACGATAAGCTTCACTTTCATCTTTATGTGGATAAACTTTAGCCCCATTACGACGATCAGTTACGATATATCCTTCTTGTTTTAAAAGATTATAAGCTTTACTTACAGTCATTGTATTGACTTGTAAATCATTAGCTAAAGTTCTAACTGTTGGTAAATTTTCACCATACTTAAATTGCCCACTGCCGATTCCACGAACGATTTCGTTTCTTAACTGCAAATATATTGGTGTTTCACTTTCATAATCAATTTCAATAATCATCTATTCCACCTTCTTTACTAGCTGTTTATAAACAGCTTTAGTTTGTTCTTGTTCATCATCATTAACAATAAATACTCCCTCTTGAGTATATAAAATAATATAAGCCGGATGTAATGAAGCTAAATAGACTTCACAATCGCCATAACGATCAAAACGATAATGGCCTTTTCCATAAACTCCTGTATCTGTTCCATTGACACGAACACCTTTACCTAAATCTTCACTCCACTCTACTTTTTCAATGGATTCTAATGCCCATTCTCGTTTGTAAAAAGGACTATCAATACATAATGCTGTCTTGGTTAAAGTTAATTCAGCAAGTTCATGGCGTTGATCTAAATAATAGGGATAACCAAAAATATAACCTAAAAACAAGATTATAACACCAACAATGATGAGTATAAAATAACGATAACCTGGTTTAGCCGCATTAAATGTCATTTGCATACCATTTGGACTAGGAACTAGGCATCTAGGATCGCTAGGATTATCATAGACAGCTCCTAATATTCCTACACGCCAAACTTCATCACTATTTTGGTAATAGAATTTATCTTCATGAAGACGAATCATACGCGCTTTTAATCGTGGAAAAGATAATAACGTATAAACCATTAAAATCATTACACAAACAGCAAGTCCTAAGCATAATAAACCAAATATAAATTGTTTATCAAGCATAAATAATCCTAGATTAAAACAAGCATCACCACAACCAATATAAAACAACGCCATAAAATAACTTTTCTTACGTGCTAAATTCAATGATATATTTAAATCAGTATCAGTCGTATATGCTTGATTAGCCATACGAGAAATAAAATAACTTCCAACACATAAAATAAATATCATCAATAGTGCTGTTGCTACTAAAATCATTTGTTTATAATAAATTCCTAAACCAAATAGAATAAGATCTATACTTAACGGTATAACTAAAAGATACCAATTAGTTTTTACATTGTCCATATACGCTGATAATTTTAAATCAACATGTATTTTTCTTTCTTCTTTAACTACCCATTGTTTTTCTTTTTTTAACTCTTTTAATAAACTGCGATACTTTCTTAAAGCAAAATTCGCTCCAATAACTAAAATCGCAAACCATGCCATCATATAAACAAGATTTGCAATTCCAGATAAAAATATAATCGGTAAAGCCAAAAGTGCAATTATAAGATAATTTCTTTGATTTTCTTTTTTAAATCCATGACAAAGCGCTTTTACTTCTTGACTTTCATAAGCATATACTGGAATCGATATCAAAAATAATCGTTGCTCTTGATATTTTGCATCACTTTTCGATTGATAATAAATCACAACTTCCACTGATAGCATAATTACTAGAATTAACCATTTCATTTATATCACCTCTTTGTATTATATATTATAATACAAATGATACAAAATAAAAAGATATTTCTTTTATATTAATTCAATTTTGTTATTTATAATAATATAAAATTAGGATTTGTTACTCTATTTAATTTCCAACAAATGAAAAGATATTTAAATTACAACTATATATACAAATAAATCTGATTTTTCTCTATCATTTTTATATTCGATACTTCTCAACAGTAGTAAATTATATAAGCATAATAGAATTTGATATATCTAGTGATAAAACTACAAAATAATAATAATTATAGATAGTATGATTTTTATATGTTTCATAATACTCCATCAATTTCAATTTACTATCAACTAAATTTATTTATCGCTTTTATTTTTTTCTTTAAATATAGATCCAAAAATCAATCCTACTCCTAAACCTAATCCAATATTTTCAATAAGTGTTCCAAATATCAATCCTAGAAATAACCCAATAGCCAATTTATCATTTGAGCTTAATTTTTTCATTTTTACCACCTCTATAAATTTAATCTATTGTTCTAACAAATCCTTCAAATCTTTAACAAATTGTATCTGTTGTTTCTTTAAATAAGATTTAACAAAAGGTTTCACAAACCATTTTTTAGCGATTATATCTTCTGTAAAATCTATTTCTGTTTGATTTCCATTAGAAGTAAAAATACCAATCCAATGGCCTTTTATATTGTTATTTTCTATATCAAACTCCCATCGTTTATATGGTTCTTCAACAGTGATAGTAAATGTAGTAGCATAATTTTCTTTAGTATACTCAATAAATTGTTTTTCATTTATGATTTCTGTTTTACTGATATCACTACGCCATAACTTATATTTTTCAACATTTAAAACGACTTCCCAAACTTTATGAATCTCACTATTAATCAATGCTTTTATATTAGAAGTTGGCATTTTATCCACTTCCTTTCAAATTTTTTAAAGCAGACGGATTATTTTCTAGAATTGCACCAACAATAGAACATTTCTCTAAATTCAAACACTCGCCACAAGTAGTAACACCTTTTTTCAATGCACACTGGCGAATACCACACATACTATCGCAAAATACAGTTTTAACTCCTTCAACACGACACCCTTGACAATTAATATGTTCGGGAAGAATAGGTGCATTATTTAATTCAGCCCAAAGTTTTGCAGTTTTCTTTCTCAACTCTTGATCGTCATTAATTGTTGCAAGATATGCATCACACTTTTCACAATCCAGTCCGCAATATGCAATCATGTTTTTCATAGTTATGTACCTCCTCAACATCTAATTTACTCTTTAGTCAAATATAGAATTATTACTTTTTATTCGGTTTTCTTTTAATAGCCAACAGTTTAATATAATCATCAAATTCTGCAGTATCAATAGGTTCAAACATCACCCATTTTCCATCACGATAAATTTTTGCTTCATCATATTGTCTGCAGATAGAAGCTGATAGAGTATCTCTTATATCTTCAAATTTTACTCTTTCATCTTTTCCAAAGATAATCATAAATCCTATACATTTTTCTCTAGCATATAACGTACAAAGTGTTTTACCACCTCTACGATATTTATACTCATATGTCCATTTCTTACCACCAGTATTCCATAAACGTTCCATTTCATATTTTTCATCAATCGTTGAACATAACTGTTGCCAAACTTCAAACAATGATTGTCCAAGCAGTTCAATCATGGTTGACTTAGATGGTATATCTTCAAGCATTGTATCACCCTCTTTAATTTCAATTCATATAATACTTTAATTCATAATACAAGTAAGATTTATTAATTTACTTTTTCTTATTAAGTTTCAATTTTATATTTTCTATCTGTAATTCTTTGAAATATCTCTACCATATATAAATTTTATTCCTTAATTGATAAAAATAATAGCTCATCATTGTGCTTTATTAAATTTATAGCTTCTAATAGTTCAGGAAAATCTAAAAATAAACTGCAATACAAAAGAAGTTTTTTTTACGTTTATCAACATAGTAAAAAATAAACAAAAAAGATGATCTATATATCAAAATCGTATCATATTTTCAATATATTTTGTATCAATTCTTTTTAATTGAACAATTTTCTTCTATATTTACACATAACGAGTTTCGCTATACTTTCAACATTTCATTGCTTCTTCCGCTTTTATAATCTGTTTTATACTAGCACCATACTATATTGCTTTCTTATAGGCTATGATGATCGTCTTAGGAACACCACCAATGATTCCAAATATTTCATCCAGGAAATGAAATAAGATATCCTGAGTTTTAATTAATGAAAGCCGATAGTTTCTAAACCTTAAGTATGACATGATGAAACTAAAGATATTGACAGTAACCATTTCTCCATTTTTAATACAAATGGCATATTTTCTTTCCAGTCAATTTGTGCCTGTTCCCCAGGCTTTGTTTCAAAACGACTAGGTGCAGGAGCTTTAACAGATTTCTTTTTTTCTTTAAAATACTGATTAAACTTTCCTATTGAAGATATATATCTTCTAAAACTTTACTGAGCACATTCAAGTCTATAATTATCTTTGAGATACAACCAAAGTACTCGTTTATAAGCAAACACTTTATAGCTGTCATTTAAAAGCCGATCAATAATATCGTAATACGCATCAAACTGGGAAATTCTATTACGAGAGTTACTTTTTTTGATAACCGTTAATATATTTATCGATAGCACGACGGTCCTTTCCTAATCGTCTGGCTAATTCAGATTTATTAACTTTCAGACCATTATTTTGTAAATTCTTCAATTTATTAAGATCCATTAAACAATTTATTTCTAGATTCGTATTGATTTCATAGTTGATTAACACGTGTCTTTTCCCTCCAATAACTATGAAATTATACTTTAACTTTGTACATTTTTAAATGATTATTTCTGTACATTCTTATGTTAACATTTATATCCACCATTTAGCCTTATATCAGATTTCTGTCCGTACGCTCAAAAGAGTCGCTACACCACTTCCTCCATTCTTGACATCACTGTCAACAACTTGTGGTTCACTATACTTGGCAATAACTACCTGTGGTTGGTTTATCTCCAACTGAATTCGTGCCATGCCTGGCATACAAAGGAGGAGAATGTAGCCAGACCACTACATTCTCCCCATAGTATTTTAAAGGGACATTGAAATTTTGTTTCAAATCTCTATGACATTTTATAGTGCTAAAAGATTACCTTAATTGATACAAAACATAACCACTTATCTGCAACAATTTGGGTAATCTTATTCTAACTTTTATAAGTGTAACCAATCACCTTAACTGTCGTTAAATCATGTTGTTTCAAGGCTTATACATGCCATTGATAACAATTTAATAATAAACCCAAATTATTCATGAAAGCAAATTTGTGATGAAAATTTATAAATCATGTCTATTTTCTAGCTTAAAAAATGTTATCCACCGTAAAATTGTGAATAACCGTAGCTAAAAAAGTGTAGTTTTTCAACTACTTTCAATAAACTATGGATTTTATGTTTTAATTCTGCAGTTTTTGATAGTATTTTAAGAATTTCTTCTTATATCTATATGCACTGCTAAATGACAATATGATTCTTCTTGCATGTCGTATGACCTTTACTGCTATCTTTTGATACTTGTTTCTAAATGTATTCATTCGTTTCTTCTGATCTTTGCCTTCTAATACAAGAATCCTAAATAGATGATAGAAGTTATAACACAGTGATGATATCATGAACTGGAAACAGCTCTTTTCAAAATCATGATGTCCTACATTATCTCCATTGAAATCATCTTTCAGTTCTTTTGTGAAGTTCTCTGAGTTTCCTCTCTCCTCATAGAAGTCACAGATGTCTTCGCATGATCTTTTCATGTCATTTGTTATGATGCAATAGATAACTGGGAACATTGTCAACTGTTTATCCTGTGCTGGAAATACCTTAAAAACATATCGGCATGGTGTGGATAGACTTTTAGGTGAGTATTCTATCTCTCCATAATAGGGTTCCTGATTTGTGTAATTCAAATAATCAATTCCATTGTCTTCCAGATGTTCAATGATCATATTTTGAATCTTTTCATAGCTTTTGGCTCTAATGTAGTATTGAATATCTTCATGATGCATATAATCCATGAATTCAGTATTGTAGAATGCACTGTCACCCCTCATGGAAACAGTCTTGCCTTTTCTATCAAGATGTGCCAGTACTTCCTTGAGTTCATTGATGAATCCATTAGATGAGTATGCTGCTCCTGTTCTAAAGTTGGAACTTAACAACAGTTTGGTATTATATTCATTAATCATCATTGGATGGTATCCATTGACACCATAATGGTAGATATATGCAGAAGCTTCCTGATGTCCATGAGTTTGTGTTTTTGTTGAATCGACGTCAAGAATGATATTCTCAACATGCCTATTGACATAGTCGCAACCTAATCTTTGAATATGTTCCTTAATGGTCATGTTGGTTTTCATGTTGATTCTATCAAAGAATCTTGATAAAGTAGGCTGTGAACAGGCATTGATGCATTGTGATAAAAGTGGATCATCAACAAGTGTCATTTGATCAGCCTGATTGAAGTAGCCTAAAAGGTTACGTAAAACAATTTGAGTGACAATGTCAGAATTGGAATACTTAGGCAATCTTCTTGTATCATTGAAAGGAATGTCATCTAATGAAGATAGCAGATTGTACTTTTTAAGAAATGAAAGAAGCAAGATGCTGCCACCATCACAGGAAATGTTGCCACCGTTAAAATTTATGTTGTCAAAATTGAAAATAGATTGTATCATATAAGTGCTCCTTGTATTGTAGTTTGGTCACTTACATTATACAGGAGCTTTTATTATATATAATAGGGTAGAGGAATAGAATCAAGTTTTATTGCCCCTCCCGTTGAACTTATCC
>OLNH01000715.1_pt1 | contig 24150 bp, 18 predicted proteins | sample 1643101 | NCBI WGS metagenome assembly OLNH01 (sample SAMEA3136758, study PRJEB25190) | human gut metagenome | biome: human gut; feature: human-associated habitat; material: faeces | place: Austria | collected 2013
ATGATGCATGAGCGGCTGCATGGTTACCATCCATGGTTTTCATCTTTCTTGCCATTGTTTTTTCCTCCTTAAAGGTTTGTTAAAAAATATATTATTTAGGCTTATGAAGGCCTAAAATTCCATTGGTTATTATATCATAGATTCCCAGTTATGTCCATTTTCTTTCATTGTTTTTTGTATATTATCCTGTACAAACGCCGTTATCTTTTTCACAAATAAAAAAGAGCTGTTCGGAATTTTCCCTCTCCAAACTGCTCTCCTTATCATCTCATACGCTTATCCCAACTCACATCCGGGAATCACTTCTCCTCTTTTCCGAAAAGATCCTTCATGGATTTCCGACGGAGCATTGTCCACAGCTGATCCTGGATCTCCTGAAGCTCATCATGTGCATGGCAGGGAACTCCGTCCTGTCCGTTCCTTGGACACTGATATGTGCCGTTCAGGCACTCAATGATGGACATATCCGGATCGATCGCACTGTATATCTCATATAATGACAGTTCTTCCGGATCTCTCTTCAGCGCGTAACCGCCATGAACTCCGCGGTATCCTTCCACGAGCCCTGCATTCTGAAGCTTCTTCAGTATCTTGTATGCAAAGGGTGCTGTGATCGATTCCCTCTCACAGATCTCGCTGACGCTCAAACGCGGCTCCCACATCAATGCGCGGATAACCCGCATCGCATAATCGCTTTCTCTGGTGATAAACATTTTTAACCTCTCTTCTGTTCAACTAAGCTGCTGATTTATGATAGTTTCCGCATTCCATCCGATCTGCCACGTTCCTGGGTGTTTCTGATGTGCCAGAGAGCCGGATATCCATATCCCCGGAATACTTCATTACCACATACGACAGTATAACCCATTTTTTTATATAATAAAAGGTTATTATTTTCCTGTGATTCATAGTAATCCCCTGTTTTTCCTTTATTTAGCCGAAAAAAGGAAAATACAGCTTGCAAATTTTTCAGTTTACGGTACAATAGGAAACGATTGTAATGCTTTCGTATGTAATTGAAACGATATTTATTTAATGAAAAAAGAGGTATGATATGATTTCAGCAAATAACATCACACTGCGCGTTGGAAAAAAAGCGCTGTTTGAAGACGTTAACATCAAATTTACAGAGGGTAACTGTTATGGATTGATCGGCGCCAACGGCGCAGGAAAATCTACATTCCTCAAAATCCTTTCCGGTCAGCTTGAGCCTACCAAGGGCGACATTGTGATCACCCCCGGTCAGAGACTTTCTTTCCTGCAGCAGGATCACTTCAAATATGATGCTTATCCGGTTCTGGATACTGTCATCATGGGTAATGAAAGACTCTATCAGATCATGAAAGAGAAAGAAGCCATTTACGCAAAGGAAGATTTCACAGACGAAGATGGCATCCGTGCCAGTGAGCTTGAGGGTGAGTTTGCAGAAATGAACGGATGGGAAGCAGAGTCCGATGCTGCTACTCTTCTCAACGGTCTCGGCGTCGACACCGAGTTCCACTATACACAGATGGCAGACCTTACCGGTAGTATGAAGGTCAAGGTTCTTCTTGCACAGGCTCTTTTCGGAAATCCTGATATCCTTCTTCTTGATGAGCCGACCAACCACCTGGATCTTCCTGCTATCGAATGGCTGGAGGAGTTCCTGATCAATTTTGACAATACGGTTATCGTAGTATCCCATGACCGTTATTTCCTGAACAAGGTCTGCACACATACTGCTGATATCGATTATGGCAAGATCCAGCTTTATGCCGGAAACTACGACTTCTGGTTTGAATCCAGCCAGCTTCTGATCAAGCAGATGAAAGAAGCCAACAAAAAGAAAGAGGAGAAGATCAAAGAGCTCCAGGAGTTCATCTCCCGTTTCAGCGCCAATGCTTCCAAATCCAAGCAGGCGACTTCCAGAAAGCGTGCCCTGGAAAAGATCCAGCTGGATGACATGCGTCCTTCCAGCCGTAAATATCCATACATCGACTTCCGCCCGAACCGTGAGATCGGAAACGAGGTCCTCATGGTGGAAAATCTGTCCAAGACCATTGATGGAGTAAAGGTTCTGGACAACATTTCCTTCACTCTTGGTCGTGAAGATAAGGTTGCCTTTGTGGGCGCCAACGAGCAGGCCATCACAACCTTCTTCAAGATCCTTACAGGTGAAATGGAGCCGGATGAAGGAAATTACAAATGGGGCGTTACCACTTCCCAGGCATATTTCCCGAAGGATAACACACAGGAATTCGATAACGACCTTACTATCACCGACTGGCTGACACAGTACTCCGAGATCAAGGACGCAACCTACGTCCGTGGATTCCTTGGCCGTATGCTTTTCCCTGGTGAGGATGGTGTAAAACGTGTCCGTGTTCTTTCCGGTGGTGAAAAGGTTCGCTGTCTTCTTTCCAAGATGATGATCTCAGGTGCCAATATCCTGATCCTGGATGAGCCAACCAACCATCTGGATATGGAGTCTATCACAGCACTGAACAACGGACTGATCAAATTCCCGGGAGTGATCCTTTTCACTTCACACGATCACCAGTTTGTACAGACAACTGCAAACCGCATCATGGAGATCCTTCCTAACGGCAAGCTGGTAGACAAGATCACCACTTACGACGAGTATCTTGCCAGCGACGAAATGGCCAAGAAGCGTCACGTATTCCAGGTTAACGAAGAGGACGCACAGGATAACTAAATCCCATGCTTCTGTAACAAAAAATCTCCCCTGCTTCCGCCTTTACAGGCAGTCAGGGGAGTTTTTTTATCTGTTTTATATGCGCTTACTCCATGGTGATCGGAGCAAGCTTGCCCTGTGTTACATCCAGAAGATCTTTAAGCGGTACCTTCAGGGTAAGGCCTACTCTTCCACCACTTACATAGATTTCATCAAAGTTTTCGGCAGACTGGTCAAACACCACCGGATAATTTTTTTTCATTCCAAGAGGGCTGCAGCCTCCGCGGATATAGCCCGTGATCTTTGTAAGATCCTTTACATGGATCATATCTACTGTTTTTTCGCCTACAGACTTTGCGGCTGCCTTACGGTCCACCTCTTTCTCGATCGGAACTACAAACACATAGTAGCCGCCGCTTTTCCCTTCCATGACCAGGGTCTTAAAGGACTGATCATGAGGGGCTCCTGTGATGTCTGCACAGTGGATCCCATCTATGAACTCTCCACAGTCATATGCGATTGCTTCATATTTTACTTTTTTTCGATCCAGCATTCTCATCGCGTTTGTTTTGGCTTCTTTTCCCATTTCTGTCACTCCTCGGATTTTTCTCAGTTGTCTTTCCACTCATCAAGCTCATCCAGATCCTCATCATTCATCAGATCCGGGTCATTCCTGTAATTTCCATATTCTTCCTGCTCATAAAAATCCGCCATATTTTCAATATCCATCCGGCGTCTTTTCTGCTGCAGTTTTTCAAAATCTTCATAGCTGTCCCTGTTTTCCGACTCATCAAAACGATCATAGTCTTCATGATCCTCCGGATCTGCATAGCGGGATCTGCTTCCCGTTCCTGCATTCCTTCGTTCCCTGGTGCTGCTGCTCTGGCTGTATCTGCGGCCTCTTCTGTCATCCGAAACATAATTTCTGTCGGAGGTTCTGTTTCTGCCAGATGTTCCGGAAGTGCTTCTTCTTTCAGTGGAACTGCCTTTGCTGTTTCTTTCGCTTCCGGATCTTTTTCGGCTGTCTGCATAATTTCTTTCTCGTCTGTCAGAGTTGCGTCCTTCTCTGTCAGATGGTCTGCGGGAACGTCTTTCACCCCGGCTTTCCCGGTCATCGTTTGCCCGATTTTCGTATGTATATCTGTGATCGTCCCTGTTACGGTCAGAGGTATATTCACGGCTGTTTCCTCTACGATCCCTTCCTGCCGGCTTCCTGGTCTCCTCCGGCAGAGCTCCATCGTCGTCATCCTCTTCTTCGTCATCTTCCTCATCGTATCGGTCTTTGTTGATGGCGAACTGGATCAGCATACCAAGGATCGCAATTCCCGCTGCCATACCGACGCCATATGGAAACTGCGCCAGCCCTGCGATCTTTGCAATGGATAATCCTGCCAGAACACCACCCAGTATACTGGTTCCGACAATGATCACTCCTTTCGCATAACGCATAGCAAGTATTCCCAGTCCCACGCCGATAAGGATGCACAGGAAAAAGGAAAAAGAACTGGTCGGATGAATCAGATAGATACTCAATGTTATTCCGATACCAAATCCCAGTACAAAGATTCCTGCCCTGTAGATCAGAAACGAAACAACAGCCAGTACGATCCCCAGTCCCGCCATGGCACCTGCGATCACCATTTTATCCTGAACACCGGACATATAGGTTACACCAAAGCCGGCGCCTGCTCCGATGATAAATCCAAAGATCATCATCCAGAACCGGAGGATACGATATCCCAGGATACAGTTCAAAAGCCCGAAAACGCAGAGCACTCCATATACGATCACCAGCAGCTGGCTGATCTGTTCCATACCTCCTGCTCTCTGCAGTATGTCAAATCCTCTTGACAACATATCCATATTCATAACTTACTCCTCTCTTTCCAAAACCTCCGGAAATCTTCCCGAAGATGTTTCAGAAAATAAAATATATGGTATAAAAATTATCCATCACTCCATAATGATACTCCACCTGACCAAGTCCGTGAAGTTTCATATAATACTGTGCCACATTCTGTACCACGCCATCATCCAGCAGTTCCTGACAGGCTTCGGAAAAAGCTTCCTGACTGCCAAACTTGAAACGCACTACAGCCGCACCATTATCCAGTCTCATCTTACAATAATCATATATGTCCTGCCAGCTGTAATCTTCAAAGTACCCCTGGTTCAGCACATAAAAATCCAGATCCTTCGCAGTACATGCCGGAACTGTCAGTTCTTCCGATGGTGTATAGGTTTTTTCATATTCTTCCGGGAAAGGGCAGAGATAATCGTAAATGATCGTCTTATGTTCTTCCAGCTGTGCGGCATCTCCATTTAAAAAATCCGGCTGATCCCCATTGGTAGCATCTACATAATAATACTCCTGGCCTATTTTTACAATATCCCATGCATGACCCTCTGTACTTCCTTTTGTGCTTCCGTCCACATAAATACAGGGAATATCCAGCCTTTCCAGAAGATACTGGACAGCTCCTGCATATCCGGCACAGACTGCGGATTTTTTCCAGAAAATACCTGCTATGCTCTGATCATCCTCCCCGGTCTGATACTGGGTATGGTCAATAACATACGTATAAACAATGCGTACCTTCTCGTAGTCACCGGCATCCTCCGGGATCAGGGCTCTGACCTCCTGAAAGCTCTGCTCCATCGCCGTCTGTATCTCATCGATCTCGCCGTCTGTATAAGTATAGCCTGGAGTAAAAACGCAATAATCACTGTCTGAATACGTAGTTTTGTAGATTTTTTCACGATTGTGGACCCAGAATATCTCCGGGTGGTCTTTCAATACTGCATGATAGCTTCTGTCAATACTGTCATCATCGGAGATTGTCAGATAAAACTCCTTTTCCCGGGCACGGATTCCTTTCAACAGCTCCCGATATACTCTCTGCTCTTCTTCCGTAAGCTGTTTGAAATAATATTCCTGATGCCCTTCTTCGCTCTGGGCAACCTCCATCTGACGCAGTTCCTCTACTTCCTTTGGTTCGCCTGAAATAATGCTCTTTGCTATGGAGCGGATCTGACCCAGTGCCCCTGCCGAAGTGCTAAAGGGATGAAGGATCACTGCAGCTGTAAGCACTGCGGCTGCCATGGGGCAGAAATTTCTTTTTTTCATAATATCATGTCCTATGTCTGAAGCAGCGATTGTAAGAAAGGGCAGCCTCCCGTGGGAGACTGCCCTTATCTTCAATCGCTGTCCCTTAGTTTTCCATTTCCAGTGTTTCTACATCATCATCAAATGTATCCACTGCATCGTCCATGGTCTCCTGATCCAGAGTCAGCGTCTCAACTTCATCTTCTTCCTCATCCTCCTGCAAAGCCTTATTCTTAAAATCTGCAAGAAGGTCACTGGAAACAGTATCACCGGATGCCAGTGCATCCTTCAGTGCATCAGATCTAACCACATCCGTGAGGAGCTTTTCTGCACTCTCCTCTGTCAGAACATCATTCTCTGTAGCTGTGGTCTTATTTTCCTCCGCTGTTGTATCCTGATAGAAGGATGGCTTTCTGATATAACGGAAGCTTGCACTGTATGCCTCACCAACCGTTACACCATTCTTGCTTGAGGAACAATGTACTGCAATCCAGTCGCCGGAATCCGTCTTTCCGCACAGGATACCAACGTGGTTGTTGCTTCCTGCTTCCGGTCCTCTCTGGAATACCAGATCTCCTGGCTGTGCATCTGCTTCGCTGACAACACCGGCCTTCTCCCATTGGTCAGAGGTTCCGTCTCCAACTGCTGCCTGCATTCCCTGATCCTTATATCCATTGATCACTGCCCAGGTAACAAAGCCGCTGCAGTCCAGACCATATGCACGGAGCGTACCGGAGCTTCTGCTGCCGTCTGCTGATACCTTCTCAACGGAGCCCCAGCTTGGATCTTCTCCGATCACCGTAGATTTACCGCCCCAGAAATATCCGACCTTGCCAACCAGTGAATACGCTGCGGTGATAACATCTACACGATCCTCAGAAACATTGTCTCCCACGCTTTCACGGACAAAGCCTTTGGATGCGGTAACTACCGCACAGAGAAGCTTACAGTCTGTTTCCACATATTTCTTAAGGACGCTTCTGTCTTTCTTTGCAATATTGTTCTTCTTGATGTAGTAGTTGATCTTGCGATTTCCGTAGGATATCTTGGTAATATCCTGCTTGTCCCTGACGATGGGGTTCATCTCCGCAAAGATCCTTGCCAGATCATCCTTGCAGGATGCATCCAATGTAAATGACGTTGCTCCTGCTTTGCTCTTTTCGTAAATATAAACAGCAAGGATATCCTGCCAGTTTCTTACCAGAAGTGTATTCTCCGTATCGGTAAGCTTGTTCTTCTCTTTATATTCTCTTTCGATCTCTTCCATTACAGAAGCAAAATCATCAGAGAAGGACAGATGATAATTGCTCTTAAGACTATCCAGATAAAAATCCTTGCCCGCATGGAGATTGGATACCATATTTGTCACATAAACAGGATCTCCGATCTGTGTTGCTGTGGCGTTATTTCCATCTGTGATCTCTGTATTCTTGTTATCTTCCGTGCTGCTATCATCTTTTTTGTTATCTTTTTTGTTATCACTGTCGTTCTTGTCGACAGCTGCAAGCTTGGCTTCTGCCTCAGTCAGGATCTTATAATTCGTAACCTTGGCCTTTTCTGTATTAGACAGTGCCTCATAAGCTGCACGTACGCTATTTATCTCCGCTTTATCTGCTGCTGTGATCGTTCTACCTGCCAGTGCTTTGATCTTCCGGATCACCGCCTGTACCTTTGCAGAGTCATCCCTGGCCGGTGTTGCCGTCGGTGCAGGTGTTGCGGTTGGCTCCGGCGTTGCCGTTGGTGCAGGTGTCGGTTCCGGTGTTGCCGTTGGTGCAGGTGTCGCTGTCGGCTCCGGTGTTCCCGTCGGCGCAGGTGTTGCAGTTGGCTCCGGTGTTTCCGTCGGCGCAGGTGCCGGTGTATCTGTTGGCTCCGGCGCTGTAGTTGGTTCCGGGTCAGGTGCAGCAGTTATTTCCGGTTCCGGTGCAGCTGTCGGCACCGGTTCTGTCGGAACTTCTGGTTCCGGTTCACTTACCTCGCTCCCGTCTCCTGAAACACCTTCCTCAGCAACAACATTATCTGCTTCCTCGGCGGCTTTTACTCCGGTTGGAACTGCCAGTACCATAGCTGATAACATCGTGATGCAAAAAAACTTATTCAGGTACTTGTTCTTCATATTTATTAAGATGCTCCCTTCTTTCCTTGAACATCCCTTTACTTCCCCTATAATAAAGGTCTGCCTTAAACCGTTTGATAACTTAAAGTTTAATTCAATTTATTTTAGCATACGAAAATCGTGAAATCAACTGTTCTGGTAGGATATCTCCTTCAATTCATCTATTTTTCACTTTTTATTCACATTTTTGTAAGATTTTTTAGAGTTTACCATAACGTAAAAAAGCCACAGTGCTCTCACACACTGCGGCTTTTTATATACTGTCAGACAGTCACTGCCGGCTGTCCGCCCATATGAAACTGTTTTCTGACACAGAGCTGAAAAATCCCCTGTACAACCTGATAGCACACCCGAAGGATAAAACGGATGTCATCGGCAATGCACCGCGGGCTTTCCAGATAATATGCATGACGCTCACGGATATATTCCACAAGTTCCTCAAAGCTTTCAAACTGCTTCGCTTCTTCCAGCTGGCTGTCTGCTGCGCCGCTGAGGATACATTCTCTCAGGCGGTTTTTCAGCTCAGCTTCATAAGAATTATGTGCTGCAAGATTTCCTTTGTATGTTTTGTTATGAGGAAAAGTAAAATAATCAGCCATATAATGCATGACCTCACCGAATCTTCTCCAGTATACTCTGGCATTCTCTTCCTCCGGGTTCTTCTCGACAAGCGCCCTCATCTTATTCTGGAGGTGATCGAATGTTCCGAAAAACTCATGTCTGGTGGTGAGAAACGATGGTTTCAGATCAGGCATGATATTGCCCAGGCAAAACGCTTTTCTGTGCTGCTGGAGACTGTACACCTCAGACATCTGGTCAGCCAGGTATCTGCCTAACAGTATATGTGATTTTTTACGCAATTTTTTCCCTCTTCCTTCTTTCCTGATCCAGATCCTGACCGGTCAACAGTAATTTGGTTCCGCCCGGTCCTCTTCTGGGATCCATAAATCATCCGTTTACCGGAACCAACTTTACTATAGCACTGTTTTTTCAAATAATCAAATAAAGATTATGTAAATTTTAATCCAGATCAAAAAGCTGCCGCTGCTTCAGATCAATAGATGCCCAGACGGTACTTGTCTTCGATTCTCCGCAAAGATAAACCGTGCTGGAAACCTGAGCAGCATATATAATTCACTTTTTGTTCCAATCCCTCCGTCAAGTCCAACACTGTTGTGCGCAGCTTCAACCAGGGTCTTTGCCCTATCTTCAGTAACTCCTCTGCCACGCATCTTTTTATCATGCCAGATCTTTCAGATACCATTTACTCCAAGCGCAATCACATCTTTTGGCAATGGTGCTTTTTCAAGCACTGCCAGGCCGCTTATTGCATCAAATCGTGTATATAATCCCAGATATTCCGGGAAATGTATTGCAAGCCATCTCTGAATCCTGTTTGCAGATATGTTGTGCTGCTTCATGATCCCGTCACGGCTGTATACCAGGTCTCTTATCAGAACTGCAATCTTTTTATTCTCAGTCTTAAGTGTCTCTGCCCAAAGGTTGAAAGAATTGAACCCTTCCAGATCGTTATGAAAAGAAAAAATACGTTTTGTAAGTTCGCGTCCTCTGTTATCAAAAGCTCTTGCATAATGTATCTGGCTTCCTATATCAACTCCGACAACCATTGTTGAATCTGTTACTTGCTCAATCTTTTCATTCTGTGTATAATTCATTTGGAACCTCCAGTGCTTGATTGTTTTGTTTACATCCGCCAAGATGCAACTCAATCATACCTTGAGGTTCTTTTTTATTCAATTGGCGCTTTTAATGAATTCCATATACCTCTTTATTATATTTTTCAATCTCGTCATCAATAATTGAATCTACATGAGGAAACAGACAACCGGGACCTCCATAGGTAATACATGGAATGAAATGTCCGTGTGGTGCATACTCCTCACATGCTCTTCTGACCTCCTTACGGATCTCTTCTTCTGTGGAATCCACTCGGTCTACGATCGAAGCATCGATTCCACCCATAAGTGTCATTCTTCCGTTCAGCTGTTTCTGGAGCTTCGGAATATCATTCTGCGGAAGTGTTCCCTGCCAGATGTCAATCCCAAGATCAACCATATCCTCTATGATCGGTTCCATGAAGGAATCTGCGTGATGCATGACGATCACGCCATGGTCTTTCATATATTTATAGGATCTTTCATACTGTGGTTTGATAAATTCTCTCCATGTGTCCGGACTGATGAACAGGGACTGCTTGGAACCCCAGTCATCGTGGGAAAGGATGATATCCGGGTGGAGATTATCAACGATCAGCTTTGTAAGCTGAAAACGGTACTCCCCAATGGCATTGCAGAGATCCATCATATCCTCCGGCTCAAGAAGGAAGTTCACCAGCATATCCTCAAATCCCATCAGGAAGTGAAGCCTCTCAAAAACACCTGTAGGCATAAATGCCATGAAAAGGCTTCCTGAATCCTTTATCTCCTGTGCCTTCTGTTTAAATGGTTCCCATAAAGCCGGATCCGAGCACTGACCGACAATATCCGGGATCACCAGCTGCTCTTTCCATTCTGTGATATCATCAATGACCTTATTGTCCTCTGTTACATGTGGCATTGCAGCCAGCTGTTCCTGGGGCCAGAGGATCTCAGTTCCGAAAAGATCCTTCATAGGCTCCATACCACGGTGACGGTTTCCACGCACATAATTATTTGCCGGGTTCGGCGGGTAAAAGGTCGCACCCTCATACTGTCTCAGAAGTCGTTCCGGCCTGCCGTCCTTTTTTATCGTTTCAAGTAAAATCTCCGATGCTTTCAACATAATGCTTCCTCCTTTATTATCCTGTGATCTTTCAAAATACCCGATCACTTATCTTTATGATCTTGCGTCAATCTCAGCCTGATACTGAAGAACCTTTTCCTTTGTGATCTTAAATCCAAACACCAGAAGTAGAAGACCTACCAGACAGAAAATAGCCGGAACAAGTGCAAAGGAAATCGTCATTCCCTGACGGGCCGTCCCCTCAAGAACAACTCCAGATTTCCAGCCTACCGCCACAAGACAGGCGCTGAGAATCGTTCCTCTTAAGAACACGGCAATTTTCAGCGGAAGATTCTGTAATCCCATGATCCATCCGGATGCATCTTTTCCGCTCTTCCATGTTGCATACACTACAGTGTCAGCATAAAGTGCAGGTGAAGCTGCAAAAGCCATGCCATAGAAGAACTGGGCAAGTGTCATAAGAGCGATCACTGTCATTGCATTTCCATAGAAAATATATACAAGGAACAGTGATACTGCCATTCCTGCATAAGCAATGATCATAGTTGTACGGGACGATATTGCTTTTGCAATGTATCTCATGGAAAAAGCTCCGATGATGGCACCGATAGCAACACAGAGAAGATAAGTGGTCATCAGTCCCGGATTTCCCATTGCATCCCTGAAATAGTAAATAGCAGATGCTGCTGTCACAAATTTCACACACCATTTTGCAAGGTCTGCCAGCATCAGGACCATAAGAGGCGGATTCTGAAACAGGGAAGCAAACATCTCTCTGATCGTGATCTTTGTTTTGTCATTTTTCTTTCCTGCTGTTTCCGTTTCAATCTCTTCATAGCCTTCCGTCATCTTGAAATGGGCGAAATAGGTTACGACCATCAGAATACCCAGGCAGAAAGCTGCTGCTGCAAATTTATTTTTCTCACCGACATATCCGGCAAGAAGTGTTGCAAATGGAAGACCCATATAGGAAAACAACAGACCGCCTATGTTATTCCAGGTTGCCCTGGAGGATGCAAGCGTTGCTTTGTCTTCCGGTGTTTTACCAACAATACTGATCAGGGTTGCATTGGCAACATAGCTGAAATTCCATGCCACATGAGATGCGATGGATGCGGCAATGATCACCACTGCCGAAAGCCATTCATTATCACTGACACGTATGAACATGAATGCGTACAGAAACGGCACCATCCACGGAACCATGATCAGCCAGGAACGATAACGCCCCCATTTCTTTGCTTTTGTGCCATTGATGATTCCTCCGTAAAGCCAGGACAGACAGGCATCAACAATAGTAAATACGGAATTGATCACACCAGCTACACCAGCTGCAAAACCAGCCAGATCCGTCAGAAATGTCATAAAGTAAAATGTCTCGATATTACTCATAAGAACAAATCCGGCATCACCAACACCAAAGAAATATTTCAGGGCATTTGTAAGACCCTTTTTCTGTTTCGGATCTTGTTTCGGTATTTCATTTTTACTCATTTTCTTTCCCCCTTCGCTGTTTTTTGTGGGACCGGCCATTTCCACAACTTCACGTTACCTTTGATGATTACAGTATAGTTGTTTTTTTCTTGTTCGTAAATCCGCACACTTCTTCATTCTTTCTTCAATGCTTCATACTTTTTGTACAGTTATTATTGTAAATATGCACAAATAATTTTCCATCCGTTTTCTTTTTATTTTCCGTCTAATATGTTATAATTTCCTATAAATACAAGGCTTTTATGAATTGGAGGAAATATTTTGAACAAAAGAGAGCATTTCGTGAATAGCCTGCATACAGGCTTCCATCTTAATCTCCAGATCATTGCTGACGATTTTGCGGAGAAAAAAGAGGATGTTTCCATCCTCTGCCGTGAAGACCCCCTGACGCTGGATGGTCTTCGCATATATCAGGCAGGAGCCCTGCTAAAGCCATGCTACCTTTATCTTGTCTTCGGCAATTCTCTTTCCGAAAGCTTCCTGCGATACCAGAACATCGCATTTGTAGTGGTGGGCTCCGGTAATCTTTCCTGCTTTTCCGAAAGCTGCAGGATCCTTCACATTAAGGGAACCCTTTCTTTTTCTGAGGTCTTCAACCAAATACAGCAGACCTTTGACAGATATTCTGACTGGGACAGTAAACTCCAGCTTGCACTTGGAAGTATCGATCCGCTGAATGAGATGCTGGAAGCCAGTCTGGATATATTTCATAATCCGGTTTTTGCCCACGACACCAACTTTTATATCCTTTCTTCTCCCCGGCACGTAACCGGTATGTCCGAATGGGTCCATGACCAGCGTACAGGTAGACTCATCGCACCTTTAAGCCTGATTCAGGATTTCAAGCTTGATGCCGAATACCAGCGCACACTTATCACCCACGGCGCCAATATTTATTCCGAAGAGCTCCGCGGTTACCGTATCCTCTACATGAATCTCTGGGTCAGCGGCAATTATCAGGGCAGGCTTTGTGTAGATGAGCTCCAGACGGAGATACAGCCCGGACATTTTTCTGCTCTTGAGTATCTTGGCTCCTTTATCGAGCTATGCATCCGTCGGCACAATCTGTTCCAAATCTCAATGGGAAATGACTCCCGGCAGTTCTTCACGGAGTATCTTTCCGGAAAGCTCACAGAACTACAGGCAGTTACCGATCAGATCCAGTATCTGAACTGGAATCGCCATGACCGGTATCTTGTACTTCGTCTGGAAACCCAGCAGCAGGATGACCGTATGCACTCTTCCATCGCCACACTGGGACACATTGAAGCCCAGATCCCGGAAGGTCTGGCTTTTACCTATCAGCAGGGAATCGTTGTGATCGTTAATCTGTCCTTTAAGCACTCTGTATCTTCCGATGTTATCAGTTCACTTGCGATCATCCTGCGCGAAGGGCTTTTTAAAATGGGAGTAAGCTCTGAATTTCGTGATTTTCTCCTGATCCCTCAGGGATATATTCAGGCTGTTTCCGCCTTGCGCCTGGGCAAAAAAAGTCAGAGCATGGCCTGGTGCTATCATTTTGATGCTTATCTTCTGGAATATATGCTTTCCCAGATCAGCCATCAGATCAGTCCCGAGCTTCTGGTCTCTTCACGGCTGGATGCACTGCAGAATTATGACCGAAAAAACAATACTGAGCTGTATCACACACTCAAGGTCTATCTGGAGCATGAACGCAATTCTCTTCAGACAGCCCGTGAGCTTTTTATACATAGAAGTTCCCTGACCTACCGTCTGGAGCGCATCCAGAAACTCACAAAGGTTGATCTGGATAATCCGAAAGACCGGCTTCTTCTGCAGCTCTGCTTTCTTCTGCAGGAAAAGGACCAGACTGTCACCTGACAACCTGGTCCTTTTTTCTGCTTATATCTGTAAAAACTCCAATCCGAAATAATGTTCCATCCATAGCCTGATGGTTTCTTCCGAATCGCTTATTTTCGTTTCAATGGATCCATCTTCCTTCTGGATTGTAAGAACATCCCCGGTCAGCGCAACACTTCCTTCCGGTCTGCAGATGTTCACCACTCTTTTTCTGGTAATTAATACATCTGGAGATTTTGCACAATAGAAATTCAGCAGTTCAAAATCTGCTTCTACTGTAGGAGTCTGTGAAAATCTGAGTATTGGCAGATATTTTTCTTCTTTCCTTCGTTCAACAAGTATCTCTCCGTTTGTATTTCCCGGCTTCATGTTAACACGGTACCATCCGTTTTTTTCTCTGTGGATACCATCCTTCATAAGAACCGGCTTCTTGGGTCCGGGACCTCCGTATCCTACATCACAGTAATAGCTTCCTTCCTCAAAAATAACAAGGGTTGCCCGGTGCAGGACCGGCGGAAGCTCTTCCCGGTTCCACAATATCCTTACTGCCACAGGGATCACACGGAAATCCAAAGCTTTCAGAAGCTCATAAAACAATTTATTCAGCTCAAAGCAATATCCGCCTCGTTTTCTGACAATGATCTTTTCATAAATATCTTCCGACCTCAGAGAAGGAATCCTTCCCTCGTCAAAAACTTCCAGATTTTCAAAGGGAATACTGCAAAGATGAAGGTCCATTATCTTTTCCAGACATTTTTTATCTGTTCTTAATTCACCCTCATATCCGATCCTGTTCAGATATGCCTCCCGTTCTCTGTCATTCATTTTTTCACTCCTGTTCTATTCAAGAAGATAACAGCTGGTATAGGCGATCGTACAGGGACCATAATAGTATTCCAGACCATTTGCCTGGCATACCTGTGTTACCAGCATTCCATAGGCTTCCATCGAAGAAAATGCCTGTTCGGGGAAACGGCATGGAGCATCCGGATATGTACACGTTTTACATTTTGTGCAGCACCCGGCCCCTATGGGGAGCATGCCCGGCCATCTTTCTCTGAGCATTTTTTCAAATTCATAAAAATTCTGTTTATGAACCGCTTCGGTCTCCATCATCGTCTCTCCGTCCAAAGGATCCTCCAGTTTCCCCACTGTCTGGACAATAATGCCTTCCCTGTACTTTTCTATCTTTTTTCTGCATACTTCAAGATCTCCGCATCCGGGAGGACAGCTCCAGCGTTTTGCATACATATGGCAGGTATTATTTTTGCACATTTCCCTTACCTCCGGCATAAGCTGGATCGAATCGCTCTTCAGAAGTGCTACATAAGAAAATCCTGCCTTTTTTCCCATCTCTTCCAGTTCTTTTATATTAAGCATATCCATTCTCCTCGCATTACGGAAAGCATAAGCCATCCACAAAACAGTCCTGGAACTCCGGCGAAGCTGCCAGCTCCACAAAATCCATATTTTTGACAGTTCGATCCATTTCTTTTCTTTCCTCTTCATTCAGGAGTGCGATCCTGGCACCTTCGCCTGCCGCATTTCCCACCGGCTGTATCCTGGGCAGCAGCTCAGCCGGGAACATCCCGATCGCCGCCGCACTTTCCGGATTCATGTAATTGCCGAATGCACCGGCAAGATAGACCCGTTTAATATCCTTTTCTGTGATCTCCAGTCTTTTCATAAGAAGAAAAATTCCTGCTGCGATAGCCGCTTTTGCCAGCTGCACCTCTCCGATATCCTTCTGTGTCAGATAAACGCCCCTGTCATTTCCCGACTTTTCCGGAGGTACCAGCACAAACACTCCCGCCTTTTCCTGGCCGCTTTCCAGATGACCACTTTCATCAATAAAGCCAGCCAGGTACAGCTGTGCCACAAGATCGATCAGACCTGAACCGCATAAGCCTGCCGGAGCCTTATTTCCTATAGTCGTGTATTCCCATTTTCCATCTTTGTATACTACATGATCTACTGCTCCTGCTCCTCCGCGCATCCCGCACTCGATCTTTGCACCTTCAAATGCCGGACCGGCAGCTGTTGAACAGCAGGCTAATCTCGTTTTATTTCCAAGGACCATCTCCCCGTTCGTTCCAATATCGATCATAAGGCTGATCTCGTTCTGCTGATCCTGTCTGAGCGCCAAAATGCAGCCACAGGTATCTGCCCCTACATACCCGGCTATATCAGGCAGCATAAGCAGCTGCCCCTTTCTGTGGATATGGAGCCCATATTGCTCTGCATTCAGTGTAAGCCCCTGACTGATCGCCGGATTATACGGTGCATGGACCAGCGATGCCGGAGAAATCCCAAGAAAAAAATGATGCATGCAGGTATTTCCTACCACAGATACCTGACAGATATCTAATGTGCTTCTTCCTGCTTCCTCTGCCAGTTCCTGGAGCATTTCATCAACCGCATTCCGTATGCAGCCGGTCAGCTGCTCTACGCCATGCTCCAGAGCATGATCCGCCCGCATGATCACATCTGCGCCATACTGAGTCTGTGGGTTCATTCTGCTCTTGAGAGCCAGCTGCTTCCCGGTCAATGCATCCATAAGATAGCCGACCACCGTCGTGGTACCTATATCAAAAGCCGCAAAACAGATTTTTTTCTCTTCTCTGCTGATATCCAGGATCTCATTTCCTGCACAGATCACATACCATTCTTCTGCTTCTTTTCTGCAGCCGTAAAGCTTCGATGCAATTTCAGTATCAGGCAGAACAGGTTTTTCCACATCCAGCTGTTCTGTCAGCCGCTCCCATTCAGAGCGGTTGTCTCCTGTCTCCGGTTTCTTAAGAATCACTTTTTTCTGTTTCAGATCAGGCCTGAACGCAACCGGTCTCTGCATTCCTTCTGTAAGGATCTCCTCTTCCTGGCATCCGGACAATGTATCTACTTCAAGGTCACTATGGATTTCCGTCTGACATGCAAGCACCATGTGATCTTCTATTTTAACACGACATTTCCCGCACTTTCCCCGGCCTCCGCAGGGTGCATCAGGAACCAGCTTTGCTTTTCTTTCCGCCTCAAGGATCCTGGTACCCGGTTCCACCAGGATCTCCTTTTCCTCCCTGATAAATTTTATTCGGTACATTTTCATCCCTCCGATGGTCACTGTAAAACAAAAGCCGCTCTGCCGTCTATGCCATGCACAGACAATACAGAGCGGCCTGTTTTATTTTCCCTTATGCTGCCAAAGCTTTTGCAAGAACTGCTGCGCTTGCTGCATCTTCTGAATATCCATCTGCGCCGATCTCATCTGCAAACTCCTTCGTGATCGGTGCTCCTCCAACCATGATCTTAACATTGCTTCTGAAATCTTCCGCATTAAGTGCTGCAACTGTATCCTTCAGAGCCGGCATTGTAGTTGTGAGCAGCGCTGAAAGTGCAATTACCTTAACATCCGGATTTTCTTTGTAACATTCAATAACCTTCGATGCAGGTACATCAACACCGAGATCAATAACTTCAAAGCCGGCACTTTCGATCATCATTGCAACAAGATTCTTTCCGATATCATGAAGATCTCCTGCTACAGTAGCGATGATAAGTTTTCCCATACTTCCTGTAGCGCCGGATGCAAGATGTGGTTTCAGAACCTCAACACCCTTTTTCATTGCACGGGCTGCTACTAGCATTTCCGGAACAAAGATTTCTCCGTTCTTAAATCTTTCACCTACAACAGCCATTGCATCGATCATGCTGTTAAGAATCTCTGTTGCCTCACAGCCTTCATCAAGAGCTGACTGTACAGCTGCACCTACAAGTTTTGCTTTTCCTTTTTCTACCAATTCTGCTACTTCTGTGATTTTTGACATAATCAAACACCTCCGCTTTTTATCCGCATTCCGCATATGCGTTTTATTTATTTTTTTACAGGTCCGATCAGACCTTCTCTGTATGCTCCGATGTATTCCATACAGTAATCATCCAGACCAAGCAATGCCTCTGTTGCATATACAAGTCCAAGCATATCTCTGTTTGTAGGATCCATGATCGCACTGTCAAGGCCGGCATTCATTGCAAGTACCACAAATCCGAAATTGATAAGCTTACGTACCGGCAAATTGAATGAAATGTTGCTGATTGCCGCTGTAATGTGGATCATCGGATACTGTTTACGGACATTTGAAATTACTTCCACGTTCATCGCAATACCATCTTCAGATGTACAGAGCATCTCAACCAATGGATCAATATGGATACGATCCGGTGAAATTCCGTACTCTTTCGCTTTTGCCATGATCTTGTCAAATACCTTCAGCCTATCTTCCGCACTTTTGGGGATACCTGTATCATCGCTTAAAAGTGCGATAACCTGCCACCCTTTGTTTTCAGGCTGTGCCATGAGAGGAAAAATCTTATCGATCTTATCCCCTTCACCGGATACAGAGTTAAATATACCCGGTTTTCTGCAGAATTTGTAAGCTTCTGTAAGAACATCTGCGCTGGGACTGTCTACGGAAATCGGAAGATCTGTCACTTCCTGAATACAGTCGATCATCCATTTCAAGGTTTCTACTTCTTCTGCTTCCGGAACAGATGCGCAACAATCGATATAGCTTGCTCCTGAGTTTGCCTGAGCAAGTGCCCGCTGCTTGATGAATTCTGCATCTCTGTTTGCGATCGCCTCCGCCACAGAGGGGATGGATCCATTGATTTTTTCACCTATGATTATCATATTATTTATCCTCCCGTTAACATATTCTGGCCTGCATCAAGAATTGTTACTGTTCATTCCGTTCTCAGTAACACGCTTCGCAGAATATTACCAATGAACAGTAACCAGGAATTCTTATTTCAGTTCCATGTCTTTCATATAATGATTGTATCAAAATAAATGCAAAAAACCAGCCGCATTTCATACCATAAACATTGCATTTATTCCTACATTTTGTAGGAATGTTTTTTAGGAAAGACCTTCGTAAGTAGCAATCTAAAATAAGCCCATAAATCATAGCTTTGTCTACGATTTATGAGCTTATGCTAATACTTATTTCATATTCCTTAAATTTCCCTGAAATCCGGTGTCCCGTACAGGTCATACGGAGTACTCTGGTATACGTAATAATTCAACCAGTTCGTATACAGGTTGTTGGCATGGGCCCTCCAGGTGAGGAGTGGTTTGTTGTTTGGATCGTCATCTTTGTAATAGTTCTTCGGGATTTCAATAGGCAGACCCTTGGCAAGGTCTCTTTTATATTCGCCATCCAAAGTCACGCGGTCGTATTCCGGATGTCCCATAACAAAGATTTTACGTCCTCCCTCTGCCATTGCAAGGAACAGACCAGCCTCTTCGCTTTCCGCCAGGACCGTAAGGTCTTTGCATGCATGGATATCTGCAATAGGAACTTCTGTGTGTCTGGAATGCGGCGCAAGAAATACATCATCAAAGCCCCGGACCAGCGGGATCTTACGGTTCAGTACCCTGTGCTGGAAAAGTCCGAACATTTTCTTATCCAGAGGTTTTTTCTCCAGGCCATAAAAATGATAAAGACTGGCCTGCGCTGCCCAACAGAGAAAGATCGTGGAAGTCACATGCTTCTCAGTCCAATCCATAATCTCAGTCAGCTCATTCCAGTAATCCACTTCCTCAAAAGGCATCTGCTCCACCGGTGCTCCTGTGATGATCATTCCATCAAATTTACGTTTCTTTATATCGGTGAATGTTTCATAAAACTTGTTCAGATGGCTGAGAGATGTATTCTTGGCTTCATGGCTCTCCACAGCCATAAATGTCACATCCACCTGCAGCGGTGTATTGGAAAGAGAACGCAGAAGCTGCAGCTCTGTTTCTTCTTTCAGCGGCATCAGATTCAGGATCAGAATATGGATCGGACGGATATCCTGGTGCATGGCACGTTTTTCGTCCATTACAAATATATTTTCTCTCTCCAGGATCTCCTTTACCGGAAGATCCCCCTGTGTTTTGATCGGCATTGTTTGCCCTCCTTATATATGAAGCGTCTCTTATAAAGGAGCCGCTCGGCTTTTTTCTTCAGATAAAAAGTATCTCCAGTCTGTACGGCCTTTACTGCACTCCGGCAAGTTTCCGAAAATCTTCTTCTGAAAGGATCGGAATCCCCAGTTCTCTTGCCTTTTTGTTTTTGGATGAATTGGACTGGATGTCGTTATTGATCAGATAATTGGTCTTTTTGGTAACTGAACCGGTAACCTTGCCTCCCAGGGATTCGATCAGCTCTTTGGCCTCACTTCGATTTCCAAAGTGCACCAGACTTCCTGTGATCACAAAATTCATTCCTTCAAAGATCTGTTCCTGTTTGGGACTGTCCTCCTGAATATGAAGAAAGCTCATCAGATGATCCAGGCGGCGATCATTATCCTCATCCCTAAAATAAGCTACCAGATTTCCGGCAATGACCGGCCCGATGGTATCAATATCACTGACCTCTTCCAGACTGGCATGACGTATCCTGTCCAGATCATTGTCAAAATGGCGGCAGATCACTTTTGCATTAGCCAGACCGATATTTGCGATCCCAAGACTGTAGATCACTCTTGGAAGTGTAGTCTCTTTCGCCCGTTCCAGACTTTCCATAAGATTATCATAGGATTTCTGCCCAAAGCCTTCCATTTCCACGATCTCATCTTTATACCGGCTGATCTCAAAAATATCGCCAAAGTCATGGATAAATCCCCTGGCAATAAATTTCTCCAGTGTTGCCTCGGAAAGTCCGTCGATATTCATGGCATCCCTGCTTGTAAAAAGGCCAAAGGATTTGATCTTCTTGGCCGGGCACCCCGGATTGACGCAGAAAAGACATTCCACATCGTTTTCTTTCTTCACTACCGTTTCCTGTCCGCAGGCCGGGCAGGTATGCGGGATCGATGCATTACCGCTTCCGGTCAGATTTTCCGCGATCTGAGGAATGATCATATTTGCTTTGTATACACGAATGGTATCTCCGATCCCCAGTTTCAGTTCCTTCATGATACTGATGTTATGCACACTGGCTCTGCTCACTGTGGTGCCTTCCAGTTCCACCGGCTCAAAAATTGCTACCGGATTGATCAGTCCGGTCCTGGACGGGCTCCACTCAATCTCCAGAAGTCTCGTATCACGCATCTCATCGGCCCATTTAAATGCCATGGCGTTCCTTGGAAACTTGGCCGTAGTTCCCAGAGATTCTCCGTAAGCAATATCATCATACAATGCCACAAGCCCATCTGACGGAAAATCATTGGTCGTAACTGCTTCCGCAAAGTAATCCATCGCTTCATCCAGAGTTTCCGCTGTGACTTTTCGATATTCCACAACCTCGAAGCCCTGTTCATTCAGCCACCGAAACTGCACCTCCCTGGAATTCCGGAAATCCACGCCTTCCGCACTCACTAAAGAAAAAGCATAAAACCGTACGTTTCTCTTCGCTGTAATTTCGTTATTCAGCTGGCGGACAGAACCACTGCAGAGATTTCTGGGATTTTTGTATTTGGCATCTGCATCTCCGATAGTTTCGTTGATCTTTTCAAAATCCGAATAAGTAATGATGGCTTCTCCGCGAAGTACCAGTCTCCCTTTAAAAGAAATTTTCAGAGGTATGTTCTTAAATACTCTGGCATTATTGGTAATAACCTCTCCCACAATACCATTTCCTCTGGTAACTGCCTTTATAAGCTCTCCGTTTTCATAGGTAAGCACGATCGTTAAGCCATCCAGCTTCCAGGATAAAAGTGTAGAATGTTCCCCGATAAACTCTCTCAAAGCTTCTCTCTCTTTGGTCTTATCCAGAGACAGCATCGGTCTCTCATGTTCCTCCTTGGGGAGCTGCTCCACTGCCTCATATCCTACATTAACGGTTGGACTGTCTGCCAGAACGATCCCTGTTTCTTTCTCCAGTGCGCTCAGAGTGTCGTACAGGGCGTCGTACTCCACGTTGGACATAATCTCCCTGTCTTCCTGATAATAGGCCCTGGACGCTTCCCGGAGCTTTTCTCCCAGCTCTTTCATTTTTTTTATGGATGATTCGTTCATGGCTTCCTCCCGTCCTTTTTTCTGATTTTTCGGAGGAAAGCATCTCCTCCAGTTCTTTTCGTTCTTCCGGCCGGATCTCACGATATTTCCCCTCTTCCAGGCCATCAATATACAGATTCATGATCCGAACACGTTTCAGTGTTACGACTTTATATCCGAAATATTCACACATACGACGGATCTGGCGGTTCAGACCCTGGGTAAGGATGATACGAAAACTGTTTTTCCCTGTTTTTGTAACCTTGCAGGGACGTGTGACCGTATCAAGGATCGGCACTCCGCCGCCCATACCACGGATAAATTCTTCTGTCACCGGTTTATTCACGGTCACCTGATATTCCTTTTCATGGTAGTTCCCCGCCTTCATGATACGATTCACCAGATCTCCTTCATTGGTAAGGAGAAGCAGTCCTTCGGAATCTTTATCCAGCCGTCCTATGGGATAGATCCGCACCGGATAATCCAGATATTCTGTTACTGTCATCTCATTCCGCTGTTGTCTGGTGCTGCAGACAATCCCTTTTGGTTTATGAAAAAGAAGCAGGATCTTTTTTTCCTGTTTTTTTACAGGCTTTCCGTCAATACAGATCTCCGCATCCGGAAGGATCTTCATTCCTGTGGAAACCAGTTCTCCATTAGCAGTAACTCTCCCCGCTTCTGTCAGTCGGTCTGCCTCTCTTCTTGAGCAGACTCCTATATCGCTTAAATATTTATTGATTCTGATTTTTTCGTCCATTGTTCTATTATATATTTTTTCCCACGTGTTCGCAACCGGTTATTTTTCTTGTATTTTCTTTCTCATTATTGTATGATAAACAGAAATATACTTAAATATCAGGAGGAAAAACATGTCAGAGCATACTCCACGTATGAACCGGCTGCTGATCTTTGTCGCTGTTTTCCTGTGTCTGATCTGCGGTATTCTCTTTACCCAGTCATCGGCCGGTCCTTTTGAAAGCAGCAGTACTTCCGTAGTTTCCATAAATACCAGCGATATTTCGACTATTGAACTAAGTTCAGATTGCAATCACCATACAGATACATCGATATCTTCCGGCGCTCCCTCACCTTCCGCCACACCGTCTCCTGTTCCCACAGAGATTCCCGAAACAGAAAAGGTTTCGCCGGAGGCAGAAAACGGAGTCTGGACACCGGATGGCACCAACTGGAAATTTATGGTTGACGGAACCGCCTATACCGGATGGCTTACCGACACAGATGGTCATCGATATTATTTCAATAAGGACGGAATCATGCAGACCGGCTGGATCACCCTAGGCAAAAAACGTTATTATCTGGACGAAGACGGAATCATGCAGACCGGAACCATCACCGTAAATGGAAAAAAATACACATTGGCAGCAGACGGTTCACTCAAAAAATGATCTTTCGTTATATCAGAGCAACAAAAATGCAGGTTCTTCCGGAACCTGCATTTTATTAACCCTTATTATTCTAACAGACCACTATAGACATAACCGGTCTGTCCATCATAATCAACCTGTATCCAGTCGCCTTCCTGCCCTTTCTTTTCAACTTCCGTTCCTGCAGAAAAACCACCGATAACCTCACCCTCTGAATCTGCGGAAGCACGAACATTACAATCCTCTGTAACTGTAAGCATTGTTCCTGCATCTGCGGAAGCACTGGCATCTTCACCAAGGCCCTGAAGGAATTCTGCCAGAGAGGAATCACTCTCCTGCGCAGCTTCATAGTCCATCTTTACCTTTGTGATAAGCTCCTGCACATCCTTCTCAGATTCCAGTTTTTTCACATATGCACTGATATCTGTATCGTCATCAGCACCACCTTTGATCTTCAGATTGCCGTCACTGCCCGTCTCCACATAAAACTGGCTCAGTGCCGGAACCGGAGTCTCAATTCCAGTACAGATATAATTAAAGACTACATAAACGACATACGAATCGTCCGTCAGTCCCTTCTTAGCGTAAACATTCTGTACCTCATACCCATCAATATAATCCCTTGAATTAATCTGCGACTCGTCAGCCGGCGTAAATCCGTCCTCAATCGTCTTAAGTGTTGCAATGTCTTTTTCCCCAAAAGCTTTATAATAGCTCTGAATCAGCTCGGTTACTTCCGTGCTGGCTTTTTCCATGGTTGTCTCCGCATCCGTATCTGCCGCGGAACTGGCGTCTTTCTTCTCGTCTGTCTCCCCATCATTTGCCGGAGAAGAAGGATCA
>OLNH01000721.1_pt1 | contig 23838 bp, 24 predicted proteins | sample 1643101 | NCBI WGS metagenome assembly OLNH01 (sample SAMEA3136758, study PRJEB25190) | human gut metagenome | biome: human gut; feature: human-associated habitat; material: faeces | place: Austria | collected 2013
CGCGAGCTGGGTTCAGAACGTCGTGAGACAGTTCGGTCCCTATCTGTCGTGGGCGTAGGAAGTTTGAGAAGATCTGTCCTCAGTACGAGAGGACCGGGATGGACATATCAATGGTGCACCAGTTGTCACGCCAGTGGCACAGCTGGGTAGCTAAATATGGAAGGGATAAACGCTGAAGGCATCTAAGTGTGAAACCCACTTCAAGATGAGACTTCCCATTACGCAAGTAGGTAAGACCCCTTAAAGACGATAAGGTTGATAGGTCAGGAGTGTAAGCATGGTGACATGTTCAGCGGACTGATACTAATAGGTCGAGGACTTAACCTAAAAAAGAAGAAGCAATAGGAGCTATTATCCGGTTTTGAGTGATTCTCGAAAGGAATTGCTTAAAAAAAGAGAAGATCTGGTAGCGATAGCATGATGGACACACCTGTACCCATACCGAACACAGAAGTTAAGCATCATAACGGCGACGATAGTACTGCGGTGCGACAATAGCAAGCTGCCGGTTCTTTTTTTTATTTTGAGATCATATTTCTCTAGTCATTTACCGGTACCTGCTCCGGTATCTTTTTTTATATCTATATCTTATACATGAATACATCCTTTTTTGATTTTATTAATTACTTTTATTAAATGGATATTTGTAGTATAATAACCATGGTGATAAAATGAAAATTAAGTTATATTTTGGACAAGAAGATACAATAAAAAAATCTGGAATTGGGCGTGCCTTTATTCATCAAAAAAAGGCATTAGAATTAAATAATATTGCATATACTACTGACAAAGATGATTTAGATTATGATATATTGCATATTAACACAATTTGGCCTGATAGCTTCAAAATGATAAATCAGGCTAAAGAAAATAATAAAAAAATAGTTTATCATGCACATAGTACAGAAGAAGATTTTAGAAATTCATTTATGTTTTCAAATTCTATTTCTGGAATATATAAAAAATGGCTAATTAATTTGTATAGTAAAGGTGACCATATTATTACTCCGACTGAATATTCGAAACAATTACTAGAATCGTATGGAATTAATGTACCGATAAGTGCTATTTCTAATGGGATTGATTTAAAGCAATTTAATCCTCAAGTTAATCAAATTAAGGCTTTTGAAAAAGAATATAATATTGATGATGGCGACATTTTGATTATATCTGTTGGTTGGTTATTTGAACGCAAAGGTTTTGATACATTTGTTGAGGTGGCAAGAGAATTACCTAATTATAAATTTATGTGGTTCGGTGATATTAAATTATCTCATCCTACAAAAAAAATTAAAGATTTATTAGATGATTTGCCACCTAATTTAATTTTACCAGGATATGTAAGCGGCGATATTATTAAAGGAGCTTATGGTAGATGTAATATCTTTTTCTTTCCATCTAGAGAAGAAACTGAGGGAATTGTTGTTTTAGAAGCTCTTGCAAGTAAATGCAATATTTTATTAAGAGATATTCCTGTATTTTCTAGCTGGTTGAAAGACAAAGAAAATTGTTATATGGGCAAAAATACTAATGATTTTGTCTCTATTATAAAGAAAATGATAAGCGGTGAATATCCATCATTAATTAATAATGGCTATGAGGTAGCTAAGAAAAAAGAATTATCAATAATTGGTAAGGAGTTATGTGATGTTTATAATCAAGTTTTAAACTCTAATTAGAGGTGAGTTTATGGATAAAAAATCTAATAAAAAATATATTTTTAATATTGTGTTGATTTTATCATTAGGAATATTAGTTATATATTTAACTATGAAAGATGACTTAAAAGCATCATTGGAAGCATTAGTAAATGCATCGCCTGTTTGGATTGTATTTTCAGTATTTTTAATGGGCATTTATTATATTTTGGATGGAATTAATTTATATATATTTGGTAGATTGTATAAAAAAGATTATAGTTTTAAACAGGGATTTAAAAATGCTATATCTGGAACTTTTTTTAATGGTATAACTCCTTTTTCTAGTGGAGGACAATTTGCTCAGGTGTATATATTTAATCGACAGGGTATTTCTCCTACAAATTCTGCAAGCATATTATTAATGGTATTTATTGTATATCAAAGTGTTTTAGTTATATTTACAGCATTTGTCATGCTTTTAAAATATAATAGTTATAGTGATAGATATACTGGTTTTTTTTCATTAGCAATTATTGGTTTTTTAATTAATTTTTTTGTAATTACTGGATTGTTTTTAGGAGCTAAATCAAAGAGACTTCAAAATTTTATTTGTAATAATGTTATTAGATTTTTAAGTAAAATTAGAATTGTTAAAAGTTGTACAGACACTTCTATTAAAGTAACTAGATCTTTAGAAAATTTTAGAAGAGAATTAAATATTTTACAGCATAATAAAAGTGTCTTGATTAAGTCATCAGTTATTAATTTATTTAAATTAATAATTATATATAGTATCCCTTTTTTTGCAGCTAAAGCTTTGCATTTAAATGTTTCTATTGGACAATTAGCTGAATTTATTGGAATATGTTCCTTTGTATATATGATAACCGCTTTTGTGCCAATTCCTGGAGCAAGTGGAGGTAGTGAAGGTGTTTATTTTATGTTATTTTCCCCTGTACTTGGAGAAATTGGTACACCAACTACATTACTGATTTGGCGTTTTGTTACTTATTATTTGGGATTAATATTAGGAGGTCTAGTTTTTGCTGTTGATAGAGAAATAAATGGATAGGAGTAAATATATGAGAATTGCAATTTTTTCAGATACATATACACCAGATATAAATGGCGTGGCCACTTCTACTAAGATTTTAAAAGATGAGTTAATTAACCATGGTCATGAAGTTTTAGTAGTTACAAGTGAATTACCTAGTGAAAGTGATTATGAAGATGATCCAAATGATAACATATTAAGAGTACCTGGATTAGAAATTCAGGCATTATATGGATATCGAGCATGTAATATATACTCGTTTAAAGGTATGAAAGAAATTAAAAGTATGAATATTGAAGTTATTCATGTGCAAACTGAATTTGGAATTGGGATATTTGGAAGAATTGTAGGAGAAGCATTAAATATTCCAGTCGTATATACTTATCATACAATGTGGGCTGATTACTCTCATTATGTAAATCCAATTAATTCTACAGCAATAGATGGATTGATAAAAAAAGCAATTACAAGGATTAGTAAGTTTTATGGAGATAAAAGTGCAGAATTAATAGTTCCTTCTATTAAAACCAAAGAAGCGCTAGAAAAATATGGGTTACATAAAAATATGCATATTATACCAACTGGCTTAGAATTAGATAAATTTGATCCTAAAAATAAAGATGATAAATTAATTAATCAAATTAAAGAAAAATATGGAATTAAAGACCAATTTATTGTTACTTTTTTAGGACGTATAGCTAAAGAAAAAAGTATTGATGTATTAATTGATGCAATGAAAGAAATTGTAAAAGAAAATGATAATATATTATGCTTAATTGTAGGCGGTGGACCATATTTAGATGAATTAAAAGAATTAGTCAAAGATGATCAGATTGAAAAATATATAATTTTTACTGGACCAAAGCTTAGTCAAGAAGTTCCTAGTTACTATCATCTTTCAAATGTATTTGTGTCTGCTTCAGTTACAGAAACACAAGGATTAACATATATAGAAGCTATGGCTAGTGGAATACCTGCAGTTGCCCGCTATGATCAAAATCTGGAGAATGTAATTATTGATGGAGTAAATGGATATTTTTTTAAAGAAACAAATGAATTAGTATCTATTTTATTAAATATGATGAATAGTGACTGTTCAAAGATGGCGAGAGAAGCATATTTACATGCTATGAAATTTAGTAGCGAGGTATTTTATGAAAAAGTTATTGATGTTTATAAACTAGCAATTAAACAAAAGTATTATACGTATAAAGTTAAATCAATATATGAAATAAAGGATTCTATGAACGAAGTTATTTTCTTGTTTGATGAAAGCGAAATAATTTTGGAATTAAGTGATAAAATTATTAAGTCATATGAATTAGAGGTAGGAAAAGAAATAAGCAAAGAGACTTTTGATATTTTAAAAGATCATGAACAAGTTACAAGAGCATATAATAAAGCTTTAAAATTTTTGACAGTTAAAGATTATACTTATAATCAAATGAAAAAAAAGTTGATGGATAGTGGTAATTATGATGATGCGCAACTTGATACTACATTAGAATTACTTCAAAACAAGAATCTGATTAATGATGAAGAATATACAGTGAATTATCTTAAACGTTGTACAAGATTAGGGGTAGGTTTAAATAAAGCAATTTATAATTTGCGCAATTATGGAGTTAGTGATGAAATAATTGATCAATGCTTAGAAAAGAATAGTTTTGATGATGAGTATCTTGCTGCTACTAAAATAATTGATACTTATTATAATCGTAATATTGGTTTTTCATATAAAGCAATGTTAAAGAAGATTCGTGATAAATTGTATATAAAAGGTTTTACAAATGAAGCAATTGAAAAAGCTTTGTCTGATTATGATTTTGAATTTGATTACGAAAAAGAACACAACGCTTTAGAAAAAGAGTTTATTAAACAAAAAAAGAAATATTCAAAAAAATATGATACTAACCAATTAAAAGAAAAAATTATCAATAATCTATTAAGAAAAGGATATAATTATGAAGATATAAAAGAAATTATGAATAAAGAAGGAGCACTAGAGGATGAATAAGATAAATGAATTAAAACCAGGAGATGAAAGTGTTGTAATTGAAGCCTTAATCAATCGTGTTGTAACAGGTAAAACAAATGGAGCTAATCGTTCGACATATTTGAGTATGACATTACAAGATGTTACAGGATTGATCGATGCGAAACTTTGGAATGCTACTAATGAACAGGTAGAAACCCTTACAGTAGGAAGTGTCGTATATGTTAAAGGTGATATTATTAAATATAATGAGGATCGACAAATGAAAATTATAAAAATTCATGTTGCATCAAATGATCCTAAAGAACAAATAAAATATTTAAAAAGTGCTCCAAAAACTGGGCAAGAATTAATTGATGAAATTATGAAATATATTGATCGTATTGATAATTTAAAACTAAATCAATTAGTTAAAGCATTGTTTAATGAACATCTTGATAAATTGAAAATTTATCCTGCTGCAAGTAAAAATCATCATGAATATGTATCTGGATTAGCTCATCATACGTATAGTATGTTAAAAATTGCTGATGCATTATGTAGTTTATATCCTACATTAAATAAAGATTTACTTTTTTCAGGTATTACATTACATGATTTAGGGAAAATTGTTGAATTAAGTGGTCCTGTTGTACCTGAATATACAATCGAAGGTAAATTGTTAGGGCATATTTCAATTTCGCAAGCAATGGTTAAAGAAATGGCTGATAAGATGAATATTGAAGGTGAAGAAGTTACCTTATTACAGCATATGATTTTGTCACATCATGGTAAAAATGAATTTGGTTCACCAGTACTGCCACAAGTAAAAGAGGCTGAGATTATTTATTTGATTGATAATATGGATGCGAGAATTAATATGTTAGAAAAAGCTTTAGAAACAATTGAGCCAGGATGTTTTTCTAAAAGAGTTTTTGCATTAGAAAATAGATCTTTTTATAAGCCTAAAATAGGTTAAATTTAATGTATAGAGTTGTAGACGTCATAGTCTATAACTTTTTTTAAAAAAGAGATACTTATCAAAGTACCTCTATAAAATATTAAATTAATTTTTATTTATTTGGTTTAAGATTAGATCTAAATTTACATCATCACTACGATCTGTAAAATTAATTTCTATCTTATCATCTAGATTATAACGAGGAATAATATGGATATGAAAATGCATTACAGTTTGTCCTGCTATTTCGTTTGCATTAGTTAAGATGTTTACACCATTAGCATTTAAATTTTTTACAATTTTATTTGCTAATTTTTTTGTAACAACAATTAAGTGAGCTAATGTTGCATCATCTACTTCTAAAATATTTTTACAATGTTTTTTAGGAATAACTAAAGTATGACCATCAGTTGTCTGGCTTAAATCTAAAAATGCTAAACAAACATCATCCTCATATATAATTTTTCCAGGTATATCTTTTTGTACAATTTTACAAAAAATACAATTTTCCATAATAATCTCCTTTAACGTTTATCAAATCTATATATATATTAGCATAAAAAAAAGATAAGGGTAACCCCTTATCCTAAATAATCAGGTTCAGTTTCTTCTATTTCATCTCTAATAGCATCTTCATGAACATCAAAGTTATATTGTTTTAAATAATAAGTTTCCATTTTTGTAGACATATCACTAATAGATGATAAATTAGATTTAATATCATCTTCCACTTCACTAGTATCAGTGTTATAAACATACACGATTGCATATTTAGAATCAGATGTTTCAATTACTTTATTGTGCACACCATCTTTAGTAAAATCATCTAATTTTTTAATTATATTTGAATCAACAGTTGTAGTTTCAGTAGTTACCATACCAACATCACTACCACTATTTTCATTCATAACTGTATCAAAATCAGAACCATTTTTTATTTCTTTAAGTAATTTTTTTGCACCTGCTTCAGTATCAAGTGTAATTGTTTTTAGATATTTAACTTTATATTCTTTTACTAATTTTTTATAATTTTTATCAATATATTTTTCTTTAAGCATTTGTTGTTTAACACCTATTGATAAAACTTGATCAATATATTGTTGTCTATTTTCTAAACCATATTGTTTAGCAATATCATCTAATGAAGTTCCACTTTCTTCTTGTGATGCAATTTCTTCATTTAATCTAGTATTAAAAGCATCTTCATCAGTAATTTCTTGATCAGCAATATAAGTAAGTGCAAGTGATAAAATTTCTGAACTACCAAATTGTTCTAATAAATAATGATATATATCATTTTTACTAATTTCAGTACCATCAATATTAATAGCTGTTTTACTTCCATTTTCAACTTCACTTGAATAATTTACAGCAGATGAACCACATCCAACTAATAAAGTACTTGCAATAGCTATAGGAATTATTTTTTTATTCATTATTCCGTACCTCCTCTACTAGTTTCGCGTTCTTGTAGCGCTGTTTCAATGATACTATTTACCATTTTTTCAACATCTTTATCTTCATATTTTACATCATAAGATTGATATGCAATATATGGAAGATATGAATCATAAGCAATTAATGGTGTATCAATAGTTAAATTCTTTTTAATTGATTTTTTAATTTCTTTTTTATCTGTACTAGTTACAGAAACGAAATAATAACCATCAGTTCCACTAATAGCTTCACTAACTTCCCCAGCATTTAATTCAAAAATTTTACTTTCAACTTCACTACCATAAGTACTACTTAAACCAGATGTAGTATCAACAACACCTAATCCACCTTTATTTACTTTAGTTGTAGAATCATCAGAATATTGTGTTGCAACCTCTCCAAACGATGTACCAGAAGCTAATGCGGCAGAGATTTGTTCAATTTTTGCAGTTTCTTCTTGAGTTGGATTTTCTGAATCAGCAATAGAAACCTTAATAATGCTAGCAAAACGTGGAGTAGCATAAGTATAATAATCGTCAAAAACTTCATCAAAATTATTTTTTACATAATCTAGTAAAAAATTAGATTTTTGATAAGCTTGAACCATTGCTTTTTCATATTCATCTAATGTTGAATATCCACTACTAGCTAAAACAGTTTTGATTTGGTCTTCTGCTTGATCACCATATTGTGCTTCATAATAAGTTTGAATTTGTTCTACAGTACGAGATGCATCAATTTCCATATCTTTATCAGTTGGAAATTTATCATCCATCAATTTTTGTAGAATAGCTTCAAAATAAGCACTTTTACCCCTATTTGTATTAGTGATATCTGCAAAGATATCATCAGCAAATATATTTTTATCGCTCTTTCCTTTACTTAAAGAGGCAACTACATATTTACCGTCTTCTTTAACTGTGTTTGAGTTACTACATCCAGTTAATAAGAAGCTAGTTACTACTAAAGCAGTAGCACATTTTCCCAATTTCATATTTTTCCTCCTTACTTTTCCATAACGATAAGATTATACTATTTTCTGGTTTTAATTTCAATAAATTAGGCAAAAACACACTAGCAATTGTTATTTTAACATAATTTATAGTATGTAGGTGGTAGGAGGTAACTAAATGAATAACTGTAAATATAACCAAATTAGTACCCTAGTATTATTTATTATTTTAGTTATTGTCGGTATTTATTATTTTTAAAAGGAGGCGATTATAATGACATGTCAAGATAATTCTTTTACTCTAGTATTAGTTTTATTTATATTATTAGTAATTATTTGTAATATGTGTTAGAAAAAAGGATGTCAAAATCGACATCCTTTAAAAACTAATACGACAATTTATCTTGATGATGTTCTTTGTATACTTGATAAATAATTTTAATACTTACAAGTAAAGGCATTGCTATAATCATACCCACTATTCCAAATAAAGAAGAACCAGACAAAATTCCAAAAAGTACCCATAAAATACTTAAATCAATTCGTGAAGAATAAATTCTTGGTGTAATGATATATGACATAACAATTGATTGAATAAAAATTAAAATACATAAGAAAATAATCGTTGAAGATTGCATTCCTAGAGATGTAATTAAACCAAGACAGTTTGCAATTATTGGACCAACATATGGGATAATTGAACTAACACCTGAAACAACGCCTAAAATTAACCAATTAGGATGTCCTATTAATACATACATTATCATGGTTGTAATTGCCTGGGCAATTGCTCCAATAAAAAATGCCTTAACGTACTGAACCAATGATAAATCAATTTCTTTTAAATAAATAGGTAAATTACAGTCAATTTTAATTGCGATATTTTTAATTGTTTGACGAATGCTATTAAAAATATTTGACATATAAATAGCTAAGATAACATAGATAATAAAATTAGTTAAATTTACTAAAACTTGATTTAATACATCAATTGTTGCATCCAAAACAGTAGGATCATTAAAAAATTGATACACACTTTTTTCAATATAGCTTGTAAGTGAGCTAATATCATAATTAAAATTATTTTGAATAAATCTACCAATTTCTTTCAATCCCGCATTAAAAGTAGGATACATTTCAAAAATACTTTCATAAATTAGTGGAATTACTAATAAAATAATCAAAATTAAAATTGCAAATACTGCTAAATACGTTAATATTACTGAAACAGCACGCTTTTTTAAATATTTATCAATAAAATTAATAAATGGATTCAAAACAAAAGCAATCGCAAATCCAACAATAAATGGCCTAGAAACTAACCATATCATGTTAAGAAGACCAATCCACAAGTCATTTGTTGTAATTATTAAAAGAATAATGACAAGAACGATCATTAGATTTAGTAACGTATGAGTAATTCTTTTCGAGGAAATAAATTGCTGTAACTTCTTTAAAAACTCCATTTTCATACCTCCGTTACCTATAAATATACCACAATTTGGTTATAATATAAATTGTAATGGATTTCAACAACAAAAAAGAAAAAAATATTACTAATATTTATCATTTTGTTTGTTTTTTATTAACTTATTTAGTAGAATTAGTTAGAAAAAGAAAGGGGCTTAATTATGTCAACTTTAAAAATAGAAAATCTACATGTTAGTGTTGGTGAAAAAGAAATTCTAAAAGGAATAAACTTAACGATTAACACAGGTGAAACTCATGCTATTATGGGTCCAAATGGTAATGGTAAATCTACTTTATTATCAGCTATTATGGGACATCCTAAATATACAATTACAAAAGGAAATATTTATTTAGATGACCAAGACGTAATTCAAATGAGTGTTGATCAACGAAGTAAAGCAGGAATATTTTTAGGAATGCAATATCCTCAAGAAATTCCAGGTGTAACAACTTCAGATTTTTTACGTGCAGCGGTAAACGCTCATCAAGAAAAACCTGTGTCATTATTTAAATTTATTCGTGAATTGGAAAAAAATGTCGCAGATTTAAAAATGGATGAAAATTTAGCACATCGATATTTAAATGAAGGTTTTTCAGGTGGAGAAAAGAAACGTAATGAAATATTACAAATGAAGTTACTACAACCTAAATTTGCATTATTAGATGAAATTGATTCAGGTCTAGATGTTGATGCCTTAAAGATAGTTGCAAATGCAATTAATGAAATGAAATCAGATAATTTTGGTTGCATTATGGTATCACATTATGAACGTTTATTTGAATTAGTGCCACCAAGCCATGTTCATGTATTAGTTAATGGAAAAATTATTTTAAGTGGTGGTAAAGAAGTAGTAGAAAAAATTGATCAAGAAGGTTATGACTGGGTAAAAGAATTAGGAATTGAAATCACAAGTGATGAAAAGAAACCTATTTTGCTTGAAAGTTGTGCTAATAAAGAAAGAATGAAAATTAAGTAATGAAGCAATTACAAGATATTAAAAATTATTTAGTTATTGAAAATGGTACAATTATAAGTCAAATTTGTAATGAAAATATTGAAATCAATAATAATAAAATAATTGTTAATGATGCTTCATCATTGCAAATAGTTTATCTAATTGATCAAGTTGGAAATTTTTCAATTGATTTAGAAATAAATGGATCACTAAAATTAATTGAAACATATAATTTTAAACAAGATACTACTTTTATAAAAAATATTGATGTAACAAACAATAGTAACGTATTAAGATATATTGATAACCAAAGTACTTTTAACATCAATGCTAAAGTAATTGAAAATGTTAAAGTAATGCAAGATAGTGATGTTAAATGTGCATATGTAGAATTATCCAATAGTAATATTGAAATGGATGTAAACTATTCATTAGTTAAAGAAAATGCTAATGCTAATATTCGTCTAGCTACACTTGCTAAAGAAAAAGAAAACAAGCATATCACTATTTCAATTGTTCACGAAGCACCTTATACTACAGGAATCATGAATAATTATGGTGTGACAAAAAATGAAGCAAGTTTAGTAATTGATGGCATTGGAAGAATAAAAAAAGGAAATCGTCAGTCAAATAGCCATCAGGCAAATAAAATCATTGTTTTTGATAAATTATGTAAAGCAAAAGCAAACCCATATTTATATATTGATGAATATGATGTTAAAGCAAGTCATGGGGCAAGTGTTGGTAAAATTGATGAAGAACATCTTTATTATTTACAATCACGAGGTCTAAGCAAAGAAGATGCTATGCATTTAGTGACTTATGGTTATTTTATGCCAGTACTTGAATTTATTGACAATGATGAATTAAAAGAATTATTTAATGAAATGTTAAAGGAGAAGGTGGGTATTTAATGTTAGAAGTTGCAAAGATTCGTAAGGACTTTCCGATGCTAAATGGAACTAAAATGCATGATCAACCATTAATTTATTTTGATAATGGTGCAACAACATTAAAACCTCAATGTGTAATTGATGCAGTTTGTAATTATTTAACTAATTACTCTGGTAATGCTCATCGTGGTGATTATGATTTATCTCATGATGTTGATGTTCAGTTTGAAAGAACTCGAGAACTTGTTTCAAAGTTTATTAATTGTGATAGTAAAGAAGTTGTTTATACATATGGATCAACTGATGGATTGAATTTAGTTGCATTTGGGTATGGTTTAACGCATTTAAATGAAGGCGATGAAGTCTTAATTACTCTAGCTGAACATGCTTCAAATACATTACCATGGTTTGAGGTCAGTAAACAAACTGGTAGTGTAGTTAAATATATTGATTTAGATGAAGATGGGCGTTTAACTGTGGAAAATGTAATTAAGGCTATTAGTGATAAAACTAAGATTATTTCTATTGCTCAAATTACAAATGTTTTAGGCTTTGATAGTCCAATTAAAGAAATTTGTAAAATTGCTCATGAAAAAGGAATAATTGTTTGTGTTGATGGAGCACAAAGTGTACCACATCAACGAGTTGATGTAAAAGATTTAGATCTAGATTTCATGGTTTTTTCTGGGCATAAAATGTGTGGACCAACTGGAATTGGAATTTTGTATGGTAAATATGATTTATTACAAGATACTACTCCAACTCGTTTTGGCGGTGGAAGTAATTCAAGATATAAAAGCTGTGGATTAATTAAATTAAAAAATGCGCCAACAAAATTTGAAGCCGGAACACCAAATATTGAAGGTGTAATAGGATTAGGTGCTGCAATTGAATATTTGATGTCAATTGGAATGGATAATATTCATGAATATGAATTACAACTTCGACAATATGCAGTTAAAAAGTTATTGGAGTTAGATAATATTGAAGTATATAATCCAAATGGTCAAGGAGCAATTACTTTTAATATTAAAGGAGTATTTAGTCAAGATGGAGCATCTTTGTTTAATACATATGGAATTGCAATTAGATCAGGACAACACTGTGCCAAGATTTTAGATGAGTTTTTAAAAGTAAGTCAGACACTTAGAGCTTCATTTTATTTCTATAATACTTTTGAAGAGATTGATAAATTTATTGAGGTATGTAAGAAAGGAGATGACTTTTTAGATGCCTTCTTTGGATAATATGATGATGCGACAAATAATTATGGATCATTATGAGTCGCCTCGTAATCATGGTTTAGTAGATGATGATAATTATAAATCAGTTAATATGGATTCAGAAACATGTATCGATAATATTGATATTCAAGCATTGATTGAAGATAATGTTATTAAAGATATTCGCTTTGATGGTGAAGCTTGTGCTATTTGTACTGCTAGTACATCAATTATGTCGGAACTATTAATTGGTAAAACAATTGATGAAGCAAATAAAATTATTGAAAATTATCAAAATATGATATATGAAAAAGATTATGATCCTGAAATTATTGAAGAAGCAATTGTTTTTATGAATACTCATAAACAAGCTAATCGAATCAAGTGTGCGACTTTGGGATGGACAGGAATAAAAAAGATCTTAGATCAAGAATAGGAGGGAACATATGGCTAAAATAAAGGATGATTTATTTGATCATGAATATGCCTATGGTTTTAATGATGGCGATGTTTCGGTTTATAAAACTCCTAAAGGAATTAATGAAGAAATTGTTACTGAAATATCTAAAATTAAAAATGAACCAGAGTGGATGTTGGAATATCGTTTAAAAGCATATCGCTGCTTTATGGAAAAACCAATGCCTACTTGGGGTGTTGATTTAAGTAGAATTGATTTTGATGAATATACATATTATATTCGTCCTAGTGATAAGCAAACTAATAAATGGGAAGAGGTTCCTGAAACTATTAAAGAAACATTTAATAAATTGGGAATTCCAGAAGCTGAGCAAAAATATTTATCAGGTGTCAGTACACAATATGAATCAGAAGTTGTTTATCATAATATGTTAAAAGAAGTGAATGAAAAGGGAGTAATTTTCTTAGATATTGATAGTGGTTTAAGAGAATATCCAGAAATTTTTAAAGAGTATTTTGATACTGTTATTCCATATAATGATAATAAATTTTCAGCATTAAATGGTGCAGTTTGGTCAGGTGGTTCGTTTATATATGTTCCTCCGGGAGTTAAACTAGAAAAACCATTACAATCATATTTTAGAATTAATTCTGAGCAAATGGCTCAGTTTGAAAGAACTTTGATAATTGTTGATAAAGGTGCGGAAATTCATTATGTAGAAGGTTGTACAGCACCTAATTATTCAAAAGATTCATTACATGCTGGAGTTGTAGAAATCGTTGTTAAAGAAGGGGCTAAATGCCGTTATACGACAATTCAAAACTGGTCAGACAATATTTTAAATCTAGTTACTCAAAGAGCTAAAGTATTTAAGAATGGTTCAATGGAGTGGGTCGATGGAAATATTGGTAGTGCGGTAACAATGAAATATCCTACTTGTATGTTAATGGAAGAAGGAGCTAAAGGTTCATGTATAACTATTGCTGTTGCAAGAGAAAATCAAATTATGGATTCTGGATCAAAAATGATTCATTTAGCACCAAATACATCTAGTAGTATTGTTTCAAAATCAGTATCACGTCGCGGTGGAAAAGTAAATTATCGTGGTATGGTACAACATGGTAAAAATGCTACTAATGCTAAAAGTAAGGTTGAATGTGATACATTGATCCTTGATGATATTTCTACTAGTGATACTGTTCCTACTAATTGGATGATGAATAATGAATCAATTATTGAACATGAAGCAACAGTTTCAAAAGTTTCTGATGAACAATTATTTTATTTGATGTCTCGTGGGTTAACTAAAAAAGAAGCAATGGAAATGATTGTCATGGGATTTATTGAACCATTTGCAAGAGAATTACCAATGGAATACGCTGTTGAATTAAATCAGTTAATTAAACTTGATTTTGGAGATCAAGGAATTGGATAAAATTGAATTAAGAAAACAAATGATTAAAAAAAGGTTAGATTTAAGTAGTGAAGACCATACTGCTAAATCTAATCTTATTATTTCTAAATTAAAACAGCATCCTGATTTTATTAACGCTAAAACAATTGGAATATATGTATCATTTAAAAATGAAGTTGATACAATTTCTTTAATTAAAGAAATTGTTAATAAAAAAAATGTATGTGTTCCTAAAACTAATAATCATTTAATGAATTTTTATTTAATAAACTCTTTAGATGAATTAAAAAAAAGTAGTTTTGGTATCTTAGAGCCTTCAAATCAAAGTAAAATCATTAATAAAGAAAATATTGATCTATTAATTGTTCCAATGGTAGCTTTTGATTCAAACCATAATCGCTTAGGTTATGGTGGCGGATATTATGATCGCTATTTAAAAAATTATGCTGGTAAAGTGATTGGCTTAGCATTTAGTTTTCAACAAACAGAAGCACTACCTGTTGAATCATTCGATATACCAATTAAAACGATTATTGATGAAAAATAATTTTAGTTTTGTTATAATGATGAGTGAAAAGTAAGGTGAAATTATGTCGAGAGAGAAAACAGTAGTCAAAAATACATTAATTATGGCAATTGGTACTTTTTTACCAAGAATAATAAATTTATTAACTACACCAATTATTACAAGCTCTACTACAGATGCTCAATTTGGTCAATTAGACTTAGTTACAACTACAATATTGTCATTTATTGTACCTCTGTGTACTTTACAATTAGAACAGGCATTATTTAGATTTTTAGTAGATGCTAAAAATCAAAGAGAACAAAAAAGTGTAATTACCAATGGATATACAATGATTTTTTCATTGATGTTAATTGTGGGAATTATCTGTTTGTTTATACCAATTGATCTATTTAATGGAAGTTATAAATTTTTAGTAATTGGATATATTTGGATTGAGATTATTGCAACAACTTCAAGATTTGTTTTACGGGCTTTTTCTAAATATAAAGAGTATTCAATTTTAGCAGCTCTTGTAGTAGTGGTTAATTTTATTGTTGTTTCAATTTGTTTGTTGTGGTTAAAAACTGGTTATATTGGAGTATTAATTGCTTTAACATTAGCTGATGTTGTAGGCTTTATATATGTTTTATTTGTATGTAATATTTTTAAATACTTTAATTTTAAATATTTTAGAGTTAAATATGCAGCTAAGATGTTACAGTATGCTTTACCATTTATTCCTAATACCGTATCTTGGTATATTAATCAATTATCAGATCGCTGGATTATTTCAATTTTCTTAGGGGCAAGTGCTAATGGAGTATATGCTTTAGCAAATAAAATTCCTTCAATTGTTAATATCTTATATCCGGCATTTAATCTAGCATGGACAGATTCAGCAACAAGAAGTGTTAATGATCCTGATAGTGCAAAATATTATAATCGGATGTTTAAGATGTTGTTTTGTATTGTTTCAGCTGGAACAGTTTTATTATTAGCAACTTCACCAATTATTTTTAATATTTTGTGTCGAAATAAGTCGTTATACGAAGCTTTTAATTATACACCAGTATTAATTATTGCTACATATTTTTATTGTTTTTCACAGTTTTTTGGAAGTATTTATGTTGCTAAAAAAAATGCTAAAAATATGTCAATTACAACAACAATGGCAGCAATCATTAATATTGTGATCAATTTAATTTTGATTCAACAAATTGGTGTATTAGCCGCAGTTCTTTCAACTTTAGTTGCAAATTTATTTTTAGCGGGATATCGTTTTATTGATTTAAATAGAAAATATTGTCGTTTAAGAATTAATAAGCGATTAACGATTTTATCAATCATTGTTATTCTTATTATTTCGTTGTTAGCTTATTGCACTGATCCAATTCTTTGGGTTTTAAACATAGTTTTAGCTTTAGGTTATGCATATTTTATTTCAGGAGATATTTTTATAGCAATGTTTAAATCATTTATTAAAAAAAGATAGGAACTAGAAATTTATAAATTTCTAGTTTTTTAATGTGTAATAAATTATTTATATAGCGAATATAATTTATTGGTGATTTGATGAAAAAAAGGTATCTATTAACTATTTTAGTAATTGTAGTAATTATATATTTTATAAGTACAAGTTTTACACCAATAATAAAAAAAATTGCTGATAAAGAAGTAAATCGTTTTTGTCAAATGATTATAAATAATGTAGAATTACCCGTTGAAGTAGATCACCAAAAATTAGTAAATATAAAACGCAATGGTGATTCAATAGCAAGTATTAACTTTGATACAAGTTATGCTGCAGATATTGGAGCCAAAATTGTCGATGAATTAGAAAAAATATTTTTTGAAATTGAAGAAGGAAAATATAAAAAAACAAATGACTCTATTTACCAATCAAAACTAGAAAAAGTAAGTAATAATAATGGTATTATTGCAAGTGTTCATTTGGGAATGCTTTTAAATAATCCATTTTTAGCTGATTTTGGTCCTAAAATAAATATTCGATATAAATCAATATCAGCAATAACATCTTCTTTAGATAAAGAAATAAAAAGTTATGGTGTGAATCATATGATGATTTCTTTAACTATAACAATTAAAATTAAATTAATGGTATTAGTACCATTTTATGATGAAGAATTTAATAAATCATATGATTATCCTTTAATTATGGAAATAATAGAAGGGGAGGTTCCTAATTGGTATCAAAACTAGAAATATTACAACGTTTTTATCAAATTTATCTAGATTATGAAAGTGATTATTTTACTTATCAAGGAAAACAATATTATTTATGTCAAATAAATAATTTTACTAACTATTATGAATCATATATACATGCACTAAATTTAATTGGATTTCAAGTTGTCTATAATTGTTTTAATCGACCCGTATCAATGAATCATATTCTTTATACTTATCAAAACGAACAATATAATCTAGAACGTTTTATTATTCAATCATTAATTCCCCTAAATCAAAAAATAAATATTTTAAAAGTAAAAGAAAGCTGGTGTAAAATTCTTGATGAAGCAAAAAATAAAATAGGCAATCATGCTTCTAGAATCAATCATTTTGAGCATTTTATTGTTTTATCATATTATTACCAAGGGTTAGGTGAATGTGCAATTAGCATATTAAATCAAATAAAAGAAAAAGAATTACTATCAGGAATAGAACATTTTATATTTGAAGACAGATATGAAACACTCTGTGCACCAGGTAATTTAGTAATAGCTTCAAGAATTAAAGATTTATCTGCAGCATATAAAAACCAGCTAATTACGATAAATCAATTAGAAGAATATATAAATTATATCAGATTATCAAACGATGAATTGATTTACTTATATGCTCGATTATTATTTCCAGATATATTTTTTAAAAATGTAATTAAAGAAGATTGCAATGATTCATTAATGAAAAAGAAACTACTAAATATTTATCAAAATATTGATAACGAAAAAAGAATAATCAAAGATGCGTATCAAATGCTATATAACTACGTAAATATTCCCTATATTCCTTGGTTATAAAATATTGATTTTAAGATCATTAGCTAGTAATATTTTATATATAGGGGGAATATGTGTGAATAAAAAAATAATAAAACGAATCAATAGCTTTAAATATGCAATTGAAGGAATAAAAGCAACTTTTAAATCACAAACAAATATGAAAATACATGTAACAGTCATGCTTTTAGTAATTATTGCAGGGATAATTTTAAAATTAGATAGTTCTAAATGGAAAATATGTATAATCTTATTTTCTTTAGTATTGGCAGGTGAATTATTTAACACTGCCATTGAAGCAATTGTAGACATGGTTATGCCTGAATTTCACCCTAAAGCTAAATTAGCCAAAGATGCTGCTGCAGGTGGTGTACTAGTACTAGCAATTGGTGCTGCAATCATTGGTTTAATGATCTTTATGCCAGAAATTATGAAATTATTTTAAGAGTAGATAATTTAATATTATTTATAAATAAGATATAAACTTGAAAGTGAGCTATAAGTATGAAAGATTTAACAGGTGAATTAAAAAACAAAAAAATAAATAATATTAAATTACTAAATTATGGATTTATTAAAAAAGATCATAGTTATATTTATAAAACTAAAATATATAATAATAAATTTGAAGCTATTATAAATATTTCCAAAAATCAACCAACAGCTGCACTTATTGATTTGGAAAATAATGAAGAATATATACTAGTAGATATTAAAGGAGTATCTGGTAATTTTGTTAATAGGATCAAAGAAGAATATGAAAATATAATTAAAGATATTATTGATAAATGTATGGAACCTGATATATTTAAAAGTTTACAAGCTAATGAAATTATTAAATATGTTAAAGAAAAATATAATGATGAATTAGAATATTTATGGAAAAAATTTCCTAATAATGCAATTTGGAGAAATAAAAAAAATAATAAATGGTATGGCGCATTATTAGTTGTAAAAGAAAATAAATTAGGTATTAAATCAGATAAATTTGTGGAAATTATTGATTTACGATTTCAAAAAGAAAATATTCATAAAATAATAGATAATAATAGATTTTATCCAGGCTATCATATGAATAAAAACAATTGGATAACAATAAAACTTGATAATTCTGTTGAAACAAAAAAGATTTTTGAGCTTATCGATAATAGTTATAATTTATCATTAAAAAAATGATGGCAATATTGAAATACCCCTGTCAAGTAATCTTTTTTATAGAACAAGAGTTTTATCTAATTAACATAATTTAATAATATTAGGGGGAAAAGTAATGAATATTAGAAATTTAGAATATTTTATTAAAGTAATAGATACTAATTCTTTTACAAAAGCAGCAGAAGAATTATTTATTTCTCAATCTGCAATTTCACAACAAATAAAAGCTTTAGAAGATGAATTGGGTTTTCCGTTAATGATTCGAAACCGTAAAGGATTTGAGTTAACTCAAGCTGGTAAATATTTATATATTGAAGGAAAAAATATTATTGCAAATATAAAAGAAATAGAAAATCATGCAACTTATATTTCTAAAAATAATAATAAAGAATTAAAAATCGGACATGTTGTAAATTATGGTTATCAAGAATTGAAAAAAGACCTTAGAATATTTAGTGCTAAATATCCTGAAATAAAAATTTTAATTAAAGATGGAACTCACGATACAATATCAGCTAATAATATTAATGATGTAACAGATATTATGATAGGAGACCAACGAAAAGCTTTTTCAGATAGGTTAAATAATGTTTATATAGGTGATTTATATTATTCTATTAAGATTTCTAATGCAAATAATTTATCAACTAAAAAAGCACTTACAATCAATGATTTAAAAGATCAAAATTGTATTGTTATTGCAAGTAGAGAAGAATTTGCTAAAGAAATAGAGTTCATGAAAACAAAATTAGGATTTGATGGTGACTGTATTTATGCAACTACTTTAACAGAGGCAAATTTGATGGTAGCTGCAAATATTGGCTTTTTACCGGTTGCTAGTAAGCAAAAAGAAAAGATAGATGATGGTAGTATTGCAACAATCCCACTACTAAAAAATAATACGATATTAAAATCAGAATTATACGGTTTCTATAAAAAATCATCTGATGAATTTACTTGTCAAAAATTAATTGAAATTGTTAAAGATGTCATGGAATAAGAAAAATCTTAGGGTAATCAAATAATTTAGGGGGATTACCAAATTATTTAGGGGGCAACTTTAGGGGGCTCCAGAAAACTAAGAAATATCTTAGGGGGCACTTTAGGGGGATACTCACTAATAGATACCCTAAAAAAGATCAAAAGGAACGCAAACATTTCATAATGAATGTGTTCCTTTTTTATGCCTAGATATTCATATTTTCTATTTATTTTTTGATCTGTGTCTATAAACTTCTTCTTTGGATTTTGGTGTAGAAAGTATTACTTTGTTTTTTCTGTTAGACTATATCAGTCGAGTACGGCATGAATTAAGATTTTTGTGATTACAATGTCTTTATTTTCAATATTTAGCAGATTAATAATATCATTATGCATATAGCTCCTTTCCATGATTATCTAGACAATAATCATGATAAAGCGAGCTATAAAGAGAAACAACAGTTGTAAAAAATAACTGTTGTTTTCAATTTGAAATTTGAGAAGTTTATCCCCCTAAAGTTGTCCCCTAAAGTATCCCCCTAAAAATCAGCCCCCTAAAGAATTTGAATAGCCAAATCTTATTCTTTTTTTATAAGTTTTTCTTATAAATATTGACTATAAATCAAGATAAATAAGCACCAAATGAGGTGAAATAATACAAATGAAAGGTAAAGGTGATTAAAAATGAAGAAAGATGTAGTGGTTTTAATTGGAGCAGGAAGTATTGGGGTTGCGTGTGCTAGACGCATTGCAACAGGTAAACATTTGATTATTGGTGATATAAATTCAAAAACAGCTAAGAAGGTTGAAGAAGATTTATATAATGCTGGTTTTGAAGCTAGTAGTGTACAAGTTGATTTAGCTAGTCGAGAATCTATTTTAAATGTGGTAAAGGAAGCATTGAAATATGGAAATATTAAAAATGTACTTAATGCAGCAGGTGTATCGCCTAGTCAAGCATCAATTAAAAAAATATTAGAAGTTGATTTATATGGAACAGCAGTATTGTTAGAAGAATTTGGAAAAGTAATTATTGAAGATGGAAGTTGTATTGTTATTTCATCACAATCAGGACATCGTCTTAAAGCATTAAGTCAAGAAGAAAATGAATTGTTAGCTTTAACACCGACCGATGAATTATTAAATTTAGAAATGTTAAAGGAAAATAAGATAAAAGATACATTACATGCATATCAGCTTGCTAAAAGATGCAATGTTTTAAGAGTTGCTAGTGAGGCAATAAAATGGGGGAAAAGAAATGCTAGAGTAAATTCGATTTCACCGGGAATGATTATTCCACCACTTGCAAATGATGAATTAAATGGACCTCGTGGAGAAAATTATAAAAAGATGTTAGCTTTAGCTCCAGCAAAAAGAGCAGGAACTCCAGATGAGGTAGGAGATTTGTGTGAGTTTTTAATGAGTAGTCGAGGAAAATTTATTACTGGAGCAGATTTTTTAATTGATGGGGGAGCAAGTGCATCATATTGGTATGGTGATCTTCAATATATGAAAAATACAATGGGAAGCTAATAAATGATAGATTTTAAATTATTGATTATTTGTGATACTAATTATACAATTAATATAATGAAGATATAAATTTGAAAGGTAATATATTTATATGAAAGAAGTTAAAATTGAAAAAAGAGATGAGATGTTAATTGATCAGTTATTAATTGTATGGAAAAATTCTGTAAAAGAAACACATTTGTTTTTATCCAAAGATGAAATAGAAAATATTGAACCGTATGTGTTTCAAGCATTAAATAATATAAAGCATTTAATCATTGAAACTGATGATAATGGAGATCCAATTGCATTTATGGGAATAGAAGATAATAAACTTGAAATGTTGTTTATTGCACCTGATTTTAGAGAAAAAGGGTTAGGGAAGAAATTACTTTTATATGGAATTGAAAATTATCAAGTAAACGAACTCGATGTAAATGAGCAAAATCCTCAAGCTAAGGGATTTTATGAATATATGGGATTTAAAGTTTATAAAAGAGATGAATTAGATGCACAAGGGAATCCTTATCCTATTTTGCATATGAGATCAAAAGATTTTAATAAAAATATCCTATAAAGGATATTTTTTATTGTATATAGCAAATTTTTATAAAGTATAGTATGATTTAACTATTATAGGAGGATGTTATGGTAGATATTGATGCTATAAAAAATAATATAACTATACTTTCTAAAAAAATAGATTGTTTAAATATTGATAGTATATTTGTGGAGCATGATGGAAAGATAGATAAATTTTTTTATAATGAAGAAAAGTTACATGAATTAAGAAGTTGTTCTAAATTATTAGTTGCAATAGCAATTGGTATTGCGATTGATAAAAAGATGTTAACATTAGATACTAAAGTTTATCCAATATTAAAAAAATTAGTCGATATTAAAAATGAAAATAATATTGAAAAAATAAAAAAATGGGATATTAAAACTTTATTAACACATACAACAGGTTATAAAGAAATGATAATGACTGCTAAAGAAATTAAAGAAAAGAATTTAGATATAAATAATATCTTAAATTATGTATTAAATGTTGATATTCCTTATCAAGTAGGAACAAAATTTGTTTATAATAATGTTGAACCATTTATATTATCTGTATTTTTTCAAGAAAAATTTAAAATAAAGTTATCTGATTTTATTAATGAAAACATATTTAAAAAAATAGATATAAAAAAATACCAATGGGATGATTATGGTAAATATTGTCCTGGTTGTACCGGGTTATTTTTAAAACATTCAGATTTTCATAAGATAGGAAAATTATTATTAAATGAAGGAGTGTATAATGGTATTCAGGTAGTATCTAAAAATTGGATTAATATGATGTGTTCATTAAAATTTGAAATATCATCAGTATATAAAACAAAAGTAGCGTTACCGATGCTTGGTGCTGGTTATTATACTTTTATTTCAAAAGAAGGTTATGTATTTAGAAATGGTTCTAATGGACAATATATTATTTTAAATAGAGATAATAATTTACTTATAACAATAATGTCATCTGAAGAAAATAGGGAAAATGTTATGGAAATTTTAAGAATATTATTTAGTTAATAAATTATCAATTTATTTTGATAATATCAATTCAAGGAGGTAAAGTTTGTGGCATTAAAATTAGTTAAAGGCTCTTATGAATATAAAAATCAAATAATTGATATGTTAAAGGAATGGATAGCTTATAATGAACAACATCCTAAAGCTAATACTTCTCCGTATGCTATTTTTAAAAATGATTATCATGACTTTGATTATTACTTAAATAATTTAGAAATTAAAGAAGCAAAAGATAATTTAGTAGCTGATTCGACATTTTTTTGCTTTGATGATCAAAGAAATATCATGGTTGGTGCTGTTAACATTCGTCATGATTTGAATGAATATTTATTAAAATATGGTGGTCATATTGGTGATGGAGTTAGACCTAGTGAAAGAAGAAAAGGGTATGCTACTAAAATGATTAATTTAGCTTTAAAAGAATGTAAGAAACTCAAAATTAAAAGAGTATTATTAGTATGTGATAAAAATAATATTGGATCAGCTAAATCTATTATTAATAATGGTGGCATTTTAGAAAATGAAGTTATCAATGATGATAAAATTATTCAAAGATACTGGATAGATTTAGAATAGAAAAGGATAATTTATATAAAAATAAAAACTCATGAACATTTTAGTTCATGAGTTGCTTTTTTATTGGAGCGGGTGATGGGAATCGAACCCACGTAGTCAGCTTGGAAGGCTGAAGTTC
>OLNH01000732.1_pt1 | contig 23627 bp, 14 predicted proteins | sample 1643101 | NCBI WGS metagenome assembly OLNH01 (sample SAMEA3136758, study PRJEB25190) | human gut metagenome | biome: human gut; feature: human-associated habitat; material: faeces | place: Austria | collected 2013
AGTAAACTTTTGATTACTTCCTTTTTTACATTTGCAGGCATGTCTGCATAAGAAGAAAATTTTTGTTTTCTGTATTCTAAAAGTTCTTTCGGTTCTGAACCTTTTTTAATTTCTATCATACACTGTTATCCTTATATTTGTTCTAAATCCAATTGTATACGCATTGCTGCAAGTTCGGGATCGTCTCCTATAAGTTCTTCTAAATCATTAAGCAGTTTATCTGCTTGTGTATAATCATGTTTATCTATTGCACGATAAAACATTTCAAATTGTTTCATAATATCATCTGGCCGTTCCGTTACTCGCATAATAGAACGTAAAATACTATTTGCATCTTTTCCATAAGTTTCTGCCGGAGCTGGTAACGCCTGATAATTTTCCAGAACAATCACCTGTTCTCTTGGTACAGAATTAATTACCTCTGGAGCATGAGTACTTACCACAAATTGCACTTGTGGGAAAATTTCAATTAGATCATGTAAAATCCTTTTTTGCCATGCGGGATGCAAATGAAGATCTACTTCATCAATTAAAACGATTCCATCTGTTTTTAAACAAACATCACCCAGACATTGTGGATTTAGGACCGCCATTCGATAAGCAATATCGGCAACCAGACTAATCGTGCTTTTATATCCATCACTCAATTGATTTAGAGGAATACGTATACGCATTCCATGTGAATCAGTATACGCAATATCGATTTCTTTTGTTCCTATGTTATACTGAACCTTAGAATCATTTGAACCTGTAATTTTATTATAACATTGTTCCATAGCAGAAAAAACTGCCTCCAACTCAGGTATAGGACCATAACCATTTTCTTGATTTTGATATTTTTGTACAGTCATTTTTAAAAACCAGTTCATCATCAATTTTATATTTGTGGTTCCACTCAGACTGTCAATATATCCATTTGTTCGTGTGTTTTTTTCAAATATATTTGTTTGTTTTTCACGATGATAATCCCAAAGCCTTCCGGTGCCGTAGTAAGCTATTATTGGTAATAATAACGTTGTATCACCTTTTTGAAGTCGTTTTTGATAATTTGCTGCAATATCTAATATCTGTTTGGCATTTTTTATTGTGGTTTTTCCTTTTGCGGTATTCAAAGTTCTTTCCCAATAGATATCCGGCTTTTCATCTATTTGGGCCAGGGCAGAGATTCGAACCGGATATTGTGGCTGCACATTATCAGTACTTCCGATTTTATATGCTTTTAAATGCGCGCTTTCTTTTGTAATGTTCAATGCTTTGGAACCATCAAAAGAAGTAAACATTGTACTCATTGCAATTGCAATACTTTCTAACAAAGATGTCTTTCCAGCACCGTTTGCTCCAACAATTAATGTCAGTTTCTTTTGTAATTGAATTTCAATTTCTTCAAAACATTTAAAATTCTCTAAAGAAATTTTTTTAAGATACACTTCATTGCCTCCTGTATTTATTTTAAATGCTTTAATTATTTTGATACGATATTCCAAAGTGAATCAAAACTATCCACAACATCATACACAATCTCGCCATTACTGATAGCCTTAAAATGTTCTCGCGCACAGTGAATTTTGGCTTCCTCTATCAGGCGCAACTGCATGGAACTCATCGAACCTTTGGTTTCTGCCACAAAATAAATATGTTTTACAGTTCCCTCATAAAACGCAACTGCCCAGTCTGGATTATAATGTCCGACTGGAGTAGAAATATAAAATCTGTCAGGCAGCTTTATATATACTGCCACACTCTTATTAGTCTCCAATTCCATGGCAAATTTCTGTTCATTTGCAGAATCATATTTAATATAGTCATAAAGATGCTTCTTCGTCTTCATTACATTAGTACCAAGATGTCCTTTTATGGTGTTCTCAGTAAATACGTCCATTCCATATTTATCATCCATCACCTTATAACTAATGTGCTTAATAACCGCTGCTGCTTTTTCATCATTAATTAAAGCTGCCGCCTTAATAATAAATTCTTCCGGATTATCTTTAAACTGATTAAATATGGACGGTTGAATTCCCTGTAAAATCCTTATAATATCTTTTCTCGTCAATTTTGTTTCATCCACCAGTTTTCCTATCAGATCATATTTTACATTTGTACTGGCAGTAACCGTATTATTATAATTATCAGCTTCTTCTTTAACAAAAGATGCCCCTTTGATAAGCTCCTCTTTTGACTTAATCTGATCCATTGCACCGGTTACTACTTTAAAATAAATCTTGGAAACTCTTAGTTTTTTGTCCAGAGAGGAAATTGCGTTGCGTACAAGTTCATCTGTATCAAAATCAACTACATATACTGTTTTGTAATTGATTCTGGACCATAATGCCTTAAATTCCGGCATCGCCATTTTTTCTTCATCTACATGCAATTCCACATTATTTTTTCGTGCATCTTCAGGTTGCATAGAATGACTATCATAAATAGAGTCAAGAATCTCAACAATGGAATCAGAAAAATCTACCAGATCATCATCTACCTTAAATTCTCCATTTGTCCGGTCTATATAATATTGTTCTGTAAGAGTTCCTTTTTTATCAATATAACCATTTCTGATCAACTCAAACAGAATCGCACTTGCCGTTGCGGAATCAATAACCTGTTCATTGCCGTGATTATCTTTTATTACTTTACCAACAAAAAGTTCATTGGTAACAGCTCGTGGTCTGTCAGCAACAGCCTCCGCAATTTCACTCTGAAGCCCTTTTGCAAAACTATCATAACTTTCACTGGCAATAACAGTCAGTACATTAACATTATGGACATCATTTCCAAGCATATTGGTATCCATACGCTCTCCATTCTCGTTAACGCAAAGTCGAAGACCACGCCCAACTTCCTGACGCTTTCGAACTTCACTGCTGCTTTGCTTCAAAGTACAAATCTGAAATACATTTGGATTGTCCCAACCTTCACGCAGAGCAGAATGAGAAAAAATAAATCGTACAGGAGATTTATTTGGATTTCTGTCTAAAAGTAATTCTTTATTCTTCATAATTAGATCATATGCATCCACATCATCTGTCGTAGTTTCTCTGCGGGCTACTTTTGAATCAATCATTTTTCCCTTCTTGTCAATAGAAAAATATCCTGCATGAGTTTTTTCTGCTGGGATAGCCTTCAGATACTTCAAATAATCATCTTCTCCAATGCCAATCTGAAGCTCATTAATAACATTATTATATTCTTCCTCGAACATATCAGCATAAATACCATTTATGGGCTGTCCAGTCTCATCATATTGCTTATATTTGGCAACTTCATCAATAAAGAATAATGAGAGAACTTTTATTCCTTTATAAAATAATTCTCGTTCTCTTTGAATATGCGAAAGAATTGTTTCTCTGATCTGGATACGTCGTAATTGTTCTTCACTGACTTTACCAATTACATCACCTGCAAAGATTTTAATGCCATTAAGAAACTCTACAGAATCATCACGTCCATCAATTTTTGAAACTACAAATCCTTGTTTATATTCTTCCATATATCCAGAATTGTCATACAGGTTATATCTCTCGCCAACTGTTCTGGTAACATTACGAACTCCATTTTTTCCTTTACAATCAAACTGTATGGTAGCTGTTGGTGCAGCTTTGGAAAGATTAATACTTTCCAGATAAACATAACTTTCTGTTGCTGTTGTGCCAGATTCTGAAATGCCCTTTACAGCAATTTTTTTAACCAGCCTCTTATTATAAGCGTCCATGGCATCCAGACGGTAAACCATATTATAAATACTGTCACTTTTATGAGTAGCAGAATAGCGAAGAGTAAGCAACGGATTAAATTGCTTCAAATTTTCCTTTGTTTTCTTGCCTTCTACTGATTGTGGTTCATCAATGATCAATATAGGGTTTGTTTTTGCAATAATATCAATCGGTCGGCGAGAACGGAACTCATCTAATTTCATATAAATACGTCTCGCATCTTTTCCTCTGGCATTAAAAGCCTGAGAATTAATAATCATTACATTAATAGAACTGTCAGATGCAAAACGATCAATTTCTGTAAGCTGCGCAGAATTATAGATAAAAAACCGAATTTTCTTTCCATACTCCTCCGCAAAATGCTCTTCTGTTACCTGAAACGTTTTATATACACCTTCACGAATCGCAATACTCGGCACAACCACAATAAACTTGCTCCAGCCATAGGTGCGATTCAATTCATACATCGTCTTAATATAAGTGTATGTTTTTCCAACACCAGTTTCCATTTCAACTGTTAGGTTATACCGTCCTTCCAGTTTAGGAGAAGGTTCTATTTGATTTTCACGCTGTATTTTCTGTAAATGTTCCAGAATCAGACGGTCACTTAACTCAGGTACAATTTTATGATTACTCCATCCGGTAAAGTCCTGTTCTTCTGTTGCAGATATCTGGGAAAATTCTTCACCTTTCATTGTTTTTCCCTCGTACCCTCTATCTATCATATAAGAAGGAGTCAGATATGGCTGACCTGCAAACACATCCACTACGGCTTTTGCAGCATCCGCCTGAAATTTCTGATGTTTAAATCGTAACTTCATTTCCTTCCTCCTTAAATGACTTTCACACGGGTATTTGGTGCTGTCAGTTTAAAAATCTCATCGACATTGATCTTGGAAGGACTATCTGTAAAACTACTATCCCGGAATACAGCTCTAAGTGGCTGTTTCTTTGCAATTGCTTTAATAACACTATCTGGAATGTTTTCATCGAAACAGGCAATTAAATCACCATCATTGTAATTGTGCACTATGCAACCGTCAATCTGTTCGGAGGTATACGGAAGTGACAGCGGAAGTCCCCATTCAAGTAAACAGCCAAATAATAAATCTAAATCAGTACGATCTTCCTTAATGTTTGATTGCAGCATCTCTAACATTCCTTGCGAATAATCTCCAGCAGTATAGTATATATTCTGCATATTGGTCGTATCTGATTTAAAAACTCTGAAACCAACGTCTAACTTTTGTGTTATCAATGGATTTTTTTCTCTAATCGCTTTTCCAGCACGACAAATACGTGCCTTCCCAATTTCGCAAATATTAGAATACCCCGCTTTATAAGCTTCGCTGTTCTTTTCACAAGCTTCTGGCCACTGAACTAATATATATTTTCTTTTGCCTCCATCTTTTGCATTGAGCTCCATAATTGCCTGAGCCATTGATGCTGACCCTGAGAAAAAGTCCATCACAATATCATCAGCAGCTAATCCGCTTTCAGTAAACTGTTTTAGAAGTTCTATGGGTTTAGGAAATGAAAATACTTTTCTTCCAAACAATTCTTGAACTTCTGCTGTTCCTCGTCTTGATGAAAAACTTTTATCCAGTAATAATGATCTAATAGTTTTTTTGTCCGATCTATATTTTTGAACTATTCGATATTCGCCTTCTCGATTTTTATAACCTACAATTTCTTTATTCAGATTTTTTCTGGCCTTTTCTTCTTTTCCCCATCTCCAGACTCTTTGTATCCCATCTTTTTGACTTATTACAGGCCAAACTTCGACCCATCCCTCTTTTGGTTCTAATCCTATTTCATAAAAATCATTATCCAGCTTATGATTTGGATTCAGATAAAAAGGATAAAATAAATTAGGTCTTGTTTGTGGATTAAATGCTACATTGCCATTATATAAAGGATAAATAATAAATTCTCCTAATTCATCTTTGTAATCAAATTTTTTATTCTCCTCCTTTAATTGATAACATTTTACCTGTAAACTGTTTTTAGAATACATTACGGCATATTCATGCATTTTGGCTATACATCCATAATCAATAGCACTAGGAGAAGCGTTGATTACAAATATCCCTTGAAAGTTATCTTGTCCAAAGATTTCATCGCAAATTTTTATTAAATTTGCTATCTCATTATCATCAATCGAGATAAAAATAACACCCTCATCATTCAATAAATTCCTTGCCAACATAAGACGAGAATAAATCATTGAGCACCAGTCCGAATGAAAACGCCCATTACTGTCTGCGTTTTTAAACATTCTATTTCCATTTTTATCTTTTTCACCAATTTCATCAGAATATTTTTCACTAGTCATTTGGAATTCATCATTATAAATAAAATCGTTTCCTGTATTATACGGTGGATCAATATAAATCATTTTTATTTTATTGAGATAACTTTCTTGAAGCAATTTAAGGACTTCCAGATTATCACCTTCTATATAAAGATTCTCAGTTGTATCCCAGTTAATACTTTCATTCGGATAAGGGCGAAGTGTTTTCTTAATAGGTTTATTTGCCTCAACAATGGCCGCCTTTTTACCTACCCATGTAAATTCATAATTTTCATCACCTTCAACTATATCATCGAAAAGCATTTGACGTAGCATTTTAAAGTTAATTGCTTTTTTTAACTTTCCATTTTCATCAATGGTTTCTGTAATACAGTTTGGAAACATTATACTAATTTTATTTATATTTTGTTCTTTCATGTCTAATGACGTCATTTTCATCTTTTCCATTCAGTTATCCTCCATATTTTTTTGAACAGTATTACTAGCAGAAGCAATATTATTTTGTAATGCAATGATTTTCTCCCAATTAGAAATAGCTTTTATATATTGAGGATTAGATATATAATTTTCGATGTTTTCAATAGCAGATAAAGTTTTTATTAGCTCAGGGCTAAATGCGGACTGGATTTTATTATTTAATTTTTCAATTTCACTATATAATTTAGCTTCAGGTCGATTTTGCAATGACATTATGGTCGAGTTCAGTTTGCTACTAAGATCATCAATGCTACTATAATCTTGTAACAACATTAAAGCGGAACTTAATTTACGATTAAAATCAACAGGTGTAGTTGGCTCATTTTCTTCTTTAGCCCCTATTAACTCTCTTATAGCAATATCCAATTCTGCATTTACCTTTTGAAATAATCGTTTAGCCAATTTAAATTGATTTAGATTGATATTGTGCGCATGCATCACATCATTCCGATAGTTTCTTAATTCATTGAATTTTTTTCGGAGAGTTTTCACTCGCTCTGTTCCAAGAAGAGTGTCCCACAAAGTATTTTCTTTAAGTGATTCAATACAAGCTATTAATTCATCTCGTGTAAAATTCCATGTTTTTTTGTTGATTTGTTCTTTAACCTTTTTTACAAAATCAGAATCAGAAAACAAAGCTTCAAATATTTCCCCCAAATCTTTAGACTCAATATCATTAATAACTTTGTAAGAATCGTTATCACCTTGAAGTGCACTAGCAAGATATAAAAGTTTTCTCAATTTACGTTCAAATTCATTAACAATAGGATACAATGATTTATTAAAATACGCAGAACAACCATTAGATAAAACCGTTGGTTTATAATTCTGACATATTTGAATATTTAATAAATCAAGTAATTTGGCTATTTCTTCATTTTCACCATCTATATTTAAACTAAGTGTCCAACAGGAGCTATTTTCAATAATTTTTATTTTTTTTTGAACTTTGTCCGAAACAGTAAAAGATTCTATTTCTTTTTTATATTTTTCATTAATAAATAAATATTCTTGTGTCAACTTGTCACCTCTAATTTCTTCTTGAGTATTTTCAATTGGTTGCTCAACTCTACTTGTTTATTCAATTGTTTCTCTTTGTGTATTTTAACCGTTAAAGCATTTATCTGCTTTTCTAACTGTTTTTTCTTTTCATCTTTAGCAACAGACTCTTTCAGGCTTTCATCCGAGGTTTCTTTTTTCAGCTTATCACCAGCAATCTGGCGAACAAAATTTTCGTATACTGCATCCAGACTTAATCCTTCCATTCTCAAAGATAATTTATCTCCATTTTCCCAGTCTGTATGATAATATCCCCCTAATTTAATTCTTTTATTTCCAGTTACTGCAATTTCTTTATAGCCAATCCATGCCTGGTATTTTCTCTCATATTCCAACAGAAATAAAATATGATATGGAATTTCTCTATCTATCTGGCGAAGCACTCTTTCATCTAACTCAGAATGATTCAGTCGGATTTCAAAAACTTCTATCTCTGTCACATCATGACCTGTTGCAAGGTTCGTAGTAGAAACTGCTATTTTGTTTCTCCAGTATATCATCTTTATCTGTTCTACAAATATCTGTTTTATTACTGAAGAAATCTCCATATTTTCATAAAACTTCTGTTTGGGAATTCGTTTATTAAATTCTGTTGATTTTGGTAATCCGATCATCGCCTCACCGACTTTCTTTTATTTTACAACCAGGAAACAAATAAGCTCAAAATCATCTAGACCTGAAACTGTTGACAACAGAGCTGAAGTTCCTCCTTCTGCAAATAAGCTGTCAATATCGTTTTTTTCTTTACAGTCAATGATAGAGTCAATTGCTTCACTAAGAAGTTCAGACATTTCTCCCATATTTCTTCCATCATCTGTTTCCTCATTAAATTTCTGACATAATTTCATAATCGGCTGCTTCTTTCCTCTGCAAAGAAGACGGATATCATCCAGAAGTTTTTTCGGATTCAGATAATCACATATGATTTCGCCATCCATACCAATATAAACCATATAGAATGGGTGGATTCGGTTCTGGTTGTCAATGTTTACACTGTTATTGATATTTTTTAATACAAATATAACTCCTTTGGGAAGTTCTTTCGTTGCTGAAACCACTGCATGTAAGCCCTTCGGTTTCTGTTCCAGATCCGGATGTGCTTTTACATATTCCAGCAAATCAAGCCGGAATTCGTTGAGTCCCAAATCCATAATGGAAATGCCTGTATTCATATCTTCAATATCTACAACTTCTTCCTGAAGTCGTTTCAATTGCTGCTTACGATATTCCAGATCACCTTTTTCCTCTGGATTAATGGGATCATCATCACCTGTGGATGTCATAACCGATATCTTCATACGTGTTTCTACACGACTTTTCAAATTTATGTATTCATCCAAATTCATATCCGGCCAGAAATTTACAAGTTGAATATATTCATTTTTGCTCCCAATACGATCTATACGTCCAAAACGCTGAATGATACGCACCGGATTCCAGTGAATATCATAATTTACCAGATAATCACAGTCTTGTAAGTTTTGTCCTTCCGAAATACAATCCGTAGCTATCAGTATATCTATTTCTGCTTTATTTTCCGGCATCAGCACATCTCTGTCTTTAGATATCGGGGAAAAACAAGTTAAAACATTATTAAGCGTAGATTTAAAACCTGGAATTGTTGTTCTTCCCTCTATATTCCCGGTAATTACTGCTGTATTTAATCCATATTTATCCTTAATATATCTGCTCACATTCTCATATAGATATTCTGCCGTATCTGAAAACGCAGAAAAAATCAGTACCTTTTTATTTCCACGATTAATTGGATATTCCATTTTTTCATTCAGCAGGCGAAACAATTGTTGCAATTTATAATCATGCTCAGGGGTAACATCTGCTACCAGCAATGTTAACAATTCTAAAGTCTCAGCATCCTCCTGCAAACCTCTTCGCCATGTTTTATAGTCCATATCTGCCAGCTCTATTTTTACCTTTTTTCCAACAGTAAAATATTCGGTATTTCCATCATCAATATCTAAATCCATATCCGAAGCTTCATACATATCAAGTTCTGCATTTCCATACTTTTCAAAACAATCAATTGCTTTAATCGTGTCTTCAATTAAAGTTCTAATACGCTGCAAAGTTAGTTGAAAAGAATTTACTGAGCTTTCCAGTCTTTTCAAAAGATTAATGCTCATTAATCTTCGAATTCCCTCTTCACGCCCGGTCTGTGTAAGATTATCTCCTTTATTATGTGTTAAATCCATATATTTCTGTATTTTACTTGGAAAAATATAATTAGAAGGAGTATAAATACAAAGGCTTAAATACATCAACTGCTCATAAATTTCATTATAGTTTATCGCTGAATCCAAATCAGTAAGTTTCGGTCTAAGAGAAATTGGTTTCTTTCGTTCAGGGAATTTTCCAATTTCCGTTGTGTCATAATATTTTTCAATATGTTTTCTGGAACGTGCTATCGTTACGCTGTCCAGAAGCTCAAAGAAATCAAAATCCAGTGTACGAAGTAGTGCATCTGTAGTCCGGTCCACTGTATCCAGTTTACTCCATGCATTAAAAGCTTTTTGTGCCTGTTTGAATATTTCTTCTATTGTTTTGTTTGTATTTAATTTCTTATTTATATTCTCCGAATTTCCTTCATAAGCAATTGCCAACTGATTTTTCAAATCTACAAATCTGTTATTCACCGGCGTTGCTGATAACATCAACACTTTCGTCTTGACACCTGGACGTATAATTTTATCCATTAGTTTCACATAACGGTTTTCTCGCGTATTAGAATGTGTACCGGCACCGTTGCGAAAGTTATGTGACTCATCAATCACCACCAGATCATAATTTTCCCAGTTAAGTCTGTCCAATTCTAAACCATTAGAAAATCCATGTGTTCTGGATAAATCTGTATGAAAAAGCACATCGTAGTTTAATCTATCTGCTGCAATAGGGTTATTTACATAATTATCTTTGTATGTATTCCAGTTTTCTGCCAGTTTTTTAGGACACAGGACAAGAACACTTTTATTACGATTTTCATAATATTTCACAACAGCAAGAGCTGTAAATGTTTTTCCCAAACCTACACTGTCCGCAAGGATACATCCATTATATCGCTCTAATTTATTGATAATCGCTAATGCAGCATCTTTTTGAAAGTCATAAAGCATATTCCAGATTTTACTTTGTTTAAATCCTGTTGCCTCATTTGGGAGCTCATCCTCAGAAATATCATCCAGAAATTCGCTGAACACATGATATAACGTCATAAAATAAATAAATTCTGGAGAATTCTCATTGTAAGCAGTCGTAATATTTTCAATAATAACATCTGTGACATCCTGTAGCTTTTCTTTATCTTTCCATAATGTCTCAAAAAGTTGCATATAAGAAGCAGAAAACGGAGCATCAAAACGATTTATCATATTATAGCTGTTATTTCCTCGCTCACACCCAATATCAACCGTAGTAAATCCATTAATAGGCATATATGCAACTTGTTTGTTTTCATTCTCTACCGTCATAAATCCGCCCATATTTTCGCCTGTTATGTTAGATTTAAACCTGGCTTTTTCTTTAATCCAATCTGCACATTCTTTTGCTATGGCTTTCTGGGTCATTTCATTGCGCAGTTTTATTTCAAATTCTGTACCATACAGACTCCGTTCACGACTGAGACGCGGAATATAAAACTCACGCTTTTGTTTTTCTGCTTTTTCAGTAACAAATGTGGGGGATGTAAAAATAAAGCGAAATTCATCTACGGATTCTAATTGTTTTTTTAATTCTTTATAAGCATACATCGAAAAGCAGGCCGCAGCAATAGACACTTTACTGTCTTTACTGATTGTTACCTCCATATCATCACGTACAATATCTGTGACATTGTCAAATATTTTCACTTCCATCTTTTTGCTCCTTAGTACTGCAGAAAAATCAAGTTATTATCTTTAAGATCTGCCCATTTATAAAATTTCTCAATTACTTTGTTACACACAAATTTTTTTCAATCTATTTCTGAATATCTTTGATTAATTCACTCAAACTTCCCATATCAAAAACAAACTGTAAATCACAATAGATAAAAAATTTCCTGTATTTATTTAATTGATGTGTTGACAACAAAATAGCACCAACTTCTGGTATTATATTGAACAACCACAAATAGAAAAATACACAGAGAAGGTGCTGTTCCATATGACATGACAAACTATAATGATGATTTTGAAAAATAGGAATGTAAAATTCGATGTGAATTTGGGGCTGCCATTCGTGCACTCAGAACGGCAAATTTCCTACCAGATCTAATATTAAGAGAAAAAGCGGAAAGTTTTTTATAAAATATTCCAATTCCTGCTGTTACTTGTACTCCGGAGCTGTAATCTGTTTCATTTTTTCAATTAAAAAATTATGAGGCGACCCTGAAAACGTATTTCCAGTTCGTTGTCCGGCATGATTTTTCTATTTGCTATGTTTGCTGTCAACGCTGTTTAGACTTTGGGATGAGCGTTGTGAAAATGTCCTTTATTTGGTTTTATATTAACATTTATAATGCTCCTTTACAAGACACTTTTTACCGTATCACTATTGGTAGTAACTATAAAAGACAGTTTTTATCTGACAGTATCAGGCTGTAAAAGCGTGAGTAATGTTTCGTATACATATGTATTTTCTCTGACAATTATAGAAAGTTCCTCTTTTGCCTGATTCAGCCGGTGAAATAAATTACGGACATCAGACCTGCCTTCTTTATTGAAATATTTTGAACGCAGATATCTGTTCTGGTCATAGTAATATCGTTCGTCCAATATGATAACAAGACGTTTTATGTCTCTCTCAGCAGTAATCTCATATTCATAGCTCTGATGTATATAATCTTCCAGTAAGGCAGCAGTCTCCTCTTCATTATTTGCATATACAACAGAAACATGCGGATAGGGTTTTGAGGTTTTTCTGTCTGTAAGGTGTATCATATTCTGGATGAATGAGGAAAGTTCCGCATTGGTACGGATGCGGTTGGTTAAGTGAAACATCTGGATTTCCGGCAGGTTTTCTATGAGTTTTAATGTATTTACCCCTAACTCTTCAGGACATATGGCATCTTCGGAATCGCTGGAAAATATTACAGGAAACTCCCCCTCCGATTGCGTTAACAGAATCTGCAGTTTTTCCGAAGAAAGCAAATGTGCTTCGTCTACCAGAACGGCACTGTAATGTTTCAGCTCTCTATTTTCGGTCAGCTGATTGTCCGAAAGAAAAGCAATACGCTGTAAACGTTTATGCAGTATTTTCCATTCTTTTCCGGCATTGCCGCAGTGAATCATGCATATCTGCTGACGCCTGGACAGTTTCATGGCTATATCATAGAGAAGCAATGTTTTTCCTGTTCCTGGAAGTCCGGTAAAACAGAAATATCCAAACCGGCTGATACGGAGTTTCTTTAAAATCTGGCGCTGGATATCCCGCTGCTGGGAAGTCAGAAAGTATTCTTTTTTCAGGAAACGGGCCGGTTCTGTGATTGGGGAAATCAGATATAATTCGGCCTGAAACAGATCGTCAATATTCCCCTGATAATCACTGCTCTCCTTTTGCAGTGATCTGCACAGCTCTGTCCAGTCGGCTTCTGCAATATGATCATGGTTGGTAAGCCTGACAAGGCGATTCTGACTGCTGATATACGTATAAGACTGTATGGAGCGTCCGAGAACGGAAAGGTAATAACGGTTCTGCATAAGCTGTTTACGAATTGCCTCCTCAGATACAGCTCCGCTTTTCAGTTCAATATTTATGATCTGGTCGTCTTTGATCTGGAGAAGATCAAATTCTTTCCCGAGTTTTGGAATCTGGTAGGAATAGAAAAAGCGCAGGGAACAGACTTTAGTCATATGCGATTCTAACTGGCGTACCAGTGCTTTCATACTCTGAAGTTCCCATTCCCGTATTTTGAGGAAATATTCCCGGCCGGATAACTGACGTTCCAGTTTTGACAAAGAATCTTTATTCTGATTTCTCGTAAGTGCATATATGGATATTGATCTCATAACTTTTACCTTTCATTTTGCCGGAATTCTTTTATACTATTATAGCAAATATCAGCAATTGCAGGTAGCCCGAAAACAAAAACAGCCAGGTGGATTTTTCCCTGGCTGTTTTCCCCATCTGAATCAGATTCAGAAATTGTTTTAGAATATTTATTTTATATTGTGGTTTGGCTGAATTACTCAGCTACAGCGATAGCTTCCACTTCGCAGAGTACGTTTTTCGGAAGCTGTTTTACAGCAACACAGGAGCGGGCTGGTTTGCTTGTGAAGTATTTCTCGTATACAGCGTTGAATGCAGCGAAATCTGCCATATCAGCAAGGAAGCATGTAGTCTTGATAACATTGTCAAATGTAAGTCCGGCTTCTTCAAGAATTGCTCCTACGTTCTTGCAGGACTGCTCTGCCTGTGTTTCGATTTTATCGCCTGCAACTTCACCTGTAGCCGGGTCTACCGGAATCTGACCGGATGCAAATAAGAAGTTTCCTGTCATTTTTGCCTGAGAATATGGTCCGATTGCTGCTGGTGCTTTTTTTGTTTCAAGTGTTTTCATGAGTGAATTCCTCCCGTACGATTTAGTGTGATTGATTGTCTGTATCTGTATCCATATCTTACCACCAAAAAAATATTTAGTCAACGGCAAAAAAATTGCCACATGGAAAATTCCTCTTTTATTAACGAAAGAAAAGATGAAAAATACTGACGATAATCTGATCAGTGGAAGCTCTTGAGCCAGTTTACCAGAGAATCATGCCAGATATTATCATATACTGTTTTCTTCATCTGGTCTGTAACAAGGCCGTTACCTGCCATTTTGGCAAGGATTGCCTGCTGTAATTCATCTACAGTCATGTCTTCCGGGGATTTATTCATATCTACAATTACCGTATTTTCCTTTTCAGCAGCGGCTTCCGTATTTTCCGGAAAACTGTTTTCTGCTGATATGGCTGAAGTATCGGCAGTTTTTTCAGGCTGAATATCTTCTGCTTTTGCTGCTGCGGTTTCTTCTGTTGCGGTTATTGTTTTCTGTGCAGGAGACTCAGTCTGTGTGGATGTTGTTTCTTCTGTTTCTTCCTGTACTTTTTCGATATCTGCAGTTTCTGTTTTTACCGGTATATATTCTGGCATTTCACCTGCTGGAACCCAGATTTCACCGCTGTTTGCGGCTACTGTTACATTGATATGTCCACCCTGAACAGGTACTTTACGGCCTGTGAGGGTTCCGATATATTCTGCACAGTTTCCTGCCGGAAGGCTCATATCTGCTGCATTATCATCGTTATTTACGGTAACGATCACACGTATTCCGTCAAGGTCACGGGCAAATGCAAACTGGCGGTTGGTAAGCTGAAGTTCAGCGTAGCTTCCGTAGCTTAATGCAGGTGTATGCTGTCGTATCTTTCCAAGAGCTGCGATCAGGGCTGTACATGGATTCTTCTGTACTGCATCTGCATAGTCTTTGATATCCAGAGCCGGTCTGAGGCTGTCATCGGAGAATTTCTCTTTCTTTCCTTCAATACCGAACTCAGAACCGTAATAGATACTTGGTACACCCGGAAGTGTATAGAGTAAGACATGAACAGGTGCAAAATGTGCTTTATTTGAAAGCTTGGTATAAATACGTTCTACATCATGGTTGTCCACAAAGTTGTAGAGATCAAGATTTCCCATATTCTGGAGATATTTTACAGTATGTGCGATTTCGAAATAGTTGTGATCGTTATGTCCGCTGTAGAGTGCTTTATGCAGGGCATAGTTTGTTACACTGTGGAGCGTTTCTCCATTTACCCATCTGCTGTAATCGCCATGGATCACTTCGCCCATAAGCCAGAAATCTTCCTTTACTTCTGCTGCCGTACGGCGCAGGGCACGCATGAAATCAAAATCAAGGACATCTGCCGCATCCAGACGGATTCCATCTACATCAAATTCTGATACCCAGAAACGGATCACATCACAGATGTAATTCTGTACTTCCGGGTTTCTTTGGTTTAATTTTACCAGAAGGTTGTATCCACCCCAGTTTTCGTAGGAGAAGCCGTCATTGTATTCCGTATTCCCTCCGAAGTTCACATTGCAGTACCAGTTGAGATATCTGGAATGTTCGCGGTTTTGCTGAATATCTTTAAATGCAAAGAAATCACGGCCTGTGTGATTGAATACACCATCGAAAATAACTTTGATCTCTTTTTCATGACAGGCTGCCACGAAGTTTTTAAGGTCTTCGTTGGTTCCGAGACGGGAATCTAGCTTTTTGTAATCTGTGGTTTCATAGCCATGTCCTACACTCTCGAATAAAGGTCCGATGTATAATGCTGTACATCCGATTTCTCTGATGTGGTCGATCCATGGAAGTAATGTGTTCAGACGGGAAACAGGAGCACTGTAGTCATTGTGCTTCGGCGCACCGGTTAAACCCAGTGGATAGATGTGATAGAAAATTGCCTCATTATACCAGCTCATAAATGACACCTCTGTTTTTAAATTTATAATTTCAATTTTATGGGGATTTTTTTACCCTGATATCATACAGGAAAGAAAATAATTAGATAAACTGTATTATAGTTGAAATTATATTCATACGATTCTTATAATAACAGATTTTTCAGACAGAATCCAGTTTTTTTTCAATTTTGGCTTGTATATCTCAGGATAGTGATGTATGAACAGTAACTTAAAATTTACTCTACAAAAAAATCTACTTAAGGTATATAATATTGCTGTAAATAATCTGGATATGCATAGAAATAGAAAGAAACAAACATAGATAAGCAAGGAGAATATAAACCATGAGACATATAGATGAAATTCAGATTGCCGGAACTGCAATCCTGCTTTGTGGCGCGATGTTTGCGGTTTCTGCTGTGGCACCTACCGGTAATACAGTGTCAAAAGCTGTTACAAACTTTACGGAAGCTCCGGAAACTGCTGCTGAGGCTCAGGCACAGGCAGAAGCTCAGGCTGAGGAGGATGGATTTACCATTTATACTCAGGAAAGTAACTATGATTCTGATTATGACAACAGTTATAATGATACTTCTTACGATGACTCTTCTTACAATACTGATACGACGCAAGACGGTTCTCTGGATGATACAGGGCAGGAGAATGATAATACAGATACAGGAGATGGATCTTCTGATGATGGAAGCAGTGATCAGACATCGTCTGACGATACAGGGGATGATTCTTCCGATCAGATTGATTATCCCAGCGATGACGGTTCCGGTGACAGCACAGATGGTTCTCTGGATAACTCTGATACATGGGAAGACAATGGAGAGGAAGTTCAGCAGATAGAGTATTAATCAATCTGACGCAGGACTTCACGCTAAAGCATTTTTCAAACCCGCTCCAAGATAAACTGGATTATTTGTATTATTTTACGAAATTACTATAATTATGTTTTTGTTTCTCAATAAATGGTATAATCAAACTGTTATTAACATTCAGGAGGCTTTTTATGAAGAAACAAAACAGGTTACTATCACTAATTCTATCTCTGTTCCTTCTGCTGTTTACCTTAGTTCCGCAATCAGCACTGACGGTAAAAGCTGAAGGCAACAGTGAGATGGCAGTTCATTTTATTGACGTTGGACAGGGAAATGCCATCTTAGTACAGTCCGGAGGACAAAATCTTTTGTACGATGGCGGGGATCAGAGCCATGCTGATCTGATCATCTCCTACTTACAGGAACAGAATGTGGAAAACATTGACTATATGATCGCTTCTCACTATGATGAAGATCATATCGGCGGTCTTGTTCCATGTATAGACAATTTCTCTGTAAGTAATATATTCGGACCAGACTATGTACATACTTCAAATTTATTCAATAATTTTATGAATACTGCCACTGCAAATGCAATTATCGTACAGTATCCTTCTGTAGGTGAAACATTTGATTTTGGCACCGGAAGTTTCACTGTTCTTGCACCGAATGGTATCAGCCAGAACAGTAATGATAACTCTCTTGTAATCAAACTTGAAAATGGTTCAAATAGCTTTATTTTTACCGGAGATGCAGAGGAAACCAGTGAACAGGATATGATCAGTACAGGTATGAACCTTGACTGTGATGTTCTTTCTGTTGGTCATCATGGGTCTGCAAGTTCAACTACCTGGGATTTCCTTGAGGCAACTTCTCCATCTTACGCAGTCATAAGCTGCGGAATCAATAATCAGTATAATCATCCGTCAGCAGATACAATGGGACGTTTGTCGGATATGGGAATCCCTGTATTCCGAACAGATAAACAGGGTACGATCATAGCAGTCTCCGATGGAACAAATATTTCCTGGTCACAGGAGCCATGCAATGATTATTCTTCCGGAGACTCCTCTGTAAATGCTTCTGCAGGTGGCACTGGTGGAAACTCTTGGCAAGAAGAAACTACCACTTCTGATCCGGTACCTGAACAGGAAGAATCCAACAATGCAGATCTAGGAACAATGGTATGGATCCCTGCAACCGGCGAAAAATATCACAGCATTCCCAACTGTGGAAGAATGAACCCGGATACAGCCAGACAGGTATCCAGATCAGAAGCCGAAGCTATGGGATACGGACCTTGCAGTAAATGTTACTGATAAACAAAAACAGCCGCATTTGCGGCTGTTTTGTTAAAATCCTTCCTGTCTGCGGATTTTCCAGAGTTTTGCACGTTTCTGTGCAGCTTCATTCTCTATCTGCTGAGTAACTCCCTCAATGATAAGTCCCGGTACTTCCACAGGATGCTGATGTTCATCTGTTCCAACCATAATAAAATATGCGCGGTTGATCATGGTTCTGGTTCCATCAAGGGCTTCACAGTAAGTATCAATACGTACTTCCATGGAAGAACGTCCCACATGTGTAAGCCGTCCGATAAGAACGATGGTATCGTTCACTCTGGCTCCGGCTTTGAAATACATATTGTCTACTGCAACAGTTACCACATTCATTTCCGCATGACGCTTGGCAACAATACCTGCTGTTTCATCAATCCATGCAAGCAGCTGTCCGCCAAACAGATAACCTGCGGCATTCAGACACTTTGGCATTAATAAATGAGACTGCTCTGTTAAGGAGTCCTCAACTCGTTTCATTTTTCTTTCTGACATTTCTTTTCTCACTTCCCCTTTATCATGCTTTCTGTTGGCTATTATAGCACGTTCCATGATTTTGTGTTATATTTTTCATAATTTTCCTTCTGTATAATTTTAAAGCGTTATCACTTTAATATGAATGTATGAAAAAAAATACAATCTTTGTCTTGCCTTTCCCATCACTTTACTGTACAATGTTTAAATAGGTACAAATACAAATGTTCGCCATAGTAAAACACTGATCGCAAGGATGCATCTGCAATTCACTGTATCAGTGTTTTTTAATAAAATTCACTATAATATGCATTATTTACGAGTATTGCTATAAGTGAATTTGCGAATATTGCTGTAGATAAATAACGGGGAAATGAGGAATGATATTATGGAAAAACATGAAATGATGAGTCTGGAAGATTCCGGACAGCTTCGTGACAAAATAAGATTCTTTGAACAGGAACTGCTCAAGAATCATCATATCGATCCAAATCTGTATGTAGAATATAATGTAAAAAGAGGTCTTCGTGACTCCGCAGGTAAAGGTGTCCTGACAGGTCTTACAGAGATTTCTGATGTTAATGGTTATAATCTGATCAACGGCAGACAGATTCCGGCTGATGGACGTTTATACTATCAGGGAATCAATGTACAGGATATCATCAGTGGTCTGAACGGAAGACGTTTTGGATTTGAAGAAACAATTTATCTTCTGATCTTCGGTAAGCTCCCTGATAAGGAAGAACTTTCCAGATTTCTGGATATGATGTCTGATATGGAGGAGCTTGGCGGTCGTTTTGTCCGCGATGTTGTTATGAAGGGAACCAATGCCAATATTATGAATGCCATGCAGCGTTGTGTTCTGGCTCTCTATACATATGATGACAATCCGGAAGATATTTCTCCTGAAAATGTACTTCGTCAGTCTCTGGAACTGATTGCAAAGCTTCCTGAAATTGCCGTATATTCTTACCATGCATATCGCCATTTCAGAAAGGATGATACCTTATTTATCCGTAATCCGCAGAAGGGGCTTTCTCTTGCCGAGAACATTCTTCTTATGCTTCGCCCGGATGGAAAATACACAGAACTGGAAGCAAAAGTTCTGGATATTGCACTGATCCTGCATGCTGAGCATGGTGGCGGTAATAACTCCACTTTCACTACTCATGTGGTAACTTCTTCAGGGACAGATACCTACTCTTCTACTGCTGCATCCATCGGATCTCTGAAGGGACCTCGTCATGGTGGAGCAAACCTGAAAGTTCAGAATATGTTTGCTGATCTGAAGTCTCATGTAGATCAAGATCACTGGGATAACGAAGATGAAATCATAACTTACCTCAAGAAGGTTCTGAATAAAGAAGCATTTGACCATGCAGGGCTGATCTATGGTATGGGGCATGCAGTCTATACACTTTCCGATCCTCGAGAAGTGATCCTGAAACGCTTTGCCCAGGCACTTGCTGAGGAAAAGGGAATGACAGAGGAATTCGAGCTTTATAACAGAGTAGAAAATATTGCCGGCAAACTGATTATGGAACATAGAAAACTGTTTAAGAATGTCTGCGCAAATGTGGACTTCTACAGTGGATTTGTATACAGCATGCTTGGTATTCCGGAAGAATTATTTACTCCGATCTTTGCTATTGCACGTATGCCGGGCTGGAGTGCTCACCGTCTGGAAGAACTGATTAATGCAAATAAGATCATTCGTCCTGCTTACAAATATGTAGGACATCATACAGATTTTGTTGCTTTTGACGAAAGGTAAACAGATGAAACTTATTACTGGCTGCGGTTCATTCCGCAGCCGTTTTATTATGTCACTAAAGTGAGCTTCCCGCAGGAAGAGAATCCTGCGCTACTGTCCACTGGTAATATCCTTTCTCGTAAAAATATAATTTGCATTTGTTGTATGAGGTCTGTATAATCAAAATAAATCCGAAAAAGGAGGTATTCTCTATGGCAAAAGAACAGATTGCGGTTGCAGAACTGGTTTTAAATATGATCCTTGGAAAGACAGGCGGTACACGGGTAGATTATTTCCCACAGAAACCGGATTTTCCGTTTGATGCAGTTTATGAGCAGGCATTTGTACGTGTCACACCGGAGAGTCAGGGAATCTCTTCTGATCTGTTTGCTGCCCTTCTTCGGGAACTGGATGCTTCCAAAGATACGGAAATGCATCATTTTATGGCACTGCGTCATGGCAAGGTAATCTGTGAATGTAATTTTGCACCATATCCTAAGGGAATGTGGCATATTACACATTCCATGTGCAAGAGCATCACAGGCATGGCAATCGGCATGTTGATCGAAGAGGAAAAATTAAAACTCGATGAAAATATTTATGACATTTTTCCGGATCATATAAATGCCTTTTCAAAGATTTTCCGCCCTGTGATCACAGTAGAGAATCTGCTGACCATGACAAGCGGCGTAACTTTTAATGAATCAGGTATCGTGTCCGGAAATGACTGGCTTGGAAGCTTTCTGAATGCATCTGTCAATGGAAAACCCGGAACGGAGTTTCAATATAACAGTCTGAATACTTATGTTCTTTCTGCAATCGTGACGAAACGTACAGGAGAAACCCTGACCGAATATCTGACTCCGAGACTGTTTGGTCCTCTTGGTATCACGAAATATTACTGGGAAACCTGTCCGAAAGGAATTACAAAAGGCGGCTGGGGACTGTTTCTCTGTGCAGAAGACATGGCAAAACTTGGCCAGCTGTATCTTCAGAGGGGAAAATGGAATGGTCAGCAGCTGGTGTCTGAATATTGGATAGAAATATCTACGGCACGACATCTGAAAACTCAGAATGACACCTATGGATATGGATATCAGCTATGGATGGAACAGCGCCCGGGAAGCTTTGAATATAATGGAATGTTGGGACAGAATGTTATTATTTATCCGGATATGGATATGGTTCTTGTCACAAATGCTGGAAATAAAGAAATGTTTCAGGACTGTATCATGCTGAATATCATTCGGAAATATTTCCCTGTTAATTATCACCCCGCCGATGTTCTACCTGAGAATCCACTCTCCCATAGTCTTCTGAAACGGTTGTGCGGAGAACTGGAAAATGGAGAAAATAATAACAGAAGTACTTCTCTGCGCGGGGGATGGAAAAGAAATGTAGTTTCCAGAAGGAAGCATTCAGATAAAAAATACAGCTACCGTGTTTCAGCAGCCGTTGATCGCCCATCTGATCATCACAGTTTTATGCGGGCTGTAAGCGGCAGAACTTATGTTATGGAACAGCAGAATATTGGAATTGCGCCGTTGTTTGTGCAGGTATTTCACAATAATATGACAGATGGTATTTCTGAAATTTCTTTTACTTATGATGCGGGAAACTTTTGCGTTTCTTTTACCGAAGGTGAGGTGATCCATAAACTTCCTGTTGGATTTGGAAGGGCTGCGGATGGATGTGTTGATCTTCATGGAGAACATTACCTTGTAGCTACACTGGGAGAATTTGCAAGGGATGAAAACGACATCCCAGTATTAAAGCTGGAGATTACTTTTATCGAAGAATGTGTGAAACGAAAGGCGCACATTTTCTTTCATGAAGATGATGAAATTGAGATCAGATGGAACGAAACACCCGGTAAAAAAATGATCCTGGCAGGACTGAGTTCTATTACTGAAGAACTGTCAGGAAACTTCCTGTATAATTCGCTTCTGGGAGATCATAATATTACGACAGAACTGCTGCACCGACTTATGGAACAGACGATTGAGCCTGTTGTAAGGGGATATCTGAAGCGACCGGAAGAAACAGACAGTATTGATGCAGATGAGTGAATATAATAAAGTCTCATATACAAAAATGCATTTCTCACTAAACGATTAAGATGAGAAATGCATTTTTGGCATTTTACAGATTTATTTATGGTATGCGTTATTTACGAAGATTGCTATAGTTTTGTTTAGTCCTGTTTTACATTGAAGGCTTTCATTCCTGGATATACTGCGCTTGCACCGAGTTCTTCTTCGATGCGGAGAAGCTGATTGTATTTTGCAACACGTTCAGATCTGCTTGGAGCGCCGGTCTTAATCTGGCAGGTATTCAGTGCTACTGCAAGGTCTGCGATTGTTGTATCTGCTGTCTCGCCGGAACGATGAGAAGAAATTGCGGTGTAGCCTGCTTTGTGGGCCATCTTGATTGCTTCCAGTGTTTCGGATACGGAACCAATCTGGTTTAATTTGATCAGGATCGCATTACCTGCACCAAGGCTGATACCTTTTGCAAGTCTTTCTGTATTTGTAACAAACAGATCGTCACCGACAAGCTGTACTTTGTCACCAAGTCTGGCTGTAAGTTTCTGCCATCCTTCCCAGTCTTCTTCATCCAGACCGTCTTCGATAGAGATGATCGGATATTTTTCGCATAATTTAGCCCAGTGCTCAATGAGTTCTTCGGATGTATACTCTGTGCCGGCTTTTGGAAGTTTGTAATATCCTTTGCCTTTTTCACTCTTCCATTCAGAGGAAGCAGCATCCATGGCAATCCTGAAGTCTTTGCCTGGTTCATATCCGGCTTTCTTAACTGCTTCAAGGATTGTCTCGATTGCTTCTTCATCGGATTTCAGTGCAGGTGCGAAACCACCCTCATCACCTACTGATGTAGCAAGTCCGCGTTCTTTCAGGATAGAAGCAAGTGCATGGAAGACTTCTGCACACCATCTTAAGCATTCTTTAAAAGAAGGTGCCCCAACTGGCATAATCATGAATTCCTGCACATCCAGCCCGGATGATAATGCATGGCATCCGCCGTTTACGATGTTCATCATTGGTACAGGGAGACGATTTCCGGATACTCCGCCAAGGAAACGATACAGCGGAATCTCAAGAGAGGTTGCTGCTGCTCTGCAGCATGCGATAGATACTGCAAGGATTGCATTTGCACCAAGTTTGGATTTATCTTTTGTTCCGTCTGCTGCGATCATTGCTGCGTCTACTG
>OLNH01000733.1_pt1 | contig 23597 bp, 19 predicted proteins | sample 1643101 | NCBI WGS metagenome assembly OLNH01 (sample SAMEA3136758, study PRJEB25190) | human gut metagenome | biome: human gut; feature: human-associated habitat; material: faeces | place: Austria | collected 2013
ACCTCGTTAACACAGGATGGAACGGAACTGGAAAACGTATCTCCATCAAAGATACCCGTGGAATCATTGATGCTATCCTGAACGGAGATATCAACAACGCTCCTACAAAGACAATTCCTTACTTCAACTTCGAAGTTCCTACAGAACTGACAGGTGTTGATACAGGAATCCTTGATCCACGTGACACATATGCAGACGCTGCTCAGTGGGAAGAAAAAGCTAAAGATCTTGCTGCAAGATTCATCAAGAACTTCGCTAAATACGAAGGAAATGCTGCTGGTAAAGCACTTGTTGCTGCTGGTCCTCAGTTATAATTTCATATTAAATAACAAAATCCAGGGGCTGCCGTTTAACGACAGCCCCATAATTTTTATCTCCCGGTGAGATACATTTTATTTAAATATGAAAAAGAAAATACTACGAAACGAGATGATGAGACATGAGTTGGTATAACGAAGCTATTTTTTATCACATTTATCCACTTGGCCTTACCGGTGCTCCCAAACAGAATGAGTACACAGAACCGGTACATCGCCTGAACACTCTTCTTCCATGGATCGACCATATCAAAGAAATCGGATGCACAGCCCTGTATATCGGACCGCTCTTCGAAAGTGTCGGCCATGGCTATGAGACAACAGATTACAAGAAACTGGACTCCCGTCTTGGAACAAACGAAGATCTGACTGCTTTTGTAAAAGCCTGTCATGACAAAAAAATCAAAGTAATTTTTGATGGTGTATTCAATCATACCGGACGCGATTTCTTTGCATTCAAAGATATTCAGCAGAATCGTGAAAATTCCAGATATCTGAACTGGTATTGTAATGTAAATTTCTGGGGAAACAATGAATACAACGATGGATTTTCCTATGATAACTGGGGTGGATACAATCTGCTTGTCAAATTAAACCAGAGAAATCCAGAAGTTCAGGATTATATCTGTGATGTGATCCGTTACTGGGTTTCTGAGTTTGATGTAGATGGAATCCGCCTGGATGCTGCCGATGTACTGGATTTTGATTTCATGCGTGCGCTCCGCCGTACTGCAGAAGAAGTCAAACCGGATTTCTGGCTGATGGGCGAAGTAATTCATGGAGATTACAGTCGCTGGGTAAATGGAGAGACTCTGCACAGTGTTACAAACTATGCTCTGCACAAAGCACTTTATAGCGGACATAATGATCACAACTATTTCGAGATCGCCCATACGGTAAAATATCTCCAGAATATGGGAAATCTGGATCTTTATAATTTCGTTGATAACCACGATGTAGAAAGAATCTATACAAAGCTATCCAATAAGGCGCACTTTACTCCGGTTCATATTCTGCTCTATACCCTTCCGGGCGTTCCAAGTATTTATTATGGTTCTGAGTTTGGGATCGAAGGACGTAAAGAACGCTCTTCCGATGACAGTCTGAGACCGGCACTTAATCTTGAAGATTACGAATCTGCCCTCAGTGATAATCCTTGCACTGCTCTCATTGCAGCTCTTGGTAAGATCAGACAGAATACACCTGCTCTGAGCTATGGAAGCTACACAGAACTGCAGCTTACCAATCGTCAGTTTGCATTTGCACGTGATCTGGACAGCGTGCGTGTGATTGTGACTGTCAACAATGACGACAACGATGCCTGGATGAATCTTCCTGCCGGAAATGCTGTTGAATATATTGGCACACTGACCGGGCAGAAAGTTTCTGTAGAAGGTGGACACATCAATGTACACGTGGGTGCAAACAGTGGCGAAATCTGGGTACCGGATAAAGACATGCCAGAATATATGACCTTTAAAGCTGAATTTTCGGTAAAAGACGAACCTGCTGAAGCGGAATCTGCAGCAGAAATACCAGCAGAAGAAACACCTGTTACTCAGGAAGAAGTCAAAAACGAAGGCTCTGCAGAAACCAAAACAGCCTCTGCTTCCTCTGTACCGGAAGCTGCAAGTACAAAAGAAGACACCGATAGAACTCCTGCCTCTACTGAAAAGGAGCCTGTCAATTTCGATCCGAACAAAGCTCCGGAAGACATGTCCATCGAAGAGCTCCAGGCTGGCATCCTCGCAAAGATGGCAAACAACGGTCCCGTCACCGATCAGATGAAGAAAACAGTTTACGACAATATATGGCACGATTCTCTGGTCAACTGGCTCAAGAGCTTCTGCTGATTCATATTATAAAAGGCATACTGCATCGCAAATCGACAATTCTTTCTTAAGCGATGCAAAAAAGAGGAGTGTCTCACACAATTTTCGTGTGACTACTCCTCTTTTCTTTTATATTGCTCTGTTATGCACATTCCCCGTCAGTCTCTGTCGCAATTCTCCACCGAGCATCGTCACAAATACACTTACCGCAAATACAGAAATGCATCTGTCCAGATAATCCGTCAGAAACTGTACTGCAAAGATACTTCCGGTCAGTCCAAGCGGTGTTCTGGAAAGAAGCTGGACCAGAATCGAAGATCCTGATGAGGTCACACCTCCAAATAATACTGCATTGATCACAGAACTTACAATCGTTCCCGGTACAGTGATCAGTACTGCAGCAAACAGCACTTTTACTTTCTTTACGGATAACTTACGAAAAACAAGTCCACTCATGATACCTGTGATCATACCCACAGGTGCAAAATATAACGAATAGATATCCACTGTCATACCCATAAAAATTCCACTGATCAGGTTCGGCAGCATACCAAACCACGGTCCCAGAACTGCACCTGTCAGAATAGTTCCAATGCTGTCCAGATAAACCGGCAGTTTCATAAAGAGTGCAATCTGTCCCCCGACAATATTGATTCCTACTGCCAGTGCCACCAGACAGATCTGGTAAACATTGATCTTGTTTTCTGAATAATCTTTTTTGTTTCTTTTCATTGTTATCTTCATTCTGTCACCTCTCTACAGCTCATGCAGAAGTTTAAATTCATCCTTCTTCCATCTGCTTCCATCATTTTTTCTGAGTACACGTTCCATAAAGAATGCAAAAAATCTTTCAGAATCTGTTTCTGTAAGAATCCTGCTATTCGGTTCTTTTTTCCAGAAGTTCATAGAATCTACAACAGTCTGACCACGACAAACTCCGTCAGTTGCAACGACTGTAAAGCTATCAAATCCATCGCACATGGATCGGTCAATAAAATATGCCACTGCCAGTGGATCATTGATCACGCAACCAATAATTCCCTCCTGTTCCCAGTGAAAATCCATATAAAATCCTGTGATCTTACGAATAAATTCTCCCATCTCCGGATCCAGGCGGCACATATATTCCAGCCTGTTCGGTGTCAGGACAATTTCACGCGTTACATCCAGTCCAATCATATGAATCTTGCTTCCTGCCTTTGCAAAAAGATCATACACAACGGCAGCTGCATCCGGATCACACCAGTAATTATACTCAGCTACCGGCGAACAATTTCCATGACTCTTGAAACTTCCTCCCATAGATACCATCTCTTCTACATTAGTGATCAGTTCCGGCTTTCTCGAAAATACTTTTGCCAGATTCGTCATCGGGCCAAGTGCGATAATGGATATTTTTTCTCTCTCCAGAAGTTCCGTCAGAAAATCAACTGCATTCTTCTTCTCATATTCACCTTCCACTTCCGGAAAAAAGCTTTCTCCAAGTCCATCCATCCCATGGGTATCCCTCGCATCAATATATTCTTCCCGGAGCGGAACTTCTTCTCCAATATAGATTGGAATATCCATTCTGCCAAGCTGCTTCAGAACCTTTCGTGCATTAGCCGCCCCCATATCAGATGGCACATTACCTGATACTGTTGTGATTGCCAGAATATCAAGTTCCGGAGAATTTGCAGCAAGCATGATCGCAAGTGCATCGTCAATTCCCGGATCACAGTCTATAATAATTTTACGCATAAAAAAACTTCCAACCTTTCCTTCTTCCAGGTGATTTTTATAAAAATCCTCCACAGAAAAAGGTATCGACGATCGGAAGATACCTGCATGACCTAGTTTTTTATACTGGGAGGGTTTCGAACCAGTTATGAAATTTATAAAACATTTCATAAAAATCTACTTATGAAACTTTTTGTAGTATAACAAAAAGGACTCCGGAATGCAAGTATATTTTTACATTCCGGAGTAAAATTTTAGTTACTGTGTATGAAATAAGTATTTACCGATTTTATTCAAATAACTTCCTCACTATATCCGCGTCAAAAATCACAGAAGATACATGATTTACTTCAATCTGATACAGAGCATTTGCAGCAATGTGTTCTGCCGCCTGTTCCAGATCACGGATACCGGTCGTATCAGCAAACTGATCGATCACTGCATCAAGTCCATCCGGAGCCACTACGCACTCTTCTTCTTTGAGGCTCATGCGTTTTAATACTTTCGGAAGTGCAAATTTGGAGAAAATAACTTTCTTTTCTTCTGCTGTGTAATCCGGAAGTTCAATGACCGCAAAGCGGGACATTAACGGAGCACTGATCTGTGCTTTGTCGTTGGCTGTCGCAATCGGATAAACACCGACAGTCGGAACCATACATTCCATATAGTTATCTGTAAATCCAAGGTTATCAAGGAGTGTCAGAAGTACATCCGCCGGATTACCATTTCCCTTGCCATTGGTTGCCTTATCCAGCTCATTGATAATAAATACAAGATTGGACTCGCCTGCCATGGAAAATGCTTCCATAATGATTCCAGGCTTTGCATTGGCATAGACACGGGAACTTCCGGTAAGCTGCTCCGGATCATTAATGGAACTCATATCCAATGTTGTCCACGGAAGTTTCAGGATACGTGCAACTGCATAAGCAATCTGGGATTTGCCGGTTCCTGCCGGACCAACCAGAAGCAGCCCGTATGCCGGAAGTGTATGCGTACGGTTAATCTGAATGATCGTCTCAATGATTCTCTGTTTTACTTTTTCCATTCCATAGAGTTCTTCATCCAGAATACGGCGCGCCTCTACTGGATCAATGGATTCAAAATAGTTATTTTTCCACTGAATATTCATCATAATGGACAGTGCTCTCTGTGCATGTCTGCGTTCTTCCTGCGACACCTCATGAGATTTCGCAACAGCAAGGTTTCTTCTTGCCCAGAGACGGATATTATCCGGCATGGTCCTTCCTGCACAGGTCATAAAATCCGTGATGCTCTGAATACTGGTCAGCTTCATATCATCGCCGTCTTCATCTTCCTCATCTCCATCCGGAAGCTCTGTCGGTGCATTACTTGCCAGAAGACGTTCGATCATAAACTGCAGGAATCCATCTTCTGCTGAAAGTTTTCCGGCTCCCCCAAACGCAGTTTCACGAATCTTATAGATTGCATATCCATCTTCTGTATTCTGTCCAGATAATCGTACACTAATATGGTTTTCGCCCAGCCATTTTACGAGGCTCACAAAACGTGCATCAATTTTGAGAATATCTGCCGGGAAAACACCGTCCTGTTCTTTGAATTCAAAAGAAGATTTCTGGTTTGGATTGGAAAAGACACCACAGGAATGATGCTTCCACTGACGACTTTTATTATCAATGATCAGGATCGGTTTCTCCGGTGACGGTACTTTTTCATTCGACTGGAACGTCGTATAAGTACATTCCGGATCTTTCTTTTCTGTTTTGCTGTTGCTGAAATCAAATACTGGCATAATAAACTGCTGCTCCTCTTTTATTGTTTGTATTGTTGCAATGATTACCATGAATCTGTAATCACTTATCTATCTTTAATTCTGATAAAACTCACCGCTGCACACATTATAGATTCCCCGTGGAGTAACACGTATCTCTGGAATGACCGGCAGAGCCATAAAGGACAAAGTGATAAATGGCGCCATAGCATCCGGCACACCCATCTCGTGTGCCTTGCGGATCATTCGTTCCAGTTTTCTATGACTGTACTGAAAACCTGCATCACTCATCAGTCCCATTACCGGAAGTTCCAGTGTATCATATACATGATGATCTGCAACCAGTGTATAACCGCCCTGCGTACGGATCAGTTCCTGTACAGCAAGATACATATCTTCATCATTGTCACCAATTACAATGATATTGTGAGAATCATGGGATACACTTGACGCAATTGCGCCCCCCTGAATACCAAATCCATTCACAACACCGACACCTGTTTTTCCAGTTGCTTTGTGTCTTTCAACCACCGCAATCTTCTGATACTGTTCATCTGCGGTGAATACTCCCATTTCATGAAGTATCTGTACATTTTTACGGACAGTTGTAATTTCACCTTCCTGCATTCCGACTACATTGAATATACCATCCGGAGATTCCAGCCGCAAGTCTTCCTTTGAGAATTCTCCAACATGAACTGTATTTTTCAGTTCTGATGGACATTCTTTTACAATGATCTCTCCGTCCTGATCAATTTTTCTGCCCTTATAGTAAACATCCTGGATCGTCATCTTTTCAAGATTATCCACCACAAGCAGATCTGCCTGATATCCAGGTGCAATCGCCCCAAGATGTGTTAATCCATAACATTTTGCAGAATTGATGGTTGCCATACAGATTGCATCTATCGGATTCATTCCGAGTCCGATAGCCTTACGTACATTATGGTCGATATGACCTTCTTTTTCAATATCTTCGATATGTTTATCATCTGTACAGAAGCAGAATCCCTCTCCATTCATCTGATTCTCTACGATTCCATTCACAATTGCTTTCAGATTTCTTGCAGCACTCCCTTCACGAATATGTACGATCATGCCATTTCGACGCTCTTTCATCGCATATGCAAAATCTGAACATTCATGATCTGTAGCAATTCCGGCCATCGCATATGCCTGCAGATCCATATCAGAAAGAAATGGTGCATGTCCATCCCTGACTTTATCACTGAACAGTTCCAGTTTCTGGTGCATGGCTTCATCACCCTTTACAACTGATATGTAGTCCATGACTTCACCCAGTCCGAGAATTCTTTTTTTTGAAAGATAAGGTTCCATATCCTGTGCAGTAAGCGTGCATCCATTATCGTCGATCGCAGTTGCCGGAACACAGGATGGCATCATAACAAAAACATTGGCATCCACGTCTTCTGTCTGATTCAAAATATAATCAATGCCCTTTAATCCGGACACATTGGCCGATTCATGTGGATCTACGATAAACGTTGTCGTTCCATGCCTGGACGCCACTGTTACCAGCTCTGCCGGAGTCACAAGTGTAGATTCCAGATGCAGATGACTGTCTATAAATCCCGGACAGACATACCTGCCGCCCAGATCTGTTTCTTCTTCACCCTGGTAGTTTCCGATTCCAACGATCATTCCATCCTGAATCGCAATATCACCTTCCAGGATCTCTCTGGTAAAAACATTCACAATACGGGCATTTTTCAGTACAAATTCTGCTTTTCTCAGTCCACGGGTTACTTTTGAACATTTCTGATATTTCTGTAACTTCATAAAGCCCACACTCCTTTTTATTACTGCCCTTTACAGCAGTTCTATTTTTACCTTATTCTATTATTATCTGTGAAACTTCCGGCAGAAATTTAATCCAGTTTAATCCCGGAAAGTGCCTGTGCAAACGCATTGTTTACTGGTTCTGCTGCTTCTTTCTGCTGTTTTTTCAGATATTTCTGTACATCTCTTTTGTTGACACCGGCTCCTTCTTTGGTTCTTCTGGCCTGGAAAGATGACAGTTTCTCTTTATATCCACATACACATACAAATGTTTCTTCTTTGCCTTTGACCAGCATCTCCATTCGCTTGTGACATTTCGGACATCGTGCATTTGTTGTACGTGAAATTGTCTCTCTGTATCCGCATTCACGGTCCTGACACACCAGCAGCTTACTGTTCTTGCCATTTACTGCAAGCATTCGTTTACCACAGTTCGGACAGATCTTATTCGTCAGATTATCATGACGGAAGGTTCCTGTTCCTGTCTTGATCTCAACAACGATCTCCTTGGTATATTCGCGAATTCCATCAAGAAAGACTTTCTGTTTCAGTTTGCCTTTGGATATATCAGACAGTTTCTTTTCCCAGTCTGCTGTCAGTTCCGGCTTCTTAAGCTCTTCCGGTACAAGTTCCAGAAGCTGTTTTGCTTTGGAAGTCAGATAGATTTCATTGCCTCTCTTTTCCATAAGGAAGGTGTGGAAAAGTTTTTCAATAATATCTGCTCTGGTGGCAACTGTGCCAAGTCCACCAGTTTCTCCCAGCGTCTTTGCTGCTTGTGTATCTTTTGAGGACATATATTTCACCGGATTCTCCATTGCCGCCAGAAGCGTTGCCTCAGTAAAATGTGCCGGCGGCTTGGTCTTACCTGTTGTCAGACGAACACTGCCTATCGGAAGCTTCTCTCCTTGTTTCAACACCGGAAGCTTCTGGTCTTTCAGTGTCTGCTCTTCTTCGTCATCGTCCGTGCTTCCGCCTTCGTAAACTTCTTTCCAGCCAGCACTCACAACCGTCTTGCCACTTGCCACAAAACTCTGTCCCGCTGCCTTCCCTTCCATGGAAGTCTGTTCATATTCAAATGGAGAATAAAGAACACTCAAAAATCTCCGCACAACCATATCATAGATTTTGCGCTCTTCATTTGTCATATGATCAAGCTGTACAAACTGCTCTGTCGGAATGATCGCATGATGGTCACTGACCTTTTTATCATCCACGAAACTTCCGTTTGTATGGATTGGTTTAGTAAGCAGCGCACCGGCAAGTTTTCGATATGGGCCGGTTCCACAGGCTTTCAGTCTCTCTTTGATCGTCGGGACAACATCCTTGCCGATATAACGGGAATCCGTTCTCGGATACGTAAGTACCTTATGATTCTCATATAATCTCTGCATGATATTGAGTGTTTCTTTTGCGGAAAATCCATATTTCTGGTTTGCTTCCCGCTGCAGAGTCGTCAGATCATAAAGTCCGGGAGCCATTGTTTTCTTAGGCTTTCTGTCCACAGATACAAGTTCCAGATCCGTATTGGAAATCTTCTTCTGGATCTCCTCCGCACGCTCTTTCTGAAAAGTTCGATAGCTTCCGTTCTTCGCATCTTTCCAGGTCCACTGTATTCCACCAGCCTGCAAAGTTACTCCAAAGTAATCCTCTGGTTTAAACTTACGTATTTCTTCTTCTCTTCTCGCAATGATTGCAAGTGTCGGTGTCTGTACACGCCCGCAGGAAAGCTGTGCATTATGTTTACAGGTCAGCGCTCTTGTTCCATTGATTCCAACCAGCCAGTCTGCCTCTGCTCTGGCAACTGCCGCACGATAAAGATTATCATAATCTCTGCCGTCTTTCAGATTGTGAAATCCGTCACGAATTGCTTTATCTGTTACTGAAGATATCCACAGACGGCGAATTGGTTTGTGACATCCGGACTTATCCAGAATCCAGCGGGCAACCAGTTCTCCCTCTCTTCCGGCATCGGTTGCAATGATGATATCACCGATATCTTTTCGAAACAGCTGTGTCTTCACTGCCTGATATTGTTTGGAAGTCTGTCGGATAACGACAAGTTTCATTTTATCCGGCATCATCGGCAGAGTTTCCATATCCCATTTCATATATTTCTTATCATATTCTTCCGGATCTGCAAGTGTCACAAGATGTCCCAGGGCCCATGTTACAACATATTCTTTGCCCTCAAGGATTCCGTTACCCTTCTGGGTACAATGGAGTACTCTTGCAATATCCCTTGCTACAGATGGCTTCTCTGCTATTACCAATGACTTCATACTTCTGCCTCTTTCTCAGGTTATTATCCGTTGCTGTCTGTTTTCCCAGCAAGCTTTCAGTTAAATCTGCTTTGATGTGAGTATATCATATCCCAACAAAAAAAGGAAGGTATGTCACCTTCCAATCTTATATCCTACGCCACGCACTGTTTCAATCAGATCTCCGGCGCTTCCCAGCTTCTGCCTGAGTGTCCGGATATGTACATCCACAGTTCTGCTTTCACCATCAAATTCATATCCCCATATCTGATTCAGAAGCTGTGTTCTTGATAAAACCATTCCGCTGTTTTTCAGAAGCAGCACTAGCATCTCATACTCCTTCAATGTCAGATTAACAGGTTCCTGATCCACCGTCACTATATGTCTTCCCGGACACAGATACAGGTTTTTCAGATGATATTCTTCTGCGCCTTTATCCTCTGCCCGACGAAGCCGTGCCTTGATACGTGAGATCAGCTCCATCATACGAAACGGCTTCGGGATATAATCATCTGCACCGCTGTCCAGTCCCATGACCACATCATATTCTGTGCCTTTGGCCGTCAGCATGATTACCGGAATCTTGCGTGTGTCCGGTCTGGTACGCAGTTTTCGTAAAATCGATATTCCGTCTTCTTCAGGAAGCATGATATCCAGAAGGATCAATGCCGGCACTTCTTTCTCCAGTTCTTTCCAGAACAGGGACGGTCGTTCAAATCCTTTTGCCTCCATTCCCTGACTCTTTAATGTATATACTACAAGTTCACGAATACTCTCATCGTCTTCTACAAGATAGATCATTTATTTCCTCCTGCCTGTCTGTTTCTTCACAAACAGGTTCTTTTTTATCTTTTTGCAAAGTATAAAAAATGAACGTTAAATTTCCGACCTGCACAGTGTTAAATGTTTGTAAATTTCTGTCGAACATGCTATGATAAACGAGAACATAAGGGAGGAACTCATGTACTATTTTATTATAAATCCCAACTCCCGTTCCGGCAAAGGTGCTCTGATCTGGAGGGATCTGGAGAACATTCTGCGTGAACGGAATATTAAATACCAAACTTTTTTTACAGAATATAAAGGACATGCTGTTAAGCTTTCTGCTTCCATTACTGCCTCGATTCCGGAAGATAGTCAAATCAAGCTGATTGCCGTTGGCGGTGATGGTACGATACAGGAAGTCCTGAGCGGAGTAAAAGATATTTCCCGTGTCATTTTCGGCTACATTCCCACCGGATCCGGAAACGATTTCTGCCGCAGTATGAAACTTCCACAGGATCCTATGAAGGCACTTGAACTGATTCTTTCCGATAAACGTCCACATCTGATGGACGTTCCTCATATTTCCTGTGGTTCCAGCAGCAGTCGTTTCGCGATCAGCTGTGGAATCGGTTTTGACGCAGCGGTATGCCATGAAGTTGGCGTCACTCCTATGAAAAAAGTCCTGAACAAAATCGGCCTCGGCAAACTGGTCTATCTCTTTGTCGCATTGAAACAGTTGCTTTTCCTGAAGCCATCTTCTATGACACTGCTCATGGATGACAATAAAAAAGAAGAGTTTTCCAAAGTATATTTTACTGCCATCATGAATCAGAAATACGAAGGCGGTGGATTCAAATTCTGTCCCGATGCCAGTCCTTCCGACGGCTATCTGGATGTGATCGTTGTAGACAGTTTGAGCAAACCCAAAGTAATATGTTGTCTTCCTACTGCTTTCTTCGGAAAACATACACATTTCAATGGTATCCACATTTTTCGCTGTAAAAAAATTGATATCCACAGTGAAGCCAGACTGGCCGTACATAAAGACGGAGAATCCGCTGGTCTTTTGCATGATTTTTCTGTATGTATGGAACCGAAACAAATCAATATGATCTCATAGAAGTAATTTCTGCAACGCAAAAAACTTCCCCATAAAGGGGAAGTTTTTTAGTTGAATCCATAGAATTTCTGACATACTTTGTAAGCAGCTACGAACATTTTGCGTCCACCTCTGCCCGGAAGATTGGCTGCACGTCCCAGAATACTGTAACGCAGTTTATGATACAGCCAGAGATCCTGTTCACGAATATACTCCAGCATTTCTTTTTTCTTATCCAGTGCTTCCTGAGTACCTGCACGTACCAGCATGATCGAGGACACGGTCGTAATGATATCCAGATAGCTGAGCATATATTTCTTAAGATGTTTACTGTCAAACTGACAATTATGGAATGCGTCCGCCATCAATTTATTGACACGGATCTGCTGGTCAATTCTCTTAATCATTACCTTTTCATTGACAGACTGATCATCTCTTCCGATAAAATAACGATAAAAATTGACATCCAGATAGTACATGTTCTTCACAAACGGAAGCGGCTCAAATGCAAACAGGTTATCCACATAGAATGTATGCTTCGGCAGTTCCAATCCACATTCGTGAAGCAGTTTTGTACGATAAATAATAGAATGCATCAACAGATATTTACCTTTTGACATATGCACACTGTCCCATCCGAAAATTTCATTCACCGGAAGACAATGTCTGTACTGCATGACTTTTTTTCTGGAAGCACCCTGTTTTTCATATACAAAATTGCTGATCAGCATATCCAGTGTTTTTGGTCCTCTTGTCAGTTCTTCAAGTGTTTTTAAGATTTGTTTATATGCCTCTTCATTTACCCAGTCATCACTGTCAACAACTTTGAAATAAAGGCCTGTCGCATTACGGATTCCGGCATTTACTGCTTCACCATGACCACCGTTTTCCTGATGAATAGCTTTTATGATCGTCGGATATTTTTCGGCATAAGCATCCGCAATCTCAGCAGTTCGGTCAGAAGAACCATCATTGACCACAAGGATCTCCACTTCTTCTCCACCTTTTAACAAAGATTCGATACATTTCTCCATATATGCTTCTGAATTATAACACGGAATTGCTATACTCAACAATTTCATTTTCCAGATTCCTCCTTCATGTATTTTACATAAGCTCTGAATGCAGACGGAATCGCGTACTGCTTTTCAGACTGTTTTTTCTCAGCAAAAATAAATGGCAATCCTCTGTCTGTGTCCAGCGCTGCCACCCGAATCAGATATCCGGTCATCCTCCATTCAATATGCGAAAAAATATGCTTCGCATCCGGAAGTTTCTCAATATAAAGCGGTTCCAACTGCATATTTTTTACCTTATCCAGCACTTCCTCCCGTGTAAGATGGCCCAGAAGATTCGGAAGCTCATATAATCCGGCAAGAAGACCTTTTTCCGGTCGTTTCTGTATAGCAGTTTTCTCTCCGTCCTGAATCACAAGCACTGTCCTGTTTTGCAGAATACGCTCCTTCTTCGGTGCTTTGACCGGCAGCTCCTCTACTGTTCCGTGTCTGTATGCAAGACAGTACTCCGACACTGGACATGCTTCACAGCGTGCTGATCCATTCGGTACACAAACCACTGCCCCAAGTTCCATCAGCGCCTGATTAAAATCTCCTGGTGTCTCTTCCGGCATTATCCCCAAAAGGTTTTCTTCAATCTGCCGGCGTACTGACTGTTTCATAATATCCTGTCTGTCCTCTGTAATTCTGGATATCACACGAAGAACATTTCCATCTACTGCCGGTACCGGAATCTGATAAGCAATGGATGCAATCGCACCTGCTGTGTAATTCCCGATTCCTTTCAGACTCAGCAGTTCTTCGTAAGAAGCCGGAAGTTCTCCCTCGTATTCACAAACTACCGTCCGGGCTGCCGTCTGCATATTGCGGACGCGATTATAATATCCCAGACCTTCCCAGAGCTTCATCAGCTTCTCTTCCGGGCATTCTGCCAAAGCCTGGACATCTGGAAGCTCTCCGATAAAACGCTGAAAATAAGGCTTCACGGCCTCAACTCTTGTCTGCTGAAGCATAATCTCCGATACCCACGTATAGTAGGCATTGTTTTGATCTCTCCAGGGAAGAATCCGTTTATTCTGTCTGTACCAGTCTGTAAGAGGTTGTACGATTTCATTCAGCATGCTTCTGTCTTTTATCTGATCATTTTTCATCTTTTACCCTCAGTATGTTTTAGTATAACATAATTTCAGCCAAATGCCAGTTGATTTTTTTTATTTTACCGGATAGAATGTTATTACTTGGGATCATACCTGTAAATAATTATCTCCCATTACTAAAATTAATATTATTTTTGATACGAAAGGACCCTATTATGGACAGTATTATTTTTGATGTTGATGGAACTCTGTGGGATTCAACAGAAAGTGTTGCTCAGTCCTGGACCGCATATCTGCGGGAAAAAGAACATATGGATATTACCCTGACATCAGCCCGTCTGATGACACTTTTTGGGCAGACTCTGTCTGATATCGCACGCCAGATTTTCCCTGACTGTTCAGAAGCAGAACAGCTTCGCCTTATTGATGGATGCTGCCAGGCCGAACATGAAGCTCTCTTAAAAAAATGTGCCCCACTTTATGAGGATCTTGAAAAAATGCTGCAGATCATGTATAAGAAATATCCACTCTATATTGTCAGTAACAGTCAGAGTGGCTATATTGAAGTTTTTCTTCAGACATCAGGTCTTGAAAAATATTTCAAAGGTCATCTTTGTAATGGAGATACCGGTCTGGACAAAGGCTCCAATATCCGTAAACTTGCAGACACATATGATCTGAAATCCCCCGTATATGTCGGTGATACGTTTGGCGATTACCAGGCATGCCAGAAAGCAAATGTTCCTTTTATCTTTGCTGAATACGGCTTCGGAGAAGTTCCAAAACCGGATGCACGCATCTGCAAACCAATGGATCTTGTCAATATTTCTTTATAAATTCTCTCAAACAAAACAGGCACGGAAGATTTTTATCTCCCATGCCTTGTTTTATCTTTGTATTTATTTCTTGATGCATTTCTTTTTCAGGTATACCACAAATCCTACAAGAATCGCAAGAATTGCAAGAATATAAATAAACTTTGCAGTAAGACTTGTTGTGTAGGAATCTATAAATGTCACGATACCAAACAGAATCAATGTCACTCCGGATCCCTTAGTCATTTTTTTCTCATCATACTTTTCTTTGCGAAGTTTTGTGTTTCCACCCTTCAGAAAAATATCGCCATGTCCTGTCAGAAGCATGATTCCAACGATCAATGCTATTCCCGCAAGGATAAAATCAAATGATCTGTCCATTTTTTATCTCCTGTAATTATATATTAGTAAAAGCATACGATTGGCACACCATACTGTATGATATCATACAAAACTGCTGCATTATCCGGTGGAAGATTGATACATCCGTGAGATCCGTCTGTAAGATAAATATCACCGCCGAATTCATCTCTCCATGACGCATCGTGGAACCCAATACCTCCATCAAATGGCATCCAGTACTGTACCTCTGATTCATATTCATAAGTTCCGTCTGCTTTCATGGTTCCTCTCAGTACATCCGGACTTTTCTTATAGTACAATGTAAAGATACCTGCATGTGTCTGACGATCAGCATAACTCATATTTCCAGATACAAAATCTGACTCAAAGATATCGGAACCATTTTGATAATAATACATATGCTGTTCACTTAAATCTACTTCTATATAAGTATCACCCAGATCATTCACTCCGTAAGAATTGGCCGTCTGTGAATAAACAGGCTCTCTGGTCGTCTGTGTACCAGACTGAATTTCCTGACTCAGCTGAGCAGCCTCGGCAGCCTGATCGATTTTCCAGCCATATACAGAGCTGGAAACGTAAACGGTTCTGCCACTTGTGGTCTGGAACTCACGCTCTGTACCGACCGTATCATAAGTAGCTGCAAGCTGTGCAACATAATCTGATACATGCTGCTGGAAGGAATTATCATCCCAGATCAGCTGACCTTTCTCATCAAACTGCAGCCAGTCTTTGATCGTGTCGCCATTCAGAGTTGTTGTCTGACTGCCAAATGTATAGGTAATACTTGCTTTTGTATAATTATTACATGCTTCCAGTGCAGACTGCAGTGCCGGATCATCCTGTGTAACCTCTGCATTCACATATGCTTCCGGTGTATCACTGAAATTTACCGAAGTCTGACCTGCATCTACAGCAGCATTCAGTACTTTATATGCTTCTTTGATATTCAGTTTACTTCCCACTGTTTCCGGTACGATCACAAACTGTCCGTTCTGATATGCAACATATGCATTTTCCGGTTCTGTCTGATTCTCTGCCTGGGCACAGCTGAGTGTCTTAAGCTGTTCTTGCAACTGTGTTCTGTTATACCCTGTATTCTCGGATACAGTATAACTTTTCTGTTCATAGAGTCCTCTGATCCACTCATATGGCTTCTGCTGTTTCAGGAGCTTCAGAACTTCTCCTGTAGAAAGGTACTGATAACTGATATCCGCTCCGGAAATCGTCTGTGGTGCCTGATCTCTGGCTGAAACTTCAATGGTATAATTCTCAAACTTTTGTTTTCTACCTCTGCTGCCGTCATCTGAGAACAGTTCACACCATTGATCCACGTACCTTCAAAGAATCTGTCCGCAAAATAATAACTTGCAGCCGCATAAGCACTCCCGCCAAGAACTACGATCATCAACATAATAAGGCCAAAAATCCGCGCCCCTTTGTGTTTCTTCGCAGATTTAGAATTCTGATACTCTGGTTTTGCTGATCTGTTCTTTTGCGTATTTGTTTTTCTGGATTTTTTCTTCCTGGAAGTTGACTGATCCGGCATTTCCATATCATCTACCGGAACATATACAACCGGACCTGGTCTGGCAGATTTGCGATGCTGTCTTACCGGCTGTGGATCTGGTTCTTCCTCTGCAGAATCATCATAATCTCCAAGGTCATCCATCTCATCTTCGTCCGTTTCCGGTGGAGCTATGATTTTATCCATGGTTGCATTGATTTCTTCTTCAATGCCTGTATTCTCATCCGACACTCCAGAAGTGTCTTCCTGAAGTCCGTCCTTCATTTCTTTGTTGCTCATTTAATATACTCCCTGAATATAAACAATTGAATACAACCATCTATTTATCCTGTTTTTTCCTGTAACGTTTCCATTATAACATACTTCTGTATTTTTGCACCTTAATTTATTGCTTTTTTATATTCTTTTTCCGAGGGTTGGAGCATTATAGTAACAAACCCCTGAATCTTAAGACTCAGAGGTTTGTTCAAAGTTCTGTTTATTTTAGATATTGTGATTATTTCTCAACCAGAAGACTTTCTCCCGTCATTTCTGCAGGCTGTTCCATTCCCATCAGCTGAATCAGAGTCGGGATGATATCTGCGAGGCATCCGTTCTCTCTCAGAGTGTATTTCGGATCAGCGTTTACAAGAATGAACGGAACCGGATTCGTTGTATGAGCAGTCCATGGCTCTCCTGTCTCATAATCAATCAGCTGCTCTGCATTTCCGTGGTCAGCACAGATAAACATCTGTCCGTCAACTTCTTTGAGAGCTTCTACTGCTCTTCCCACACATCCATCAACTGTTTCGATTGCTTTGACAGCTGCTGCCTGTACACCAGTATGACCTACCATATCCGGGTTTGCAAAATTGATAATGATCACATCATATTTATCAGATTTGATTGCATCCACCAGCTTGTCACAAACTTCCGGTGCGCTCATCTCCGGCTGAAGGTCATAAGTTGCAACCTTCGGAGATTTAACGAGGATTCTGTCTTCTCCTTTGTTTGGTTCTTCTACTCCACCGTTAAAGAAGAAAGTAACATGTGCATATTTCTCTGTCTCAGCAATACGAACCTGTGTCATATCATGAGCCGCAAGATATTCACCAAATGTATTCTTAAGAAGTACTTTGTGGAACGCAACCTGTTTGTTCTGAATTGTTTCATCATAATCTGTAAAGCAGACATAAGTAAGATCCAGTTTCTTAGCTCTTTCGAAGCCTTTGAATTCATCATCACAGAATGCTCTTGTGATCTCACGTGCACGGTCTGGACGGAAGTTAAAGAATACTACAGAATCTTTGTCCTGGATCTTTGCAACCGGCTGTCCGTCTTTCTCAATAACTGTCGGAAGGACGAATTCATCTGTCTTGTCGTTGTCATAGGAAGCCTGAACTGCTGCTGCAGCGTCTGTACCTTTGACACCTTCACCTTCTGTCAGGGCTTTGTATGCAAGTTCTACACGATCCCAGCGATTATCTCTGTCCATTGCATAGTAACGTCCGGAAACAACACCGATCTGTCCAACACCGATTTCTTTCATCTTGGCTTCCAGCTGTTCAATGAATTCTTTTCCTGATGCCGGCGGTGTATCACGTCCGTCAAGGAAGCAGTGTACATAAACTTTCTTAAGTCCTTCTCTCTTTGCCATCTCAAGCAGTGCATAGAGATGTGTATTGTGGCTGTGTACACCACCATCAGAAAGAAGTCCCATAAAATGAATAGCAGAATCATTTTCTTTTGCATTTTTCATTGCTGCAAGAAGTGCTTCATTCTTGAAGAAATCTCCATCGTTGATTTCTTTTGTGATTCTGGTAAGCTCCTGATATACGATACGGCCTGCGCCCATATTCATATGTCCTACCTCAGAGTTACCCATCTGTCCATCCGGAAGACCTACTGCCAGTCCACTGGCATTTCCTTTTACAAATGGATATTCTGCCATTAATTTATCCATAACAGGAGTTTTTGCTTCGTAGATTGCATTTCCCTCATGTTTGTCGTTCAGACCATAACCATCCAGGATCATTAATACGGTTGGTTTCTTACTCATAATGTTCTCCTTTTACTGTATACTTTTTCTGCATTTTACAGCAGTATTTACTGGTATCATTTCCTATTATATAGTACCAAAAATTTAGAATTTTTCAAGGATTTTATCAGAAAAGCTTAACGGAAGTACAGATAGTTTGTCTTTCGTATCTGCCTGGAGCTGTTCGAGCCAGCCTCCGCAGATTGCTGTCAGAAGTTCCTGCATCATCCCGCGGGATTCCGGAGCAAATTTTTCCACACGTTTCACCATCGCAGCCAGACTTTTCAGTCCTCCGGACTGTACTTCACTCAGATTCTCATAACCGGATGCCTGTAATGTTGCAAAAAGATCTTCAATCAGAAGTCTCTTCTGTTCCGTATCCATACCATCGATCCATTTGTGCAGGATTTCAATAAATCGGAGTGCCGTTTTGTTCAGACTGTCTCGCCGTACCAGCGCCGGTCCCTGCACCTCCCAGGAAAATGCATCATGCTGGAGAAGTCCCTTACTGGAACTTGCAACAATAACCGGTTCTTTTTCATGCTCCAGAAGCGTCCCTATAATAGAATACTCCGGAATAATGCGAATAATCTTCGGCATCATTTCTTTCGTTTCCGGCAGCTCTTGAAATTCTCTGGAAAATCCGGGTCCGTCATTAGAATAGATTTCAAGTATCTTTTCATGAGCACTTTTGCACATCACCGATCCATAAATCGCAAGGTTTCCACCTTTAGAATGTCCTCCGACTCTGAGCATTCCATCTGTATGTTCCGAGATTTTCTGCAAATACTCTATGGCTCTTTTTTGTGCTGGAACTACACCTGTGCTGAGATTAAAATCTTCTTTCCATCCTATGATCGTATCATCCGTTCCACGAAAAGAAACATAGGAAGTTCCGTCCTCAAGAACAATTTCCATTGCAGCAAACTGCTGCTCAGCTTCCGTTACAATATCATTCACATAATTTCTTACCACACATTTTCCAAATCTGACAGACTTCGCCATTTCCATCATCATAAACGGAGCCAGGCGGATAAAAGATTTATCCGCCTCCAGTTCTTTCATCGTATGAAGTTTCATAAATTCTTTCGTCAGCTTTTTCAGTCCGATTCCCTTCTGTTTTGTCACTGCCGAAATTCCATCCAGATTCACATATGAAAAACATGCAAGAATCAAATTGTCCACTTCGTTAAACTGCGACTGTTCAAAGGAAAGATCCCCTCTCCAACTGATGTAATCCATAATATTTCCCATAAGAAACCCCTTTTGTGAAATTTTATACTCCGTCCACAAAGCAACTTAAGGTATCTCTGATCTATACGATCTTATTCTCCATATACACGAAGCATGCTGCTTACTTTACGTACTGAGCTTCTTCCACTCAGTTCTTCCATTGCCGTACGGAAATCGCCTTCGCGAACTTTGGCTGTGATGACAACAACTTCGGCACTTTCTTCTGCACGGGCAGCTTTCTGAATGATCTGTGCTACGCTGACTCCATATTTTGCAAAGACAGCAGTCATTTCAGCAAGTACACCACAACGATCCTCTACGATCAATCTCATAAAATAACGATTATAAGTATCTGCCATCTTCTTTACCGGAAGTTCTTTATAACAGGTACATCCGATTCTTGCACAGCAGTTTGCCTTAATATTTCTTGCAATATCAAAAAGATCTCCTACAACAGCGCTTGCTGTCGGAAGCTCACCTGCGCCACGACCATAGAACATGGCATTTTCTACTGCATCACCATTGACAAATACAGCATTATAAGAATCATTTACAGATGCAAGCGGATGACTGCTTGGAATCAGCATTGGGCAAACATATGCTTCAATTCCCTCTTCTGTATTCTTTGCAACTCCAAGAAGTTTTATGTCACATCCCATTTCTTTGGCATATTTGATATCTTTTGCTGTAATCTTGGTAATTCCTTCAATATAAACGTCATCAAAAACAACTCTGGAATTAAATGCTACAGACGCGAGAATTGCCACTTTTCTTCCTGCATCCAGTCCTTCAATATCTGCTGTCGGATCGGCTTCTGCATAGCCAAGTTCTGTTGCAAGTGCCAGTGCATCTTTAAATTCCATTCCATCCTGGGTCATCTTTGTAAGAATAAAGTTTGTTGTACCATTGACAATACCCATAACTTCTGCCATATGATTACCAGCAAGACATTCTTTCAATGGACGAATGATCGGAATTCCACCTGCTACAGCTGCTTCAAACAAAAAATCTACATGATGTGCTTCTGCTGCATCAAGAAGTTCTTTACCATGTACCGCAATCAGATCTTTATTTGCCGTTACGACATGTTTTCCTGCATTTATTGCTGCCAGTATGTAGCTTCTTGCCGGTTCAATTCCACCGATCAACTCGATCACAATATCAATTTCCGGATCATTTACGATCTCATCCCAATTGTTGGTCAGAACGGCCGGATCTTCAACCTTTGCAGCAGCTTTTTCAAGATTACGTACCAGGATCTTCTTGATTTCAATCTGACTTCCAAGCTTCGGAATCATGTCTTCTTTCTGCTTCTGTAATACCTTATATACACCTGTTCCTACTGTACCAAAGCCCAGAAGGGCAGCACGAATGATTTTTTTATCCATTTTGAAATAGGCTCCTTTCTCCTCGTCCCTTATCTCTTTATTCTTATATTACTGTTCACAGGTAATATCCCGCGAGGTGTTTTTCCATGAATATGGCAAAATCCCGAGACATACGGGGCAAAATGCTATCACCGAAGGTGATGTGGAATGCATTCTGACCAAGCTACTGTGAACGAAATGAACAGTGAATATTTTACCACTTGTGTTTAATAGTATTGTATAAAGCGGATTTTGTCAAGCGCGGACATTTGTACGTCTCTGGAAACAAAAAAAAAGCCAGATACCTCTTACCTGGCCGGTTTGAAGTATCTGACTCTTAAAATCATCTTATTGATAATTATTTGTAGTTAACGATCTTTCCGAAATCTGGTTTCAGGGAAGCTCCACCAACAAGTCCACCATCGATATCACCCATTGCAAACAGTTCTGCTGCATTTCCTGCATTTACAGATCCGCCGTACTGGATACGGATAGCTTCTGCTGTATCTGTGTCATAGATTTCAGCAACACACTCACGGATACCTTTGCAGATTTCCTGAGCCTGTTCGCTTGTAGCTGTTTTACCTGTTCCGATAGCCCAGATTGGTTCGTAAGCGATAACCATAGTTTTAGCCTGGTCAGCTGTTACGTTCTGAAGACCAACTTTAACCTGCTGACGGATCCAGTCCATAGTGATGCCCTGTTCTCTCTGCTCAAGAGATTCTCCACAGCACATGATTGGTGTAATGCCATGTTCGAAAGCTTTAAGTACTTTCTTGTTAACGTCTTCGCTTGTTTCTCCGAAGTAATCTCTTCTTTCGGAATGTCCAAGGATAACATATTTAACACCAGCGTCAACCAGCATAGCCGGAGCGATTTCACCTGTGTAAGCACCTTTTTCTTCGAAGTACATGTTCTCTGCTGCTACAGCAATATTTGTACCTTTGCAGGCTTCAACAACCGGAACGATGTCGATTGCCGGAACACCGAATACTACGTCTACTTCATCGTTCTGTACAAGTGGTTTCAGAGTTTCTACTAATTTAACTGCTTCGCTTGGAGTCATGTTCATTTTCCAGTTTCCAGCGATAATTTTCTTTCTTGCCATTTTTATTATCTCCTTTTTTATTTATCATTAGCTGCTGCTACGCCCGGCAGTTCCTTTCCTTCCAGGAATTCCAGAGATGCTCCACCACCAGTAGAGATGTGAGTCATCTTATCGCCATAGCCAAGGATATTTACAGCTGCTGCGGAGTCACCACCACCGATGATAGTTGTAGCTTCTGTATCTGCAAGAGCTTTAGCAACTGCTTCTGTACCATGAGCAAAATTCGGCATTTCGAAGCAACCCATTGGTCCGTTCCATACAACTGTCTTAGCATCTTTTACAGCGTCACAGAAAATCTTTTCTGTTTCTGGTCCAATGTCCATTCCTTCCCAGCCGTCCGGAATGCATCCACGTTTTACAACCTGGATATTGCAGTCATTAGAGAAGTCATCACCGATTCTGTTGTCAACAGGAAGAAGAAGCTTAACGCCTTTTTCTTCTGCTTTTTTAAGCATGTCTAATGCATACTGAAGATAATCATCCTCACAGAGGGAATTACCAATGTGTCCGCCAAGAGCTTTGGAGAATGTATAGGACATTCCACCACCGATGATCAGAGTATCAACTTTGTCAAGAAGGTTGTTGATAACAGAGATCTTGCTGGAAACTTTCGCTCCACCAAGGATAGCTACAAATGGTCTCTCCGGATTTTCTACTGCATTTCCAAGGAATGCGATTTCTTTTTCCATCAGATATCCAACAACTGCGGTATCTACATATTTGGTAACACCAACGTTGGAGCAGTGTGCTCTGTGAGCAGTACCAAATGCATCATTTACGAATACATCGCAAAGGGAAGCAAGTTCTTTACTGAACTCATCACCGTTTTTGGTTTCTTCTGCACGATAACGTGTATTTTCAAGAAGAATAACTTCTCCGTCTTTCATGTCAGCTACTGCTGCTTTTACGGTATCATCAACAACAACCGGGCTCGGAACGAATTTAACTTCCTGTCCCAGAAGCTCTGTGAGACGTTTTGCAACAGGTGCAAGAGAAAGTTCCGGTTTCGGCTCTCCCTTCGGTTTGCCAAGGTGTGAGCAAAGAATGATCTTTCCGCCATCTGCGATCAGCTTCTTGATTGTAGGAAGAGCTGCTACCAGACGGTTCTCATCTGTGATTTTGCCGTCCTGCAGAGGTACATTAAAGTCACATCTTACCAGAACTCTCTGGCCTTTTACATTGATATCATCAACGGATTTTTTGTTTAATCCCATGCTAATATTCCTCCAAATTCATAAAAAATGGGCCCGGTCCAAATCAGACCGGACCCTGACTGAGTCTATTTGTGTCATTGCAAAATGCAACAACTTACTCCACACTTTAACTTATGGACTTAATTAAGCGTTCAGAAGTTTTCCAAAATGTTTGATTGTACGAACCATCTGGCTTGTGTAGGAGTTTTCATTGTCATACCATGAAACAACCTGTACTTCTGTTGTGCCGTTCTCAAGTGGCAGAACCATTGTCTGAGTAGCATCGAACAGAGAACCAAATCTCATACCAACGATAT
>OLNH01000734.1_pt1 | contig 23570 bp, 12 predicted proteins | sample 1643101 | NCBI WGS metagenome assembly OLNH01 (sample SAMEA3136758, study PRJEB25190) | human gut metagenome | biome: human gut; feature: human-associated habitat; material: faeces | place: Austria | collected 2013
TGCTTCATTTAATGCTTTTGTTAATCCATCAAATGATGCTTTTGTATAGTTTGCTCCGTTTAATCCATTTGCTTGATTGATTAATTCTTCTAATAAGTCTTTATTAGGGATTAATCTTAAGTTTACAAATGCTTTTACTAACTCAGTATATACTGTATTTATTTCTTCTTGCATTGCATTTTCATCGTTATATACGTTAGTTGCTGCTGTTAATGCATCATTAAATGGTGTCCATGTAGCTTCTGTATACTTGCTACTTTCTAAACCACTTACTTTATCAATAAATGTTTTTAATGACGCTTTATCACCTTTAATAAAGTCTAACATATGCATTGCATTAGCCAATCTATCAAATACATTGTTAACTTCTTCTTGTGTTGCTTTATCATCAGCATAAACTGCTTCAGCATTAGCAAGCGCTTCTTTAAATTCTTTTGCTACTACAGGAATCACAGTATCTAAATGCTCTTGAGTTATTTCTTTTGCAGCTGCAATTGCAATTGATAACAATTCTTTATCTGCTTCAACATCTGGTTGATCAGATACTACTTGATGAACATAGAATTCAGCAGCAGCAGCAAATGGTTTACCTGGATTATTTGTTACACCATCAAGTGCAATAAATTTTAATTTTCTAGCTGTTACCTGGTCAAATTTAATTATCTTTTCTTCACCATTACCATCCCAAGTTCCTTCTTCAATAATTGGAACCCATTCATCACTATTTTCTACTTGATAATATAATGAATATTTAGTAATGTTACCATTTGTTCCACTTGAACGAGGTATATATGTTAATTTATTGATGTCATATGTTTTATTCATATCAACAATAACTTCTGCTGGTAAGTTTTTGTATGGGCTATAAGATGTATGCCAAATTGTTGATAAATTACCATCAAATGCATAACTAATAGGTCCTTCTGTACCCATATCTGATTGTTCATTATTTGTAGTTACAGTGAAAGTTTTACCATCAAGTATTGTAGTATCTTTTTGAACTCCTTCACTAACAACTACATTATCGATTGTTGCATCGATTGCATTGCTTGTTGAACCGATTCTTTGAATTGGTAATAATAATGTTCCAACACCATAACCACCATTATTATTTCCTAGACTTAAACCTGGTTTAATATTTTCTTGTTTTACTTCACCAGTTTCATCCACATATTTACCAACAGCATTATATTTTTCACCGTTAACAAATAAGTAAGTACGAATACCATCAGTACTAATAGCTAAATGAACTTTTTGACCAACTGGTAATTTATATCCAAATGAGAAATCATATAATTCACGTTTATATCCTAAAGTACCATCATCCAAGATGCGAATATCATGCACATAACGTTCATTACCTGGTGCATCTGCTTCAAATAAAATTTCTCCTGGTTTTGCTTCTTGATTTAATGTAATATCAAATTCTAATGTATTTCCTGTTGCTAATTTTTCAATTGGTGTTGTCACATAGCTTTCATCACCGCTTAATGTTAAAGCACCTTTTTCAAATTTAGCATTAACATCTGTTAATAAATCACGATTATTTTCCGATGCATCACCTTTAGTGTCATTAGCTTCAAATTTATATTCCATATATTTTCCATCTTTAGCAGATGCTTTATGATATGGATTATGACCTGGTGCATCACCTAATTGTTCAACTGTTTCAGTTAATTCAGCATAAGTTGTTTCTTTAGCGTCACCCCAGTTTTTAGAAGCAAGAGTTGGCACTGCTTGAATAAAACGATCATAAATATCTACTTCGCTAATACCATTAGCACGAGTATCAATACTATCGTTCCAAATTGCAAATGTACTTCCTAACATTTGTTCAGATGCTGCAGAAATTTCTACACCACCAATACTATTAACTTGCCAATTATTAAATAATCTTTGTGTATTTAAGTAATCTCCATAATATCCTGCAGCAGGTACCATGTATAAATCACCATCAACTGTATTAATTAATTGATATCCTTGTTCATACATATCTTTAGGCTGTGCATACGGATTATACCAGCAATTCATTTGTACATTTTTACTACGAACTGGTGTACTTCCATTTTTATGTGATAAACTTCCCCACATACGTACAGTTGGGTTAGTTTCTTGAACATGTTCAATAATATCATCAGAGAACTTACGGAATGCTTCTGCATCACCATAGTATTCATCAGTACCAACATGAACTACCATGCTTGAATCAAACATATCTTCTGTCAAATATTCATCCCATAACTTTTTAACAAAGTTAGAACTATCAGCATAATGTTCATCAGATAAGTCAAATTGTTCCCCTGCTCTTGCAGCATTTCCTTCAACTGTTTTCTTTAAATGTAAATCTGGACGAACATCCATGAAAGCACCAGAATGTCCTGGAGCATCAAATTCAGGAACAATATTAACACCCATTTCTCGACTGTCTAAAATAAATTCTCTAAATTCTTTCTTAGAATAAGATAAGTCTGTTGAAGTCAAATCAGCAGCATTAGCAACACCTTTAGAATCGCCTTCAATTACTTGTCCTTTTTTAATATCAGATTCTAGACGGAATCCTGTATATGCTTTTTCCATCGCAGTTTCAACTGAACCATAATCTTCATAGAAAATTAAATTGTCATTTAAATGCACTTGGAAATCATTCATTTTATAATATGCCATTTCTTTAGCGATAGAATTTAATGTTTCCATTGAAACTGGTTTACGAGCTACATCCAAACTGAAACTACGTATTGAATATTTAGGATAATCACGAGTTAAACCTTTTGGCATTGTATCATCTTCTAGTTTTAAAATTTGTAACATCGATCTAGTTGACCAATACGCCCCAGTTGATTGCTCTGCCTTAATTGTTACGATATCATCGATATCCATGATATATCCTTCTTTACCTAAATTATTAGTAGTATCTTTTGTAAAGAAGATATCTCCTGGTTTAGCTGTTTCATCAGTTACAATCTCTAATTCTTTACCGCTAGCTTCTTTATAATCAGCTTGGAAAGCTTGTGCGGCTTTAGTAGCAATATCTTTAGCACTAGCATCAATTACTAAACGTGTACTTGCTTTTACTTTAAAGTCACCAGATTCTCCATGCCATTCAGCTAGTTCAGGAATTACAGTTGGTTTTGTATTTTCTCCAGCTGTTTCATGAATACCTGGAATTGTAAGCGCGAATTCTGTTGTAGATTCAGCAGTTTCTTCACCTTTTGTAATTTTATAAATTCCTTTTATTGCTGTATCTGTTAATGGTTGATAAATCTTACCATCTTTTGCAACGATTTGTTCTAAATCAGCTAAAAATTCAACCTTAAATCCTTCTGGAACTTCTGGTAAAACTAAAGCTGTTTGATCTTCATTAAAAGTAGGTGCTGTTTTTAACTTAGCAGCAGCTTCTTTTGCTGTATCATCTGGTTCAATATCTGGACTTTCAACTTTTGGCACATTTGCATATGCTTCAAATTCATACAATGAAACATTTGGCCAATTATTGTTACCACCATTATATTTAGTAACATTTAACTTAACATATTTTGCCCATACAGCTTTATCTAAAGTAATAACTTCTTCAGTTTCACTTACAGCTTCACTACTTGTATAGACATCTTCATAACTTGTGCCATCATTAGATACTGAAATCGTATATTGTTCAATATTTGCTCTTTCCCAAAAAATCTTGAAAGATCTTACTCGTTGACTTACTGGTAACTCAATTGTCAATGTTCGAGCTAAATTACTAGAATTAGTATCAGTTGCCCAACGTGAAGCTTTATCTTTAGTATTTCCATCAATAGCTTTATCTGGTGTAAATGATGTTCCACTTTCAGAATTACTAGCTGTTGCTTTTCCTTCACGATTGTAGTTTTCATCTGGCAATAAATCATCTGGAATATCATTTTCATATACTTGGAATTCATATACTGAAACTGATTTCCAATCAGCATCTGGATTGCCGTCAACATATTTACCATTGTATCCAGTAACTAGTAAACGTACATATTGAGCAGTTACAGCTTCATCTAAATGAATTGTTTCTACTACATCAGAAATTTCTCCATTACCATCTTTAGTGTAAACTGTTTCCCAATCACCATCACCAGTATTTGATGTTTGAATTTGATATTCGGTAATATTTTGTCTTTCCCATGCAATTACAAATGATTGGAAAGTTTTAGTTTCACCTAAATCAACTTTCAACCAAGCTTCTTCAGTCCCATTAAGTTGACTAGTTCCCCAACGAGATTGATCTGCTTTATTTTCTGCATCACGATTAACAATTCCATCAACCGCTTTAGTAGCTTTAAATTCTGTTCCCGACTCTTCTTCACTAGCAGTTGCTGTTTTACCCTTAGCAAGGTTAACTAAATCAGTTGTTCCCGGTTCAGTATCAAGTAACGCAGCTGCATCATTTCGAGCCTGAACCCCTAATAGTTGTGGTGAAACAGTACTTAATACCATTCCTCCAACTAGTAAGGCATTGGCTACTTTAATTTTTACGTCCTTCATAATCTATATCCTTTTCCTTCCTTTCGAATTGATAGCGGTATCAAAGCTATCAGTATGGATATTATTACATAAATAACATAATTTAGCAATAAGTGTACTTTATTTTTACACAAAATAAACTTAAATAAATTATTATATATATAATCTTTAAAATCATTTTTAAAAACATTATTATCTACCAATAAAACAAATCCCATAACTTTTTAAGCTTCAATTCCTTCATCTATCAACTTTTAAATTCATTTCATTAAACATAAAAAGAGATTTCGCAATCTACTATAAACATAGTAATTTTAGAAATCTCTTATTAATTATTAATCTTCTTTTCTTCTTAATACTGCATATCCAGCTACGCTTAATAATGCAAGGCCTGCTAACATTCCAGCTAAGCTTTCATCTCCAGTTTTTACACTTACAGTAGTATCACCTTTATTTACTGGTGTTTTTACTGTGTTATCAGTTGTTACTGTTTGTAATCCTGCAAGAGCTTTTGCTAGAACATCTTTTGCACTATCTACTTCTTTTTGCGTTGCATCTGGATTATCAAATACTACTTTTGCTTCATCTAATGCTTTTGTCAACCCATCAAATGATGCTTTTGTATAATTTGCTACGTTTAATCCATTTGCTTGATTGATTAATTCTTCTAATAAGCTCTTATCAGGAATTAATCTTAAGTTCAAGAATGCTGTTACTAATTCACTGTAAGCTGTATTTACTTCTTCTTGCATTGCATTTTCATCATTATATACAACACTAGCTTCAGTTAATTCTGCTTCAAATGCTGTCCATGTAGTTTCAGTATATTTAGATGAATCTAATCCTGCAACTTTATCGATGAATGCTTTTAATGCTGTTTTATCTCCTTTGAAGAATTCTAATTTTTGCATTACACTTGCAAGTCTATCAAATGCATTATTTACTTCATCTTGAGTAGCACTTGCATTATTGTAAACTGCATTTGCTTCATCTCTAGCTGCTTTAAATTCATTAGCAACTACTGGAATTACTTTTTCTAAATCTTTATCAGTAATTGCATTAGCTAAATCGATGGCGATACTTAATGCTGTTTTATCTGCTTCTTTATAATCAATTAATTTAAAGATTACTTCTACTTGATGTGCTTTTTTTACATTAACTAAAGTTATACTGTTATTTTCAACTTTACCATCGTATACTTGTCCATCAACCAACACTTGATCAAAAACATACCCTTCTTCTGGAGTAAATGTAATAACCAAATCCTCACCATATTTTACATCTAAATTTTCATTAGTAATTATTCCATTTTGTGCTGTTACAGTAGGGGTAATGATTTCACTAAAACTAAACCAATCAATATTAGCAACATTTTGTTTTGGTAAACCTTCAACTTCAGCAGGCAATATTTCACCACTAAAAGTTAAATATACATCATGAATACCTGTAATATTTTGAGTAGATTCAAATTTCTTACTACCATATACATAATCTTTCCATGTACCTGTTTTATTTGGAACAAAAGTTACAATTGGTTCATTATCAACACTATCCAACCTTACTTCAATTAGTGGATTACCACATTGAGTAATTGTTTCTGCTGAATAATATAATTCAAAGAAATTTGCATTAGAATCAAAAATAACATTTTTATAACATACCCAATCACCTGGATTTAAACTTCCAATGTTTGGCCCATCATTAACAATTCCAGAATTTTCATCATATGTTTCGGCTTCTTGTTTATCATATGCTAAACGATTTGAATCTATTTTATCTAAAGCATCTTGTAAACCATAATAAGCCTCTTCAATTGCTTCTTCATCAGGAGCTTCTTGATTAATTACCTCTCTAGCAATAGCAAGTTTTTGATCAATATTCTTAATTATTTCTATATGTACAGAAGACAAATCTAAACTTTCGCTGTAAGTTACTAAGTTCTTTAAATCTTCTAAAGTAATTTTTTCAAATTCATCTAATTGTGAGAATAATTCTATTTCTGAAATTTCTTCTCCACCAATTAATTCTAATTTATAATGTTTAAATTCATCTGCTTCATGAATCACAAATGGTCTTGTATAACGACCCCATTCAAATTCTAGATTAGCTCTTTCTTCAAGTAACTGCCAACTTTTAGCATCATTAGACCCATATACTTTGAATCCTTCTGGAGCTTTACTATCTTTAGAAGAAGTAAGCGTAAGCATATCAATAAATTGTGGTTTAGTAAAACTATAAATCAATTCTGAAGTATCTTGTGATAATGTTGCTACTGTATCTGATGTATTATCAAACAAATTTTTAGCATTTTCAATATTCTTGGTAGTCATACTTGTTAAATATACATCACCATCAATCTTATCAACTTCTTTTACTTTAGTTGACGTAATATCTTCTTTTGGATTGGCAATTTGATCATCCTTTGTAACTGATGTTGGTAAACTATCAATACTGCTACCCCATGAAGAAGGAGTATTTGACATATTCATAACAATATCTGCCCCATTTATTAAATCTTCATGTGTTAAGTAGTTCTTATTATAGCTTTCACCATTTAAAGTTACATTTTGAATATATACATTTTCTTTACTGTTTCCATTAGCAGTAATCGTAATATCTTTACCATTGTCTAAATGAATTATTGCTTTATCAAAGATTGGTGAACCAATCATATATTCATTAGTTCCCATAATTGGATAAAAACCTAAAGCACTAAAGACATACCATGCTCCTCCTGCACCATTATCCTCATCACCAATCATTCCTTGACCAATTTCACTACCAATAAAACAACGATCTAAAGAATCTCTAACATATTTTTGAGTTTTCCATGGTTGACCTGCATAATTATACATATAAATAATATGATAAGCGGGTTGATTAGATTGATTATATTGACCCATCTTAACTTCTCGAGCTTCTTTTGGTTCTTTATGGCCATATCCATATCCATCCATATCAGCTCCAAAACCATTAATCTCACCTTTTGTTTCAAAAATCGTATCTAATTTTTCAGCAAGTTTATCACAACCACCATATAAATTAGCCAAACCTTGACCATCATAAGTTACTCCAACTGACCAAACATATGCATTTGCTTCATCATAATTGTCACCCCAGTATCTTGGATCAAAGGTATTTACATCATTAAGACTTGGCCCATACCAGTTACCTGCTGCATCTTTTCCTTTAAACCACATATCATTTACATCATCGCTTTGTTTATCGAATAAATTAACATAATTCATTGCACGATTTGCATAATATACTGCTTCATCTTCATAGCCTAATTCTCTTGCCATTTCAGAAATACCATAGTCATTATTATACCCTTCCATTGACCAAGAAAATCCTGCATCTTGTTCTTTACTTGTATAACCTCTAAAAATAGCAGTTGATAATTGTTTTCTACCATAATTACTATCATCACTAACGACAGCACCATTTTTAATCATTGATTTAAAAGCACCCTCTTGATCAAAAGCTATACCTTTTTTCATCGCATCAGCAAAAACAATATCACTGCTTGTACCTGACATAAAGTATGTTCCCCCTGGTGCAGACCATCTTGGTACCCAATCAGTATCTTTATAGTGTTGAACTAGACCATTCAATAATTCACTACTTTTATCCATAGAGAAAATACTATAAGCCGGCCAAGCTGCCCTATATGTATCCCAGAATCCATTATTATAATACATCTTACCTTCAACAACCTCAGGTTTTTCATTAGATCCACCATATGGACTTGAATATTTCCAAACTGGATTTTCATTAGTTCCAGTATTTTCACTTAATAAGTTTGGATACATAAACATTCGATACATATTAGAATACAATGATACTTTTTGATCATAAGAACCACCTTCAACTTCAACAACATCTAATTTATCATCCCAAGTTTTTAATGCTTGATCATAAATTGTATTAAAGTCATTATCATTAATTTCTAATTCTATATTATGCTTTGCCTGCTCAAAACTAATAAATGATGTTGCCACTTTCATTTCGACAACTTCATCTTCAAAAGAAGCAATACCTTGTCGATTATTTGCCGTTCTTGTATAAGTCATCGGTTTATCAAATGTTCCATAAATATACATATCTTTTAACCCATAACTTGTATGATTAGTACGTGCTTTAAAACTATTTGTTTCCATATCATATTCAATAATCGAACCGTCATCACTACCATTAATTGAATCAAAAATTACATTTTTATGTTGTGCATCTTTTGGAAAAGTAAATCTTACTACTGCTCCATGATCAGTTGGTGTAAGTTCCATTTTCGTATTTGATGCATTTGTACCTTCAGGAAATTCTATTCCATAATAATATACTCTAGCAACTTCTTTTTCATGTGAAAAAGGAATTTTTCTTTCATTTTCACCAAAACTACCAGTTTGTGGATCAATTGATGTATTAATCATGAATTGCCATGTACCACGATCACCGACCCAATTACTTGCTTCATGACTTATTGTCATATGTCTAAAATAATTACCATTTGCTTGATATGTATATGTATTTCTACCTCGACCATCTACTGAAGTATTTGATGGTACCCAAAAATTAAATCCATGAGGCATTGTAACTGCCGGAACATTTAGACCTCGAGAAAAAGCCGGAGAATCATTCGTTCCACGCAAAATGTTTACATAATCTGCTAAATGTTCATAAACAGGATCAGTTGCCTGATAAATACGGATATCATCAATATAACTACGAAATGCTCGATCCTTCTCTTCTGGGAATTGATCATTTTTATCATTATCATAGTCAACTAAAATACTGTCTACTGTTTTACCTAAAGCAACTTTCCCAATATTACCACTTACATGATTCCATTGTTTAGTCACTAATGTTCTACTATCACCTTGTTCCATTGCTGCGATAATATTTCCATGATCATCTAATGCTTTTAAATCACTTAAATATGTTCCATCAGTAAATTTAATATCTACTGCCATATGCATTTGCGTATAATTATAATCATAATCTCTTTCATTAATTAAATCAGGAAAAATCATATAATCTAATTTAGTATCATTAGTAATCACGATATTTTGATCTTTTAAATCATATAATTTATTATATGAATATCCTCGTTCTTTACCATAGTGTATTCCACTAACTTCTAATGATTTTTTTCCACTATAGCCAACACCGCTAGCTCCTACCCAAGGCGAAATTGGCCCTCCAACAATTTTAGTTGTCATTCCTTTTTGCTCAACTTCTGGTGGTAATTCCTCATCACTACCTAAAGCAAATTCTGAAAATTGTGTCATTCCATTATCACCATGATTTTTTATAATATCTAAACGAAAATATTGATATTTTTTAGGATTAACAATTTCAAAAGTTTTTCTTTCAAAACGCTCATTAAACACAATTCCATTTTGTTCATCTATTAACTCATAAACTTCACCATCGACAGAGCCATATAGTTTCCAAGATTCAGGATCTCTCTCTGGAGAATCATTTGCACTAGCAATTTGATAGCGATTAATTGTAATACTTTGTGTTAAAGCAAATTTTACCCAAATTGGATTATCAACACTAGGAACATTAGCATTACTTAAATATTTAGAATCAGTACTTCCATCAAATAAACAATCAACTATTTCAGTATTATTATGCTGTTTTGATGCTTCAAATGAACTTCCATTAACAAGCTGCATAACATTACCTTCAATTGTTTCTTCATCCTTAATTCGATTTACATTTTTACTTCCTTTTTGCTCATCAACTAATGAATTGACAAAATCATCTTGATTTTCTTCAAAACTTTCTTGCCATAATATTACCTCTTCATTACTTCCAGTATCGGGTTCCTTAGCTAAAAGCATTGTAGAATAATCACCTACAATAGCTGTTCCACCTAATAAAAAACTCAATGTAATTGAAAATAATTTTCTTTTAAACAGTTTCATTTTTTTCTCCTTTCCCTTTTATCTGTGTTACCTTCATTTAACATAATTAAAATTATTCTTTTAAATTCCTCCTTCCAATAAAAAAATGTAAGCCCTTGCTTAATAATAATGATAATAATAAATCCAGTTTTTTTAAAGTTATAATTTTTGTAACTTTTTTTACATAAATTGTACGTTACAAAATAATATACAGTATTTCAATTTATAAAACTAAGCTCCATAATTATAGTCATTAGAAGTCCAAAAATAACTATAAGGAGAATCCAAGATGAATGTGAAAAACATTAATGATGAAATCAAGATGCAACAATAGATAGGCAAAATCAAAGAATTAGATAACAAAGAGTTAGTGGACACATTAAAAACTAGCTTATGTATTAAATTAATTAATGATTGAAAATCATTTTAATGAAAAAATCCGCCATTATTTGTCTAAAAGTAGTCAAAAGGCCAGATTTTCATCTGGCCTTGTTTAAATTGATTATAGATTTTTAATATGAATAATTTCATAAGAAAATAAAATTACTTATACGCTTTTCTTTACAAAGTTGACAGATATATTAAAGAGAATACTGATTTATAATCAATATTCCCCTTAATATTTTAGAACTATTTTCATTAAAGTGTCTAATTTAGAACACCAAAATCTCTTATTTAGTTGTTAATCTTCTTTTTTCTAAGTACTGTATATCCATCTACACTTAATAATGCAAGACCTGCTAACATTCCAGCTAAGCTTTCATCTCCTGTTTTTACACTTACAGTTGTATCACCATTACTTACTGGTGTTTTTACTGTATTATCAGCTGTTACTGTTTGTAATCCTGCTAGAGCTTTGGCTAGAACATCTTTAGCACTATCTACTTCAACTTGCGTAGCATTTGGATTTTCAAATACTATTTTTGCTTCATCTAATGCTTTTGTTAATCCATCAAATGATGCTTTTGTATAGTTTGCTACATTTAATCCACTTGCTTGATTGATTAAGTCTTCTAATAAATCTTTATTAGGTTTTAATCTTAAATCTAAATATGCTTTTACTAATTCATTATAAGCACTATCTACTTCTTCTTGCGTTGCATTAACATCTTCATATACTATGATTGCTTCATCTAATTCTTTTTCAAATACGGCCCATGAACCCGGTGTATATTTATCTTTGTAATCTTCTAATCCTGTAACATCATCGATAAATGCTTCTAACGCTGATTTATTCCCCTTATAAAATTCTAATTTTTGCATTACACTTGCAAGTCTGTCAAATGCATTGTTTACTTCTTCTTGAGTTGCACTGATATCATTGTAAACTGTATTAGCTTCATCTCTTGCAGCAATGAATTCATTAGCTACTGCTGGAATTACTTTATCTAAATCTTCATCAGTAATTGCATTAGCTAAATCTACTGCAATCTTTAATGCTGTTTTATCGCTATCAACTACTTTATCTCCATATAAATGGAATTCATATACTCTAGCATTATCTTCATTAGCACTACCTAATTTTTTTATTAATAATCTAAAATTATCACCTATAACTGGTGTTTCTAAGTTTGCATAATAAAGATTTTCTTGGTTACCAGTTACATTATGAACATCTTTCCATTCACCATTTTCTTTAACTTGTAATTGGAAATCTCTTGTAATATAACTTGCATTTTCTTTTTCTGCACTTAATAATTCTAAAGCATTTACACGATATTTTTGTGGTAATTTTACTTCTAGCCAGTAATATCCATTATCATCATTACTATTACGACAACTCCATTTTGTATTTGTATCAAAATCAATTGCTTTAATAGCATCTTCATTTTCATTAACAGCATGATTTACTGATACTTCAATACCAGGAGTTTTCATAATACTTCCAGTAAATGTTGAATAATCCTTATCACCATAAAGTTCAACTTCATAAATTCTAGTTGTTCTAGCTTGATTTGCTTGAGTTGGGTTTGTTACATATAAACGAACATAACGTCCTTCAAACATCGGTAAAGTTCTTGAAGTTGTTGAATCAGTATTTCCTACAACACTATCAACATCTAACCATTCATCACCAGATTTAACTTGAAGTTTGAAATCTCTTGTATTATATGATGCTTGTTCTCCACCTGCTTGAGCATGTTTTACAACCCATTTATTTAATTGATAAACATCTCCTAAATCTATTTCTAACCAGAAATCTGGATTTGCTGATGATTCATTATCTTTACTACACCATTTAGTTTTAGTATTACCGTCAACAGCATATTTTCCATCTTCTGCTTCGCTATGTCTACCACTAGCTGTTACATTTTTATTTTTAGCTATATTTTCTGTAGAATTTAATTTTTTACCTGTTAAACCATTACTATTTTCTACTTTTAATTTTAATGAATCTGAAACATTTCCAAAAAGATCAACTGCTACTACAGTATAATAGAAAGTTCCTGCTTGCTTTGTTTCACTGTAACTTAAATCATTTGTAGCTGTTAAAAGACTTGTTTCATCTAGATCATAATTTTCTTCATTGCCACGATACACTCGATACTCTTTAATCTTTATATTATCAGTTGCTTCAGCCCAACTAAATTTAACTAAACCGATATCAAGATATCTTTCATCTAATTGAATTTCACCGGTTAATATTGGTTTTTCAAAATCAGAAATATCTACTTTTATAAGTGGTGAATTTAATGATTTATTTCCAAAATAATCTTCTGCTTCTACTTTAAAGTATTTAACTTCATTTGATACATCAAATGTATAAGTTGTATCTTTAGTTGATGTAACTAATGTTTCATCATTTAATTCAAAATCTTCTTGAGTTGAACTATAGATATTATATTGTTTAATTTGTGTATTATCTGTAGCTTCGTTCCAATTTAATGCTAATGTACCTTCATTTAATTTTGAATCATCTAATGTTAATCCTGTTACATCACTTGGATTTTCATTATCTACTTCTCTTGCCCAATCACTTGGTTGACTACCCATTACATATTCTAAAGTTCCACCTTCTTTAATTTGATCCCAAGTTAATTTAGAAGATGTTAATGGTTGTCCATTCCATGTTGCTGATTGAACATAGATATTGTCTCCGCCTGCATTTATACCTTTGATTACAAAATCATTTCCTGTTCCTAAATGATAAGTAACTTCTGGTAAATGTGTTCCATGTAAGTAATAATTATTAGTTCCTGACATTGGGAAGAAGCCACTCATCATAAATAAATACATAGAACTCATTGCACCATTATCTTCATCACCTGGATAACCAACATCAGTATATTTACTTAAATATACATCAACCCATTTACTTGCTAAATCAGGACGTTGAACTTCATCACTTGCTAAAGTCCAAATTGTTTGGAATGCCGATTCATTTGCAAAGTTGATATAACCTTGTCCTAAAGCATAATCTAAACGATCAGCATATGCATATTTACCACCCATTTTTTCTACTAATGTTGGCAAATCAAATGTAGGAGAGTAACTACCTTCCCAAATTCCTGCTTCATAGAAGTCATCACCATATCCTTGCCATTTCATTTCAGTACCATCATATCCTAAAAAATGACTTGGATCTACAGTTGCATAACTTCCATCTTCTGCTCTTTTATGAATAAATCCTTTATAACCATCTGATGACACAAGATTTTCATCCCAGTTATTTAACCATTTTTTTGAAGATTGAATATATTTTTCATAATCTTCATCAATTTCAATATGTCCGTTTCCACGACCTCTTGCAGATTCAACAAATATTTTTGCTTCATCGCTGCTAGGATAAGTGAAACGATAAATCGCACAACGTTCTGTAGCAGTCATTTCAGCAGTAATTGGTTTTCCTTCTTCTTTACCTGCTGTTACTTTATAGTAATAAGGTGTTGCAGTCTCATCATCATGTGAAAAAGTCAACGCTCTTCCGTCTTGATCAGGGCTAACATCACCAATTTGTGGCATAACATTAACATAGCCATAATCACCCATCCAAATTGCTGGTTGGTGTGTTGCAAAGAAACCTTTAAATTTTGTATCTTTGTATTCATAAGAAATGTCACCGATACGGTTTTCTCTTGTTTGTGGTGTGAAATTAGTCATTCCAAATGGTGCACTTACAAGAGGTGCAGTTCCTGACCATTCACTATCCCCTTTAAAGTTATTTGTACCGATTAAAGGATTAACATGTTGTACTAAATCCTTAGTTTCATAATTATTTGTTGTAATTTCATAATTCGTACTTTCTTTTGCAAATACAGTTGATGCACTACCCAAAATATTTGTAAGTGTCACCATACCTGTAATCAAGAAAGATATGCTTCTTTCATATTTACCTCCCACTATTTACAATATAATTTACAATTTATTAAAATCATCACCTTCATATCTTCACATTTTAAGTATAGTGTCATTTGCACATTTTAACAATTTACAACTTTTGTAATTATTTTTTCGAAAACTCTAAATAAAATTTACGTAAAATAAATTTACGAAAATTTTATACTATTAAAACTGTTTCAAATAAAAAAAGCCCAATTGGGCATTTTCAATATAAATATTCACATTATTTTTTCTTCGACTTGATTCTAAACAGTCTCTTCAGTCCTCGGCCTACTACCTGAAAGAAACTCAGTGACTTTACCAGCCGGTTCGATTCTATATATTTATTTACCGCTCTTAATGTTGCCTTGTTGTCTCTTGTTGAAAATGTAAACCTTCCGTTTTGCTTCGTCACTATCGCAAAGCGCGGTATCCATTTCCCTTTAAAGTTTACCGATGCCATCACATAGTCTATCTCTTCCCATGGTATCTGGATATAGTCCTTGAGATTCTTTTCATTATAGAATTCAAATGCCTTGTCTCCTATCATCACCTTCCCATAGTTCGCCATCCCCAGATATGATGTCGCCGCTACTGTATAGTCTACTTTTGTATTCATTGACTGTACCATCTGTCTTCTCCTCTTTCTCTGTATAAAAAGCTCGGTTCCCCCGAGCTTTTCTTTTACATGATTCCTATTAAATGTGCTACGATACCAACTACGAATAATGCGATGATTATTATGATTGGTGACACTTTTTTCTTTAATAGCCAGCAGCATAGTAATGTTAACAATAATGCTGCAAGCCCTGGAATTAACTGATCCAAGTTTTGTTGTAATGTTGTTACTTTTACTTCATCCAATGCTGAAGCTCCCAATTGACTGTATGTTGTCAATGCTGACTTGATCCCTTCTGCTCCTGATGGCAGACTTGACCAGTCAATGAATGCTCCTGCTGATTGTGTTACTTCTGATACTGTTGGTGTAAATGAAATACTTACCCAGCGTTGTACCAGTGATCCGATTATGAACATCCCTAATAGTGATGCCCCTTGTGTGATCTTTCCTAATAGCCCTCCTGATAAGTCTTTGGCTATTGATGTTCCTACTTTGTATCCGAATTCTTGTGTATACCAGATGAATGCCATTCTGATTATGTTCCATGCAAAGAAGAATAACAGTGGCCCTACGATATTTCCGCTTAATGCAAGTGATGCTCCTAAAGCCCCTAATATCGGTCTTAATGTAAACCAGAATACTGGATCTCCTACTCCGGCTAATGGTCCCATCATTCCGACCTTAACCCCTTGGATTGCCTGGTCGTTGATTTCTGCTCCATTTGCTCTTTCTTCTTCCAACGCTAATGTTACACCCATTACTGGTGCTGATACATATGGATGGGTATTATAGAATTCCATATGTCTCTTTAATGCCTCTATTTGATCCTCTTTATTTGGATATAGTCTTTTGATGGCTGGTATTATTGAATAACACCATCCTCCGTTTTGCATACGTTCATAGTTCCATGAACCTTGAAGGAACTGATGACGCCATGCAACAGACATACGATCTTTTTTTGTTAACTTATATTTTTCTGCCATGTTTATTTTTCTCCCTTCAAGATTAATAATCGTTTAAGATATCTCCTAATGGGTCTCCAGAACCTCCGGCTCCGTTTCCTCCATTAGATCCGCCATTTTCTTTTAATCCTAAATAGATTAATGCTAATGCGATTCCAATTGCTCCTAGTGCAATTAATGTTAATTCTCCAATTGCTGCTAATACGAACCCTAGTGCAAAGAATGGCCATGTTTCTTTTGTTGACATCATGTTGATTACCATTGCGTAACCTACTGCTGCTACCATTCCCCCACCGATTGTCATACCGTCTGCTAGCCATGATGGCATTTGATTCAATGCCCCTGTTACTGCTTCTGCAGGAATGAAGCAAAGTGCAGCTGCTGGAATTGCGATTCTGACACCTTGTAATAAGATTGCTAAGATTTGCCAGATTTCAATTGATCTCATGTTTCCTTTTTCTGCTGCTGCATCCATGAAGTGTACCATTGGAATTGCAATTGTACGGCAGATCATTGTTAAGAATAATCCGGCTACTGAAAGTGGAACAGCTACTGCAATTGATGTTGAAATAGCAGTTTGCACATCAGTGCTTCCTCCTTCTAATCCTAACACCATGATGATTGCTGATGCTACTGATGCAAGTGCAGCATCAGGTGCTACTGCAGCACCTACGTTTGCCCATCCAAGTGCAATCATCTGTAGCGAACCTCCTAGAATGATTCCTTCTGATGCATGTCCGCTTACAACACCTATTAAGGTACATGCCACTAGTGGTTGATGGAACTGGAATTCATCAAGAATCCCTTCCATACCTGCTAGCAGGGCAACTATAATAATTAAAACTATTGTTATGATTGACATTATAATTTCCTCCTAAGCATTTCCTAATTCGGCTTTTGCCTTTTTAAGAAGATTATCGATATTTTCTTTTGAATCACTTGGTACCTTGCGGATATCAAATTTGATTCCTTTCGATTTTATTTTCTCGATTGTTTTTACATCATCTTTGTCCATTGCGATTGCTTTATTTACAACCACTTTTCCAATTGAATGCGCCATTGATCCGATGTTTAGTTCTTTGATCTCTACTCCACCTTCGATTGCTTTCAATGCATCCTGTGGTGTTTCAAACAGCAGCATCGCTTTTGTATTTCCAAATCGTGGATCCTTAGCTACCTTGATCATTTTATCAATCGGTACTACATTAGCCTTTACTCCTGGTGGCGCTGCCTGTTCGATCATTTTCTTACGAAGATCATCTCGTGCTACTGAATCTGATACTACGATGATTCGATTTGGATTTGTTGTCTTTGTCCATGTTGTAGCTACCTGTCCATGAAGCAAACGTGTATCGATACGTGCAAGTACATATTTGATCTTTCCGTCTCCAATCACTGTTCCTTCTGGAATTGCTCCTTGAACTGGTGCTTTTGTGGCTGCTGGAGCTGCTTTTACCGGTTCCAGTTTTTCAGGTTTTACTTTTACACCTTCTCTTGCAACTTCTACGATATGTTTTGCAATTTCATGTGCAGTCTGCATTGATAGACGAGAAGCATAAGCTTCAATCAGCATTGGCAAGTTCAAACCAGTAACGATTGCCCATGTGTCTTCATGTCCGTCGATTAGTCCATTAGATTGATTGAAAGGTGTACCACCCCATAAATCAACTAAAAACAAGACTTGTTCCTGATTTTCGAATGTAGCAATTGCTTCTTCTATCTTTGCCTTTAAATCATCTGGTCCTTCGCTAGGCTGTAATGTTACAGCTTTTACATCCTGCTGTTCTCCAAAGATCATTGATCCGGATTGTAGGATTCCGTTTGCGAATTCTCCATGACTAGCAAGAATAATTCCTACCATCTTTTTCTCCTCCCATTCTTTAGTCTTTGAAAGTTATAAGCATTTTTTATAGGAAATATTTATCTCTACAGTATTATTTATATATTTTATTTCCATTAACTTTACTCATAACTATACTTTAAGTATATAAATATTTATCAATATTTTCAAGAATTTTATACATACTGACCCCTTATAAGTTTTGTAATTTTATTTACAAATCTTGTGAAATTTTAGAACATAAGAATATTTGTAAATTAAATTACGAAATTTCTAACTTTTCAAATTAATAATGTTCATTATAATATATACTAGGTAAATGGGAGGTATAAAAATGTTAATAAGTGCACGAATGCTTGAAATAGTAAAACATTTGTATCAGTACAAAACAACAACATATAAAGAAATAGAACAATCTCTTGGTATTAAAGAAAGAAATGTTAGATATGATGTTGACCGTATTAATGAAATATTAGCAGAAAATGGACTAGAGCAAATAGAAAGAAAAGGTAAGGGTGTTTTAGAAGTTCCTGCTAATTTTAAAACATATATCTTTGAAACTAATAACGAATTTGTTTATTCACAAGCAGAACGTTCTTCAATATTATTGTTGTATCTTTTCTTTAATAACAAAGAATTAAAACTTAATAAAATTGCAAAGAAAATTCAAGTTTCTCGAAGTACAATTAAAAATGACTTTGATGAGATTGAGCAAATGTTATTAAAAAAGGGATTTGAAATTAAATATGATGATAATTTTATTATCAATGGTGATACAAGACATTGTATTCACTTTATGGTAGGTGAAATAAAAAAATATATTTCATTAATTAAACATTCAAAATATTTAAATAGTTTTCAAGAATATGTTTTAGAAATTTTAGAACAATCATTTAAGGGTGTTTCATTAAGTAAAATTATTACATCAATTGATGATATGCTCGAAGAAACAAATCGTACATTTACAGATGAAACATATAACTGGTATGTTGCAAATATTTTATGCATGATATGGCTTTTTGAAAAAGATGGAATACCTGCTTTTGATCTAGGCTTTTTAGAAAGAGATGATCAAAATATTGATAAATTTATATTCCAGTTAGAAACACTTTTAAATAAAGAAATCGATAAAAAAAATCGTAATAAAATGATAAATTTCTTAAGTTATTTAAATTTATATGCAAAATCAGAAAATAGTTTAGATATGGTAAATGTTGAAGCAATAGTTACTAATTTTATTTCCGGAATGTCTTTAGAAATGGGAATTCCATTTCAAAATGATCCAATTTTAATCGAAGGGTTGTTCAATCACATCGTTCCACTTATTCAACGAATTAAATTAGGTGTAGTAGTTGATGAAAATGTTATTTCATTATTATCTACAAAGAATTTAGAAGTATATGAAATTGTATCTCGAGTTATAACAAAAATAGATATTTTAAACAAAATTACAAATGAAAATGAGATTGCCTATCTAACAATTCATTTTATTGCTAGTCTAAAAAGAATCAATACCACTAATCGTAAAAAAGTATTACTCGTATGTGGACATGGTTATGGCACAACAACTATGTTAAAAGAAACATTATTAACTGAATATCAAGTTGAAATAGTTGACACGATTCCAAAATATAAAATATCAAGTTATCAAAACTTTGATAATATCAATTTAGTTATTACAACTACAAAATTAGATGTCGGTATTGATTATTTAAAAGTAAATCCAATTTTAACAGAACTAGATGATAGATGTTTGATTAATGCTGGAATAGCCAGAAGAACACCGTTATCAAATTATTATTCAATAAATAAATCTTTGGACTTTTTAACTGATGAAGATAGATTAAGGGTATTAGATGTTATTAGGGAAGAACTTGGATATCGTGATTTATGTAAACCGAAGAAAATTGCTAAATTGAGTGATTTATTAAGTGAAAATGTTATTAAAATCGTTGATGAAGAAATGACATGGGAAGAAGCCATTATACAAAGTTGTAATATCATGGAAAATATCAATGCTATTAATAGAAACTATATGGAATCTATTTTTGATATAATTGAACAAAATGGTTTTTATTCAATTATTGATGGTTCATTTGCATTATTACATGGAAATTGTGATATTGGCGTGTATAAAACATCTATGAGTATGATCATTAATAAGAAAAAGATAAAATTTGGAGAAAAAGAAGTTAATATAATTTTCTGTTTATCTAGTAAAGATCAAAAAGAACATATACCAGCGATTATTAATCTTATGAAATTAGAAAAAACTACAGATTTCATAAAGTATGTTTTAAAAGCCGATTCAAGTAAAGAAGCGTATGAAACATTAGTACAATATGAAAGGAGAATTATATAATAATGTATCTGGCAGATAAAGAATGCGTAGTATTTGATATCCCAGATACTACAAAAGATAACGTAATAAAAACGTTAATTAGTAAACTTGATAAAGTAGGATGTATCTCTAATGTCGAAGAATTTTATAAAAATGTTTTAGACAGAGAAGAAATTTGTGCTACAGCAATAGGAAACGAAATGGGTTTACCTCACGGTAAAACTTCAAATGTATTAAGACCATCTATTTGTTTTGGTCGATTACTTAATCCAGTAATATGGAATGAAAAAACAGGCGAAAAGGTTAAATATGTTATATTGATAGCTGTTCCAGAAAAAAGTTCATCTGATATACATATGAAAATTATTTCTTCTTTAGCCCGTAAATTAATGCATACAGAGTATCGAAATATATTACTAAGCGGAACCCAAGAAGAAGTATTTGACTTTTTAAATGCAACAGTAGAAATATAGATTATATATAATGATTTGTTGTAGTATAATACAGATATGTATACCATCTTAATGGAGGATGAAAATGAAAAAAATACTAACAAATTTAAAACGTCATTTACTTACTGGTACATCTCATATGATTCCATTTATTGTAGCAGGAGGAATTTTATTTTCAATTTCAGTTATGTTAAATCCTGATGGGGCAACAGCCCCATCAGGAGATAGCAATACCTTTCTTTATGGCTTATCACAGATTGGAAATGCAGGATTAACTTTATATATTCCAATTCTTGGTGGATATATTGCATATTCTATTGCTGATAGACCAGGATTGGCCCCTGGAATGTGTGGAGCATGGATTGCTAGAGATATTGGTGCTGGCTTTTTAGGCGGAATAGCTGCTGGCTTTATTGCTGGTTATATTGTCAACCAATTAAAAAAAATCAAGCTATCTACATCTTTAAAATCATTAGGTACAATTTTTTTATATCCATTGGTTGGCACCTTTTTAACAGGCGGCATTGTATTTTGGTTAATTGGAACACCACTAAGTATGTTGATGAATGAACTAACAGAATGGTTAGCTGGTATGAGTGATGCTGGATTAATTCCTTTAGGTTCTATTTTAGGAACAATGACAGCATTTGATATGGGAGGACCAATAAATAAAGTATCAACTTTATTTGCTCAAACCCAAGTAAATACTTTACCCTATTTAATGGGAGGTGTTGGTGTTGCAATTTGTACACCACCACTTGGCATGGGACTAGCAACATTATTAGCACCAAAAAAATACAGTAACGAAGAAAAACAAGCAGGTAAAGCTGCAATTATAATGGGTTGTGTTGGAATTACAGAAGGAGCAATTCCTTTTGCTGCAAATGATCCAATAAGGGTTATTCCTTCAATTTGTGTTGGAGCAGCAGTTGGAAATGTAATTGCATTTCTATCAGGTGTACTAAATCATGCCCCATGGGGTGGATTTATTGTATTGCCCGTAATAGAGGGACGATTAGGATATATTCTAGGTATCGTTATCGGTTCAATTATTACTGCTATAATGGTAAATTTATTAAAAAAAGTAAATACAGATAAAACTGATTATAAAGATGATTTAGATGATATTGAATTAAATTTTGAAGAACTATAATACATTATAAAGGAGTGGAGAGAATGAAAGTTGTTGGATGTACTGCATGTCCTTCAGGAGTAGCACATACATATATGGCTGCTGAAGCATTAATGTTATCAGGAAAAAAATATGGTGTCGAAGTACACATGGAAACTCAAGGAGGGTGTGGGATTGAAAATAAATTAGATCCTAAAGATATCGAAGAAGCAGTTTGTGTTATTTTATCAAATGATATTAATATTGAAGGAGAAGATCGTTTTAAAGGAAAAAAGGTTCTCCGTATGGGAGTTTCTGATTTAATTGAAAAATCAGATGCAATTATTTCAAAAATCAAAAAAACATTTTAAATGATTAATCATTTTTAGAAATATAATAAATAAAATATCATATTTCTTTATTTTAATAAATATGTGTATCAAACATAGATTAGTAAATTTCTTTTCCATCTATTACTGCTAAATTAAAATGCAAATATTCATTAATTATGATAATCTATCTCATAAAGAGTTTGTTTAAATCAAGCAAACTCTTTTTTATTATTGTTTTCTATAATGTTTTTATATTCAGTAATTTAACTAAATCAATTTTAATAGTTATATAAAATTATTAATACTTGTTTGATATCTATAACGAATTTCAATCAAACTCTTTCTAGCGCTATTACTTCCTATTTCTTTATTTTTAGTTATTTAATATACAGTATTTCAATTTAAACTATGATGAATACTAGCTTTTTAAAGATATCTAATTGAATTTTTTTCATACAAAAAAATCCTTTCATGATATGATTAAATTACTTATATCAATCTATCAAGGAAGGATAATATCATTTACGATGATATCACTTATATTTTAAAACTAAATCATGACAATATACTATTCTGCATTAAAAAATTTTTTATCTTTCATAAGTTCTATATTAAGGATTATTAAAATGTTAAACTTAATTATGAGACACTTAATGCTTAAAAATGTAACAAATAACATATTATCTCTATATTTCTAACTTTATTTGATATTTAAATTAAAATTTCTATATATCGCATACAAAAACGGGATGATTAAATCATCCCGTAAATTATATATGACTATTAATCATTTTCTTTTTTTCTAAGAACCTTAGCTCCTGCAATACTTAATAATGCTAATCCTGCTAATGTTCCTACTAGTGCATCATCACCTGTTTTTACACTTACTGTTGTATCACCGTTACTTACTGGTGTGTTTGCAGTATTATCTACTGGTGTATTTGCTGTGTTATCTACTGGTGTTGTTGTATTTGCTTCTAAGCTATTGATTGCTTTTTCTAATACATCTTTTGCACTATTTACTTCTTCTTGAGTTGCGTTTGGATTTTCAAATGTTGCTTTAGCTGCTGCTAAGGCACTTTCTACTACAGCATATGATGCTTTTGTATAGTTTGCTTTGTCTAATCCTTCTGCTTTGTTGATTAAATCTTCTAATAAGCTCTTATCTGGAATTAATCTTAAGTTCAAGAATGCTG